>Ga0070733_10001386_pt1 | contig 18130 bp, 11 predicted proteins | sample Coa_R1_9_FD_66450 | JGI IMG/M metagenome (GOLD analysis project Ga0070733, IMG submission 66450) | Surface soil microbial communities from Centralia Pennsylvania, which are recovering from an underground coalmine fire - Coalmine... | ecosystem: Environmental > Terrestrial > Soil > Unclassified ... | reverse complement strand
TGCAATATATGTGGCAGCGGACCGACCCAACTCAATATCGCGCCTACTACATGCTCACGTTCGGCATCCGCATTCCCATCTATCGAGGGCGCCGCCAGCAGCCGGAACTCGCCCAGGCCGAAGCGGAACAGCGTCGCTCCCGAAGCGAATACGATGCGCGATCTCAACAAGTCGCCTTCGAACTTCGCGAGCAGTTCGTCAGCGTCGAGAAGGCGGCGGAACTCCTCAAGATTTATCGCGATGGACTGCTTCCACAAGCCCGCGCGGAATTACAGGCTGGATTAGCTGCCTATCAATCGAACCGCGAGGACTTTCAAGCGCTGCTGGCCTCATTTCTTGACGTGCTCAAACTTGACCAAGAATACTGGCAGACACTTTCCGAACACGAGACATCGCTGGCCCAAATTGAGGAAGCGACGGGACTATCGCTCCGTTGAGCCACGCGTATAGGAGAAAGATTATGACGAATTATCGAAGGGCATTCTTCCTGGCAGCCATCGGGAACCTGGTACTCGGCGCTCTGCTGATCGCAATTTGGTGGTACGCGCGAAGAGCACGCACGGCACAACGCCCCTCCGCATCCGCGACCAGCGCCGTGGAGCAACCGGTTCAAGGGGGAGCGCCTGGTTCCGCTGCAGTTCCGCCAGAAACTCCACTCGTGCCGGTCCAACTCTCCGCCGAGCGGTTGCAATCCATCGGCGTGAAGTTCGGAGTGGTTGAACGAAAACCGATCCAAGATGAAATCCGGACAACCGGAACTGTCGCCATTGACGAAACGAGGCTCTCTTACGTGCAAACGCGCTTTTCCGGCTACATCCTGAAGGTCTTTGCCGATGCGACTTACAAATACGTCCACAAGGGGCAGCCGCTGTTCACGGTCTACAGCCCAGAGCTCGCAGCCGCCGAGCGCGAATACTTAGTCGCGAAGCAGAATGCGCAGGCCCTTTCGCAGAGCACCGTGCCAGGCGTTGCCGCAGGCATCGCCTCGCTGGTCGAAGCGTCCGCGGATCGACTGAAACAATGGAACCTGCCGCAGCGCGAAATTGCACGGCTCGAATCGTCCGGCCAGGTACAACGGGAGATGGAGATTGATTCACCCGTTTCAGGCTACATCACGGAGCGGAATGCGCTCCCCAATCTGACTGTTCAGCCCGACACTCGCTTGTACACAATCGCCGATCTCTCGACGGTCTGGGTCCTTGCCCAGGTATTCCAGAATGATTTAGGACGAGTGAGAGTTGGTGAACCGGCCACGCTGACAGTCGATTCCTATCCGGGCAGAGTGTTCCGGGGACGGGTTGACTTCATCTATCCCGACGTGGACATGACCACGCGCACCGTCCGAGCCCGTCTCGTCTTTTCGAATGCCAAACTCACCCTCACACCCGGAATGTTCGTCAACGTGACGCTGCAAGTTCCGCTCGGGAATCAGCTCGTCATTCCTACAAGTGGCGTCTTGCAGTCCGGAACGCGGCAGATTGTTTTCATTGATAAAGGTGCGGGCTATCTTCAACCGCACGACGTGCAACTTGGAGCGCAGGCAGGGGATCAATACATCGTTCTGAGCGGGTTGATAGCCGGAGAGCGGGTCGTTACGTCCGCCAACTTTCTGATTGATTCGGAGAGCCAACTCCAAGCCGCGATCGGATCATTTGTACCACCGCCGCCCGGTGCCGGCGCAGCAGCGGCAATGAACCGGCAGGGCACGCAGCCCGCAGCGACAATCGTTTTTTCGACTGAGCCGACAACGCCGCGCAAGGGAATGAATCTCTACCGCGTCAAGCTCACTGCCTCCGATGGATCGCCCGTCACGGGCGGGCAAGTCAGCGTTCGGAGCTACTTGCCCGCAATGCCGGGGATGGGAATGGCAGCAATGAGTGTTGTGACGTCGATGGTTGAGAAAGAGAGCGGCATCTACGAGGGCCAGGTAAACCTCGATAGCGGCGGCACGTGGCAGCTTACAGTCACGGCGGCAAAGAAAGGAGCCGTCCTCGCAACCAAACAATTGAGCCTGAACGCAGAAGGGGGAATGTAACCATGATCTCCCGCGTGATTGATTGGTGCGCCGGCAACCGGTTCCTCGTCTTCACTGGAACGTTGCTGCTCGTTCTGGCCGGAATCTGGTCTCTCAAGAATATTCCGCTTGATGCTCTGCCGGACATCTCCGACGTGCAGGTGATCGTGCACGTCCCCTGGGCAGGCGAACCTCCGAATATCATCGAGGACCAAGTCACCTACCCCATCGTGACATCCCTCCTGGCTGCTCCTCATGTGAAGGCGGTCCGCGCGCAGACAATGTTTGGCGATGCCTACATTTTCGTGGTTTTCGAAGATGGCACCGATCTCTACTGGGCTCGTTCGCGCGTCCTTGAATACATTCAACAGCTTCAGGGAGTGCTCCCGAAAAATGTTTCTCCGATGATCGGACCCGACGCAACAGGTGCGGGCTGGGTCTACGAATACGCGGTCGTCGACCGCTCCGGCCAGCACAGTCTTGCAGACTTGCGCAGCCTGCAGGATTGGTATCTTCGCTATCAGCTGGAGACCGTCCCGGGTGTGGCAGAAGTGGCCTCCATCGGCGGATTCGTTCGTCAATACCAAGTGAATTTGGACCCGAACAAGCTTCGCGCTTACAACATCCCACTTTCGACGGTGATCGACCGCGTACGCGACAGCACAAACGAAGTTGGAGGCCGGGTGCTCGAAATGGGCGGCGCGGAGTACATGGTTCGCGGCCTTGGCTACCTCCGTTCAACGCAAGACCTCGAAAACGTGCCGGTCGCGACCAAGAACGGCACTCCCGTGCTCATCCGCGACCTTGGTGCCGTAACCCTGGGTCCTGACATTCGGCGTGGAGTTGTGGAATGGAACGGCGAAGGCGAGACCGTTGGCGGAATCATCGTGATGCGATATGGGATGAATGCCCTCAACGTGATCAACGGGGTGAAGCGAAAACTTGCTGAAATCAAACCGTCCCTTCCTGCCGGCGTCAAGATTGTCTCTGGCTATGACCGCTCCGGATTGATTCAGGCCTCCATCGACACATTGCAACGCGACCTGCTCGAAGAAGTAATCATCGTCAGCTTCGTGACCATTGCCTTCTTGTTCCACTTCCGCTCCGCGTTGATTCCGATCTTGACTCTACCCATTGCTCTCCTGTCGTCCTTCATACCCATGTACTTCCTGCACGTCAGTTCCAATATCATGTCTTTGGGCGGCTTGGCCTTAGCCATCGGTGTCCTTGTTGACGCGGCGATTGTGATGGTTGAAAACGGCTACCGTCACCTGTCGGAACATGCCCTCTCATCGGCTGGATCTCAGACAGCGCTGACAGAGAAGGATAGAAAGCGCATTCTTCTCGGCGCGGCAAAACAGGTGGGACCGGCCATCTTCTTTTCGCTGCTTATCATACTGGTGTCCTTCCTTCCGGTATTCCTGCTGGAAGCGCAAGAAGGGCGAATGTTTCGTCCTCTCGCATGGACCAAGACCCTATCCGTCGCGTTCTCCTCTCTCCTGGCCATTACGCTCGTTCCCGTCCTGATGGTGATTTTCATCCGCGGCCATCTGAGACCGGAATCCGAAAACCCTTTCTCGCGGTGGACGCAGGCTTTATATCTGCCCGTCCTTCGATTCTGTCTTCGGCATCGGAAAGCAACACTGGTTCTCAATCTTATCTTCCTGGCCGTCACAATTCCGCTCGCGTGGCGCATCGGCAGCCAGTTCATGCCCCCACTCTACGAGGGTTCGGCGCTGTACATGCCGAGCGCTCTTCCCGGTATCTCCATCACCCAGGCCTCCACGTTGCTTCAAGAACAGGACCGCATCATCAAGTCTTTCCCGGAAGTCGAGAGTGTCTTCGGTGCCGTCGGCCGTTCCGATAGCTCAACGGACAATGCCCCGCTCGACATGTATGACACTACGATCATGCTCAAACCACGGGCGCAGTGGCGTGCTGGCATCACCTACGAAAAGCTGATACGCGAGATGGATGAAAAGCTTCAATTCCCCGGCCTGACGAATACCTGGACGATGCCCGTCCAAAATCGGCTTGATATGGAGCTAACCGGAATCAAGACGCCTGTGGGGCTTAAGATTCAAGGTCCGAATGTCCAGGGAATCCAGCAAGCTGGCGCGCGGTTACAGCAGATTCTTGGCGGAATGCCTGAGCTACGGTCCATCTTTGCCGAGCGTGTCGCCGAAGGCTTTTACATAAACGTGGAAGTCAACCGCCCCGAAGCCGCGCGCTATGGCCTTACCGTTGCCGATGTGCAGCGCGCCGTGACTTCCGGCATCGGGGGCGAAAACATCGCGGAAAACGTCGAAGGCCGCGAACGCTACCCCATCAACGTGCGCTACAGCCGGGATTTTCGCGATGACATCGGGCAGTTGCAGCGGGTAGTTATTGCTACGCCCACTGGCGCGCAAGTTCCAATCTCGGAAGTCGCCAAGGTCTACTTTTCGCGTGGGCCAGCAATGATTCGCGATGAGGAAGGCCTGCTCACCGGCTACGTCTATCTCGACCTTGCGACGAAGGACTACGGCGGATTCGTGACGAAAGCGGATCGGCTCCTGCATGAGAAGCTGAAGCTGCCTCCCGGGTACACCTACAAATGGTCGGGCGAATATGAATTCGAGCTCCGCGCAAAAGCGAGGCTGAAGATCATCGTGCCCATCGTATTCTTCGTAATCTTTTTTCTGCTCTACCTGATCTTCCACTCAGTCACGGAAGCCGTCGTTCTTATCTTCCCCACATTCTATGCGATGACAGGTGGGCTCATTCTCCAGTATTGGCTTGGATACAACTTCAGCGTGGCCGTCTGGGTAGGCTACATCGCGCTGTTTGGAATTGCCGTCGAGACGGGCGTAGTCATGGTGGTCTATCTCCATGAGTCTTTGGACAAGAGGATTGCGTCGGGCATCACACTTAAACACGAAGATATCGAAGCGGCGACGATCGAGGGTGCCGTGCAGCGTCTGCGCCCGAAGCTTATGACCGTGACGGCTGTCCTGGCCAGCCTGATCCCGATCCTTTGGGAGAGCGGAATCGGGTCGGATGTCATGAAACCCATCGCTGCCCCAATTGTCGGCGGCATGATCACATCAACAATTCATGTCCTCATTCTGGTGCCGGTCTTTTTTGCCTTTATGAAGGAACGCGCGCTTCGTGCGGGTACTCTGAGCATCAAGACTTCCAACGAGTAGTAAAGAGGAAAGTTGGCTCCCCGGGCAAGACTCGGACGGACAAGCCTTTGGTTAACAGGAACAATTGCTAGACCCCGATTACATTGCGCGGCTCCTCTCGGTGCTCTTTGGGGGAAGGCGGTACGGGAACGACAATCTTCGTGCGCGACGGTCTGCCGCGCATGACCACAAGTTAGTCGCCTGATGGAAGGAGTACGCGTCTGCGTATCTTATCTCCCGGGATGAAATGCGCCGCGATCACCTGCTGCAATCCCGCCATCCGCGCGAGATGGTTCGATACCCGGGTGTACTCGGGAGAATTCATTGATACAACGTCATTGGTTTGGAAATGCAGCGTCGAGCTTGCATACACGGCATCGGACATGTCGCTCCGCATATAAAACCGATCGTTCGAGTAATACGCGGCCGCGCCAAACAGTGAATTGGCGAAGAAATAGGTGGTTCTCTCCGCCAACTGGGCGTCCCAAATAGGGGAGCCTTCCTCAAGGGATCGTTCCTGATGGATGCCCAGCAGATCGAGCACGGTCGGTTCAACGTCAATGTGAGAGGTAACCCAGGGGATCGTCATGGTGTGCTGCAAAGCCTTTGGCGCATAGATGAAGAGGGGAACGTGGAACGAGTACTCGTCGATCATGCCGGGGACGAGACGAGGGTCTTCTTCCTGGTTGCGAATGCCATGATCGCCGGTAATGACGATCACGGTGTTGTCGAGCTGATGTTCCTCTTGCAGCAGCGTTACCAACTGGCCCAACCATCCGTCCTCAATCCTCAGAATCGCACGGGCTTGCTCACGAATGTCCTGCCCGGGTTCCTCGTGCGGCAGGTCGGGATAAGGCAGGTGGCTGATTTGGGGAAGAAATACCGCTGCGAAGTGACGCCCCTGCGAGGCGCATCGTCGGATGTCTTGCTTGAGAAAGCCTAAGGTGGCTAGATCGCGAGTAACTCTGGATCGCAGCCACTCGTCTCGAAGATTCCCGGCCGGCGGCGCGAACGCGTCGGCCGGATAAATTTGGTGCTCCACCCCGAGCTGCTCAAACATTCGTTCGTCCGGCGACGCCCCGCCGCGCATGGGACTGTAAATTGCCGTGTAGTACCCCCGGGCCGAAAGGACCGCCATTATTCCGGGAACCCTCATGCTGGGATATCTGTCTTCAAACATCTCGGGCACGCCGGAGGGATACCAGGAGGTGAGGAGAGAAAAGAGGGCTTCATGGCTGCGTGGGAAGGTTGTGTAATGGTCCAAGCCAACGAATGAGTGCTCCCGCAACTGTTGCAGGTTTGGAAGGTCGTCCATATCTCCGGCGGGTGGCAAGAATCTAGTCGGCATCGTCTCGAGTACGAAGAAGAGGACGTTGCCGTCTTTTGCCTTCCCCCAGTACCGCGCATCCCCCTGGGAATTGGGCGCATGATCGATTTCCCGGTAGCGAGAGAACAGGCCGGACGTGGTCAGGCCTGCAAACTCCTCCGTGGGTACTGTCTCGTCCTCGTACCAGGACGCTCGAATGGCTCTCACCAGAACGCTCGAGTTGTAAGGGTTGGACGGGACGTGCGGCAACGAGAATGCAAATAAGAGTGGAAGGGCGCAACACAGGATCGGCACCCAACTGACTGTCCCAAGCATGCCATTCCTGACCTTGGCTTCCAAAGGAGTTTCGGCCTGTTCTCGTCGTTTCAAGAGCCAGCACAGCGCCGCCAGGATACCCACGGTCCCAACGGCGAGGAGCAACGCAGTCCGGATGCCGAGGTAAGCCGCGTAGGCAGCCGGTGCGCGCAGTCCCCATGTAATAGCCGACCAGAACATACGGAAAGAAAGGAACTGCCCGACTACCCGGAACGCGCGGAGCTGAGCGTAGAGCGTCAGAGTCACTGCCGCGCTCACCACGGAAACGAACGGTAGTCTGAAACGGCGGGGCAGGAGATCGCCAATCAAGAGGAGCGCTAGGGCGACGAGCGCAGCTGCAGCGATGTCCATCTTGAAGAATGAAAGCTTCTCCCAGAACGCGAAGTCTCTCGTCATGCCGAGCGAGGCCGCCGTGATCCAGTATCCGGACGCTAGCAACAGCGCAGATTTCAAATAGAGGCTGGCGGCGGCAGGTACAATCCAAGGAAGGAGCCAGAATGGCCAGGAGCTAAACCGGATTGTGGACATGCGTTCGTTTCGCAACATGCCCTCGGAGGACGAAGGACAAAGCCTTCCTCCCTGGGTGCGGCGGTCCACGCCTATTGGGCCCGGTGACTAATTATGTATCTGGATGTGGCGAACCGTCCACACTTGCTGGGAGCAGGTGTCCACCTGTACCACAGGGACAGTCCCTGGAGGATTCGTTCCGCCCGGAGCAATCGAGCGCCGGCGAGACGTTTCAATCCGCTATCCGCCTTTTGTCCTTGAAAAGACCCAAGAGCGCGAACAAGCGCTTGACCCCGCTTCGCGGGAGGATGATGATCGTGCGCGCTCTACCGGAGACTCGAAATGAGACTGGCTCGCTTGCATCGCTCCCAGGGTAATAACAGGTTGCGCCTCTTGCGCTCCGCAGCTTTGTTTGCTTGTTTTGTTCCTCTGTCCGTTATGGCCGTTGTGCTGGCCCGGGGCGCGGCTGGCTCGAAAGCGAGAACGTTCGCAAAGGATGAACAGACTGCGAAAGGCAACGACCTGAAGATCTATTTTGTCGATGTGGAAGGCGGACAATCGACGCTGTTCGTGACACCTGCGGGCGAATCGATGCTCGTCGACACTGGCTGGCCAGACAACAATGGCCGCGACGCCGACCGCATCGTAGCTGTGGCCAAGAAAGCGGGCGTCAGCAAGATCGATTACGTCGTCATCACGCATTTCCACACGGACCACGTGGGAGGCGTGCCGCAACTGGTCGCGCGCATTCCGGTTGGTACCTTCATCGACCACGGGGTGAACCGAGAGAGAGGCGACGCAGCGACGGTTGAGGGCTACAAGGCGTATAAGAAGGTGCTTGCGACGGGGAAATATAAACACATCGTGGCTAAACCGGGTATGACGCTACCGATCGCGGGAATGCACGCGGAAGTGGCGAGCGCCGATGGCGCCACGATCGCGAATCCGCTTCCCGGTTCCGGCGAGAGCAATACCGCACCGTGCAGAGCCTCGCCCCAATATCCGACCGACGAAACGGAGAACAGGCGCTCGGTCGGCATGGTGATCACATTCGACAAGCTGCGCATCCTCGACCTGGGCGACCTGACGCACGACGAAGAAGTGCGCTTGATGTGCCCGGTGAACAAACTGGGCAAAATCGACATCTACATCGTCTCGCATCACGGGTGGGACCAGAGCAGCAGCCCCGCGCTGGTTTGGGGGATCGCGCCTCGCGTAGCAATCATGGATAACGGAGCGAAGAAGGGCGGAACTCCGTCCGTGTGGGACATCATCGAGAGATCGCCGGGCCTGCAGGCGCTGTGGCAATTGCACTATTCGGACGAAGGCGGCGCCAAGCACAATGTCGCGCCCGACTACATAGCGAATCTCGATGGACCTGACGCGGGTAATTACATTGAGGTAACGGCCAGTCCCAGCGGCAGCTTCTCCGTCTTTAACTCCCGCACGCAAAACAGCAAGGAATATAGGGCGCGGCGAACCCCCTCCCCGGAACCAGAAGAAACGGAGCGGCACCCCTAGGCCGGACCGAAGACGGAGAAACAGGACATTAGACCGACTCGGGGATGGGCTCGATGCGGCCAAGCAGAAAAATGTAGCCGCAGATGCCGAGAGCCAGAAATGCCGCTGCTCCGATAAACGCTCCTGCGAACGAGTGCGTGAACGCGACGATGTAGCCCGTCACAATGGGCGCGGCGATCGCGGCACACTGATTGCAGAAGTTCATCACACCCCCCAGCGTTCCGACGCTTCCCTTCGGCGCAATCAATGACGGCGCCGACCACCCCACCCCGGAAGCGGCGGAAAGCCCTCCAAGGGACAGCGTAATCCACACGACAGCGGTTTCGATCGTGTGCGCGTGCGCCGCGCCGAAGATTCCGAGTCCGAGCGCAGTTCCGCTCACGAGGATCGTCTGCCGCACGCGGCTCGCGTCCCAGCCGCGACGAATCAGCGCGTCGATCATCCATCCGCCGATTACGAATTCCGCTATCGCGCCGACCAGCCACGGGATGCTGGTGTACATCACGGAGTGCAGCAGGTTGACGTGCAGCGACATGTAGAGATAGCTCGGCAGCCATGTCAGCAGCAGATAGAACGTGTAGTTGTACGACGCATACCCGAGCAACAAGCCGCCCACTTTGCGCTGTCGTAGAAGATAGGCGAGTGAACTTCTCTGAGTCCTCCCGCTCGAACCCTCGGGATTCGCTCCGCCCCCGAGGATGTATCGCCGTTCTCGTTCCGTCAGCGAGCGATCCTCGCTGGGATTTCGGTAGAGCCACCAGAAAAGAAGAAAATAAAAGAAGCTGATGAATCCGGTGGCCGCGAAGCTCCAGCGCCAGCCAAAGTGAATCAACAGGATGCCCATCAACGGCACGCCAATCGCCGCTCCCAGCTTGGCCGAGCCGTCGTAGATCGCGGTGGCAAGACTTCGCTCGCGGTCGGGGAACCAGTAACCGGTGGCCTTCGAGCTGGCGGGAAAGCTCGGCGCTTCGCCCACGCCCAGCACCAGCCTCGAAGCGAAAAAGCTGGGGATGCCGGTCGAAATTGCACCGCCGAAACAAGCCACGCTCCAGAGAAATGAGCCGATCAGGCCGACCTTGCGCACGCCGAAGCGGTCGAGCAGCAAGCCGCAGGGCACCTGCATGAAGCAGTAGGTCCAACTATAGGCGCCGAGCAGATAGCCAAATTCGACCGTGGTCACACCGAGGGCGGCATGCAGCGCCGTTTGAGATACCGAAACGTTCACGCGATCGAAGTAGTTGACGAGGACGCCGAAACCCAGCAGCAGCGCGATCGTCCACCGGCGGCGAGGCACGGCGCCGGATTCGACGGCGATTCCTGCGTTCGATTGCTGAATGGGGAGACTCATAGCCGGCACGCGCCGACCGATTGTAAACGAGTGTCGTGCCGCACGCGGATAATTTGTGGGGCGGCCGAAGGGCCGCCCGGCAGGCGATATCGCGAACTTGCGACGGCTAGATCTGTGCCGCTACCGACTTGGCCAGGTCAATCGTTTGTTTGTCGGAAGGATTCGAGTTGATGCTGATGAAATAGCGAACCTTACCCTTCAGAACATGGATCGCGTGGTTGGAGTCGATGTACGCGGAATCCCCGATTCCTGCGGGCTTCGATTTGGGCGGGAACCACATCGACAATTTGTCGAAGTTCTGCTTGGCCTCCGCGGGCGATCGATCGACGTACACGATAAGCGTCACGCCCCCATGCCCGCCCTTCTGCTCGTAATCGCATTTCGTGCCCTCAGACATGCCCATGTACGGCGCGGGAAAACTGCCTTTTGTCGGGGCTCCAAAGGGCTGGCCGAACGTCTTCTGCAATTGCTGCGGGGTGAGCAACGAGCAGAGATCCGAAGGCAGATTCGCTCCCGCAGCGGTTGCATTCAAGGGAAGCAGAAAGAAAGCGGCGGTCAGCACCACAGGTATGCCACAAAGGATTCGCAGGGGCCGCATGTCAATCCTCCCTAAGATCGGCCTCGCCCGTACGCCGGCAGGAACCGGGAATCTCGATCGACATGAGTCGTTTTCTCCGGAATCTCGACTCTTCGTCTCCTAATTGGGCCCAACCTACACTAAACCATTTCCCTATGCAACGATCGGACGTTGGCACCCCCGCCCGGAGGACTGTCCGAAAGCCCACAGCTCCGGCTTCCTCTGCGCTTACTGCGCTAGATGGCGGAGAAGAGTCAGTCAGCCAGCGTGACTTCGGAAAGTTTGAGACTGGCGCGGCCGCGCTTGCGTTTCCACAGAAAATCTTTGCGCAGCTTCTGCTGGTGCTTCTTCACCTGGACTTCGATTTCGGAGAAGGCGACTTTGACCGCGCGGCGTATGTCCGCGCCTGTGCCGGTGGCATGAAGCGTGCCCGTGGGCAGGATGAGGTTCAGAGACAGCTCGAACTCAAACGTGCGGGGTGTTTTGTCGAGGCATCCATGGAGATGGACCAAGTCGGGGGAATAGCTCTTTAGGAAGCGGTTCAGCTTTTCGATGTGATGTTGGGACTGCTTTTCGACTTCTTTGCGCAGCTCGGAGTGAACGTTGCTGTAGCTGATTTTCATGAGCACCTTCTCGGTAGCGTCTCTTCGGTCTGAAGGGGCTTCCCGGGATATTTTGCCGGGCAAGTCGAAGATAACGCCGACCCGAGTGTGTTGCAACCGAATGCGCAAAAACGTTCTAAGCGCTTATTGTTCAAGTAGTTAGGCTGGGATTTTACATTTCCCGAATAGCCGTCCCGCGCCGCAGGAGGATCTTACGGCTCGCGAAGCGCCGTATTGGGATCGAGATTCGCGGCCCTCCGCGCGGGCAGCCAGGAGGCGAGTCCCGCGATCAGAAAGAACAGAACCACCATACTGGAGAACGTAGTGGGATCGGTTGCCCTGACGCCAACCAGCATTGTGGTCATCAGCCGGGTCAGCAGAAAAGCGGCCAGCAAGCCGGCGCCAATCCCCACGGCTGTAAGCCGCAGCCCCTGCCCCACCACAAGCTTGAAGATTCTGGCAGGCTGCGCGCCCAGCGCCATGCGAACGCCGATTTCGGCGGTGCGCTGCCGCACGACCGTGGAAAGCACGCCGTAGAGCCCGACGCCCGCGAGCAGCGCCGCGATCACGGCAAACACGCCGATCAGCAACAGGGAGAAGCGCGTCCCGGCCTGCGCATGATCGACCAGCGCCTCGGCTGGCTCCATCCCCGCCACAAGCAGATGCGAGTCAACCGACTTGATCGTCGTGCGAACGTCGTTTCCAACTTCCGCGGGATTGCCGCTCGTCCGGATGGCCCAGTCCCCGACAGCGCCCGATCCGATGAATGCGTCGGTAAAGTAGACCTGTTCCCGCCCCGGAATGCTCAACGACTCATCACGCGTGTGCGCGACCACGCCGATCACCTCGACGGGCTCAGCCTCGGGTGTGCGGATCCGGATCAGTATCTGCTTGCCGACCGCCGACTCGTGCGGAAAAGCCTTCTTGGCCAGGATCTCGTCGACAACCACTACGTTCCGGCCGGGCTGGTTGTCTGCATCGGTGAACGTCCGCCCCGCGATCAAGGGCGTGTGCATCGTCTCGAAGTAGCCCGGCAACACAAATTGAAAATCCGTCGCCTGAAATTTGCTCGCGTCGGCACCGGCATCGAGATTACCCCACCGAATCGGACTGAATTCGCCACCCAGCGGAAACGGGAACGCCGCCGTGACGCTTTGGACGCCCGGGATAGCCTGCAACCGTTGCTGAATTTGTCGCGTGAAGGCGGCACGCTCCTCCGGCTTTGCGCCGCCGCGATTTCCGAGCACTTGAAATGTCAGTAGGTTGTGCGGATCGAAGCCCGGGTCGATGTGCTGCAATTCCTGGAAGCTGCGAAACATCAGCCCCGATCCCACCAGCAGAACGAACGAGAGCGCCACTTCCACCACCACCACCAGCTTCCTCAACAGTCCTCCGCTGGTGAGACCCTCGTTGCGGCTGCTTCCGCCGAGCACGCTGACCACGTCCGGCCGCGACGCTCGCCAGGCCGACATCAAACCAAAAATGGCCGCCGCCACCAGCGCAGCAACCGCCGTGAAGGCGAGCACCGGCGCGTCGATACGGATTGTCTCCATCCGCGGCAGATTCGCCGGCGCCACGGCGAGCAGTTCCTCGATTCCAATCCACGCCAGCGCGAGTCCCCCTGCCGCGCCAAGGCCCGCGAGGAGAAATGCCTCCGTCAGCATCTGACGAGCGAGATGCCACCTGTTCGCTCCCATAGCCGCGCGAATCGCGAGTTCGCGTTCCCGCAGCGATGCGCGCACCAGCAGCAGGTTGGCCACATTGGCGCAGGCGATGAGCAACAGGAAAATCACCGCGCCCATCAGCGCCAGAATCGTCGGCTGCACCTCCGAGACAAGATTCCGCCGCATCGGCTCCAGCCGGATGGCATAGCCGGACGTCCGCTCGATCAGGAAATTTTTCCGCCCCTCCGCGGCAACGTTATCAGCCGCCTGCTGGGCCTGCGGCAGCGAGACGCCGTCTTTCAGCCGCGCAACCGCGTGGATTGAAACGCCGTTTCGGTTGGCGTTGTCATACCTCAGGCGGTTCGCGACCCACATCTCCGGATCGGACGCGGTTTCCGCTTCGGGCGGAAAATACAACCGGAAGTGCGGCGCCAGCACACCGATGATCGTGGGACTGAACGGCCCCTGCGTCTGGATCGTGCGCCCGAGCACAGCAGCATTGCCGCCGAAGCGCCGCTGGAAGTACTCGTAACTCAGAATAACCATGTTTGGGAGGCGAGGCTGCTGTGCTGCCGCCTGCGTGCCGGGCGGCGGAGGAGCAGGTTGCGGCAGTCCATCCTCCTTCGTGAAGTCGCGCCCCAGCGCGATTTTGGCCCCCATCAAGTCAAAAAAGTTTGTGGTGACCACTGCGAGGCGGATCTGCTCGGGCGTTCCATCCTCGCGGGGGAAAACGTTGCGGAGAGTAAAGACTCCCGCCATATCCTGGAACACATTCTTCGTTCCGTCGCGCAGGTCGATGAAGTCTTCGTTGGAAAACGGAAAGTCGCGAACGTGACGCACCTGAAGGTCGCTGCACGCGACGACCAGCTGATTCGGATTTTTGTATGGCAGCGGCTGCAGAAGAACGGCGTTCATGACGCTGAAGATGGCAGTGCTTGCTCCAACTCCCAGCGCAATCGTAATTGCCGCCGTGATCGTAAAGATGGGGCTCTTGCGGAGCGTCCGGCTCGCGAACTTCAGGTCTTGTACTGACATTCATTCACCTCATCCGCCCGAACCGCGGCATAAGGAACCGACGGGTTCGCTTCAGGTGGGACTCTACGACAGGACGCGGAATTAGCAATCGGGCAGGAAGGAGCAGCTCGTGAAGATTCAAAATCGGATCACGACTTGATTCGGCCCCCGCGGCAGACTGAATTTCGCGCCGCGCTCGGCGTTGAGTTTCAGGCTGGCGGGAACGTCCAAATCGGCGATAAGGATTTTCCTGCTCCAGGAACCAGTCGCCCAATAATCCGCGTGCGTGTAGAGCGCGTCGCCCTCGATCGTGTAGTTCCCGACTTCTTCCCTGTGGCCGTCACGGAATACCAGAACCACAGGCGGCAATTCGACTGGCGGCTGAGATGATCTCTCGTCACCAAGCGCCGGCGCCTGAACATGAGAGCCCGCGGCGCCATTCGCTTGCTTCAATTCGCTGCCGATGGGGACGCGCATCCACTGGCCATCGCGTTCTTCCAGAACGAGTGGCTCGATCGGCTTCACCGGCGGCTGTTGAGCCTGCTGCACCGGCTGCTGAATCACGACTTGCTGGACGGGCGGCTGTTCTGGTGTCCCTTCCGCGTACGGCTCGTAGTCATCAGAGAAGTAGTCGGGGTAAAAGAAGAGACCGTTCGAACCGCGTCGCTCGCCTCGACGGCCGCGTCCTCTGGCGGGCGTGAACGGAGGCGCCGTCATTCGGCCTTGCGCCGGACGAAGGTGAGCAGGCCCGCGCGCGCCGCTCCTTTGCGCGTGAGCAGGGACAGCGGAGACAGACAGTGCCAGAAGAGCAACCGGCAACGCGATGCTTCGTGGAGAAGCCATGGAGACCTCCCGTGTGGCTCTGCCCCGCGCCACCTCGGCCGGGCCGCGATTCGGCTCGACCAATCGTCGCTAGCTTACACCTGCTCCGCACGGGGTGCAATCGCGGCTCGCCACGAGCCGGCGACACCGCCCGCAGAGGTACTTGGCGGCCGGGCCGAGTCGATGCAAGGCATCCGCCAAGGGTCCACTAATCGCGTTGACAACCAAATTGACAATTCTGTTGTGGCGCCCCACGAACCTATGGTTAGCTTGTGGACGGTGCGATTGGCTGTCGGGCGCATCGGTCATTTTTATCTGTTGTTGCCGCAAAAGCATTTTGTAAATAAATCAGTCGCGGCCATTCTAAGCAGTCGCCGCCCTCGCGTCCATAATAAGGGCCCGTCGGACCGCAACTTCAATTTCGGCCGCGAACCGCACCTGCAAAGGACTACGTGAAAATTTTACTGTACAACCCGGATAACGGTGTCACCCGCAATTTCATGCCGCATCTTTGGATGTTCCTGCTGCAAGCCCTGACTCCCCCTGAACACGAAGTTGTGCTGATCGACGGCAACGCGCAGCCCATGGACGAACCGGGCATCGCGCGTTACGTCCGCGAACAAAATATCGACCTGGTTGGCATTGGCGCGATGACCCGGATGATCGCCAAGGCTTATCGCATGGCGGACGCAGTGCGCGCCACAGGAGTCCAGGTTGTAATGGGCGGCCCTCACGTCACCGAAATGGCCGACGAGGCCCTCGGGCGAGACGGCGGCTTGCGCCATGCCGACGCAGTCGCCCTTGGCGAAGCCGACGAGACCTGGCCCCGGATCGTGGAAGATGTCGCGCGCGGCACGCTCAAGGATGTCTACGCGCCCGTCGACGCCTTCGGCCAGGAGCGCAAACCGCCCCTGCAGCCGTACCCGGAGATTCCCTGGGACAAAATCAAACTGGACCAGTTTAACTTGATCCCAGGCATGCTGCATCCGCTGCTAAAGCGCGTGGGAGCAGGTTGGGGAACGTTTCGTCTCATTCCGGTGGAATCGGGGCGCGGGTGTCCCTACGGATGCGAATTCTGCACGGTGACGGGGTTTTTCGGCGACTCCATCCGCTTCCGCACCAATGAGAGCGTGGTGAACGAACTCCTGCTTCTGAAAGCCCGCGCGACCGAGGAACGCGGCCAGATCGCCGTCTTCTTCATTGACGACAATTTCGCAATCAACGTGCGGCGAACAAAATCATTGCTGCGAGACATCATCGCCGCCAACGCCCAGGTGCATTGGGTGGCGCAGATCAGCGCCAATCTGTTGCGCGACGAGGAGCTGGTTCAACTGATCGCGGCCTCCGGAGGCAAGTGGATCTTCATTGGAATGGAATCGATCGACCCGGCCAACCTGGCGGACGTCAAGAAAGGCTTCAACAAGCCCGGCGAGTATGCCGCAGTTCTCGAACGCCTCGCCCGGCACAACGTTTATGCCATCACATCCTTTATCTTCGGCATGGACAACGACACGCCCGGCGTGGCCGAACGCACCCTGGACGCCATTCGCACTTGGCCGCCCGGGTTGCCGATTTTTGGCTTGATGACGCCGCTGCCTGCCACGCCCCTCTATAAACGCCTCGAGGCTGCTGGGCGCTTAACGCGTCCCAAGCACTGGCAGGAATTCATACCCTTTGCGATGGCCCATAAGCCCCTGAAGATGAGCATCGACGAAGCCCATGACGAAGTGCGTCTTGCGTGGGCGAATGCCTACAGCTCGGCGGCGATCGGGAAGGCCGTGGATTCGCTCAGCCACAAAGCCCTGGGTTATCGCATCAATATCCTTCTCGCGCGTCTCTGTTTTCGAGGAATCTACTTCCCGCAAATGGGATTGCGCGCATGGATGAAAACGTTTTTCGAGAATCGCCACACGATATTCAAACTGATCAAGCAGGGGCTAACAGGGGGGCTGCACGCCGCCGCTCCCTCCGTTGCGGCCTCGGCAGTCGCGGAACCGGCGCACCAGACGCCCGGCGAGTAACCGATCGCCGCGCGGTGTCGCGACGACACTTTCGAACCCGCAATCGTCATCCACGTGGATGCAGTCAGCGGCGTTCGCCGAAGCGCGATTGACACCATTGCGCCACGCGTCATAGGCTGGCCTCGGGGCCCTGTCCCCGAGCCATGCGATCGAAAAGCGAACACGATTCTGCCGCTACGAAAAGCGATGGCACGCCGGCCAGAACCGTTCTGGTCGGCGTGGCGGGCTGGTCCTACGAGGACTGGAACGGCATCGTCTATCCCTCGCGCCGCCCGCACGGGTTCCACGAAGCCGCCTTCCTCTCGCAATACTTCGACACCATCGAAATCAATACGTCGTTCTACAGTCCCCTTCGGCCGGAGTTCGCTTCACATTGGATCGAGCTGGTCGCCGCAAATCCGCGGTTTCAATTCACGGCGAAGCTCTGGCAGAAATTCACGCACGAAACGGGCGCGAATGCCGAGGATGAAAAGGCCGTCCGAGCCGGCTTCGACGTCCTTCGCAACTCGGGACGGCTGGGCGCCGTCCTGCTCCAGTTCCCTTTCTCGTTCCATCAGACTCCCGAGAGTCTCGCGCGCCTGAAGCAGATCCTCGAAACATTCGCGGATTATCCGCTGGTCGTCGAGGTGCGTCACGCATCATGGTCGCAGCCCGAGTTTTACGAAATGCTGCGCGAGCGCGGCGTGGGAATCTGCAACATCGACCAGCCCGTGATCGGGAAATCGATCAAGCCGGAGAAGCGCGTCACATCGACTATCGGCTACTTCCGCCTGCACGGCCGCCGCTACGACACCTGGTTCAGCGACGATCCCGAGGTGCCGAGGCACGAACGCTACAACTACCTCTATGGCGAACAAGAGCTGCTTCCCTGGGCCGACCGCGTGCGCAACGTCGCTCTCCACGCGAAGACAACCTTCGTCGTCGCCAACAATCACTTTCAGGGCAAAGCGGCGGTGAATGCGCTGCAGTTCGTTCACCTGCTGACGGGCGAAACGGTGAAAGTGCCGGACACTCTGCGCAGCCATTATCCCCAGCTCGACACGATCGCAGATGCACCGGCGAACGAACCCACCCTGTTCCCTCTTCCTCCGCGATAAGTTCGTCCGTGATCATTCGGCACGGTCAATTGGTTACTCGATTGGCTGCGCAGCCGTTTTCTCGCTAATGCGCGCCGTCATCCCAAACCCGGTCCTGCCGTTTCGTAGCATCGGCACCGTTGTCATCCCGAGCC
>Ga0070733_10001385_pt1 | contig 18135 bp, 18 predicted proteins | sample Coa_R1_9_FD_66450 | JGI IMG/M metagenome (GOLD analysis project Ga0070733, IMG submission 66450) | Surface soil microbial communities from Centralia Pennsylvania, which are recovering from an underground coalmine fire - Coalmine... | ecosystem: Environmental > Terrestrial > Soil > Unclassified ... | reverse complement strand
GGTGGTCAACCAGCGTTACCTTGCCCGACGTATCGATGATGATCCATGCATTCATTTCGATTTCAAATTCCACATTGTTCAATGCGGTTTCTGACATCACGCGGCCGGCTCGCTGCCGCGCCCCTGCGGGGTTGGCGGCTGCCGGAAAATAAAATCCCAGGAACAATGCGGTACCACTCAGTCCCGCAGTTCTTAAAAATTTTCTGCGGGACAAAGCCATTTTATCAATCTGCTGTTCCATTGCGTTCTATTTAATGATTTATTTTGGCGCGTATCCGCCTTTGTTCACCCAGCTATCCCATGCGGCAACAAATGCGGTATAGGTCATCGGAGGAGGTACGCGGCCCTCTCCCATATTCCAGGCTGCTTTCACCAGCGTATCCCGTGCGTGCTCAATCAGCTGTTGTTTAGTTTTATGACCGTTCATATTATAATTCATAATCTGCATGGCCAGCTGTCGAGGTGTTTTTCCCTGAAAGACCATCTTCATATCAGATGGTGGTAATTGCCATTTCGGATTTCCCGGAGGTGTATGCAATCCGGGCGTATTGGTTGGCTGGTGGCAGTTGGAACATTTGGCTGCGTAGAGACCTTTGCCATCCGGTCCGCGCACGACATTCATGGTGTGCACGTGATTGTCATCGCCCTGCAGCGGCGCGTCGCCGGCGGGATGGCAATTCATACACCGCGGGCTCATGAGCACTTTATATACTTTCATAAATGCCTTCACCGATCCGATGCTATCCTTCGCCATTTTTTCATCCTTTACTCCGTGACCGGATGGATCTGTCTTTTCCCTGAACGCAGAAGCCATCCAGACAACTGAAATAACAACCGTCATAACTAACAATGCTTTGACAGGAAAGCGGTGTCGCCGTTTCTTTTCGGAATGCTGATTCATAATTCTATAGACTTTTAAACAGGATCAATGATATGTGCCACCCGGTGAAGAATATATTCTAACCTGCTGCCATTTTCTTTTTCTGAATCTCCGCAGCAATATGGATCGCCTTACGAATGCGCAGATAAGTACCACAGCGGCAGATATTTCCCGACATGGCTTCATCAATATCCTGATCTGTCGGATCGGGATTTTCGCGGAGTAACACAGCTGCAGACATTAGTTGTCCGGAATGGCAATATCCGCATTGGGGAACATCAATCTCCTGCCAGGCCAGTTGTGCGGGATGATCATTATTAGCGGAGAGCCCTTCAATCGTTACAATTTTTTGTCCCTGGGCCCGGCTCACTTTTGTCACACAGGAACGTACCGCTTCGCCATTCAGGTGCACGGTGCAGGCGCCGCACTGAGCGACTCCGCAACCATACTTTGTTCCGGTCAATCCGATGATATCCCGGATCACCCATAACAGAGGCATATTGCTGTCAACATCCACATGGTAATCTTTCTGATTGACATTTAAAATAATCATGAGCTGGTATTTAGAAGAAATGGTGTATTTAAAATTGTCGCAAAAACTAAACCGCGTTCAGCGCAAAAGGCATTTTACGGATTCTCTTTCCTGTAGCCGCGAAAATGGCATTGGCGAGCGCCGGTGCAAAGGCAGGTAATCCAGGTTCACCCACACCCTTTACTTTACCTCCTTCCGCCAGAATCAGCACTTCAATTTCGGGCATTTCATTGATCCGAACCATCGGATTATCATAAAAATTATGCTGCATGCATTTACCATCCTTCAATGTAATTCCCGGTTTCGTAGCAGCGCCCAAAGCCATTACGATGGCGCCTTCCACCTGATTTTTTACATTATCGGGATTGACGACTTCACCCAGATCGATCACCGCAAATACCTTATCGACTTTTATCGACTGGTCGGGTTGAACGGTCACTTCAACTACCTGGGCGCAGAGCCCGGCGAAGAATTCCCATTGGGCCACACCCCGCCCCCTGTTCTTCGGGAGCGGTTCATCCCAGCGTGAAAATTCTTTTATTTTTAACAGCACCCGTTTGGTATCGGATGGTTTGGAAAGCAGATCCAGCCGGAAATTCATACCGTCCTTATTTGCTTTATGGGCCAGTTCATCAATAAAACATTCGTGACAAAAAGCGAGGGTAGAACTGGTGACCGATCTCCAGGCTGCGAGAGGCACATGAAAATCGGCCCTCACATAGGAACTTTTCAGATTCGGTATCTCATAAGCCTGTTCGGCAATGCCTTCCACCATGGCACCGTCCACTTTTTTTATATCAAATGCGGGGTTCATCGCTTCCTGAAAAGAGGGACTGATCACTTTATGTTGAAATGATACCAGTTTACCGTCTTCTGAAAAACCGCCGCTCAGTTTTGAAAACGTCATGGGCCTGTACGGGCCGACTTCCGTCGTATCTTCCCGTGACCAGAGTACTTTCACCGGCTGGCTCACATTTTTTGCAATGCCGACCGCTTCGATTACATAATCCACATTGAGTCTTCTTCCAAATCCGCCGCCGACAAATGTGCTGTGGAGTTTAATATTATCAGGTGTGAAACCTATGTATTTATGTACATCGTTTTCGCCGGTTCCGGTGATGGAACTGGGTACCTGCGTGGAAGTCCAGATTTCGACCTGGTCGCCGCGAACCTGTGCGATACAATTCATGGGCTCCAGCGTATGATGGGCCACCATGGGCGTTTCATAAAAAGCTTCGACGATATTAGCAGGAGGCAGGTTCAGATTGTCAACCGATCCGATCGTTTTATCGGTTACGCCTTCTTCCTTTGATAATTCCCGTAAATGCTTTTCGTAATCTTCTGTGTTAAAGGTTTCGTATCCTTTATTGTCCCATTCGATTTTTAATGTTCTGCGTGCCTTCATGGCGGTCCAGTATGAATTGGCAATCACGGCCACGCCGATTGAGTGATAGCGGCCCATGATGCGTTCCACCTGTACAACTTTTTCAACGCCGGGGATCTTCATAGCTTCCGTTGCGTCAAAACTTTTTAACGTACCGCCAATCACCGGACTTCTTTGCACGGTTGCATATAACATCCCGGGAACCTGTACATCGATGCCAAACTGTGCGCTGCCATTTGTTTTTAAAGGCACATCGGGACGTCTGGACATCCTGCCCAGTATTTTGAAATCTTTTGGATCCTTCAGTTTCGGTTCTTTTGGCAGTTCCAGTTTGGATGCATCGCCTACCAGTTCACCATAGGTGAACGCTTTGTTCGTTGGTTTATGAATTACTTTCCCGTTCTCTGCATAACAGTCGGACACGTCTGCCTGCCATCTGTTTGCCGCTGCTTTGACAAAAACTTCCCTGGCAGAAGCTCCGACCTTTCTAAGATCCGTGTAGTTGGTACGGATTGAAGAAGAACCACCTGCACGCTGCCGGTTGCCGAACGGTTTTTCCCCGTTTGTGTTTTTGATGGTGACATGGTCCAGCGATACTTCAAACTCCTCGGCAATGATAGCGGGAATGGACTGAAAAGTGCCCTGACCCATTTCGGGCTTTGTGTTGAAGAGGGTTATGGTTCCGGCAGCTTCTACGAGTATGTACGGCGTAAAATTTCCTGCTTCGACTATTTCTGTAGCAATGAAGGTATTTCCACGGAAATTAATCCCCAGCCAAAGTGCGAGACCGGTTCCTCCTGCATTTTTTATAAAACTTCTTCTTGAAACCAGGTGCATGGCCTGTTAAATTTTGAGTACGTATACGAAGATTTTATTTCAGGATCTCACTATAAAATTACTTGAAATTGCTGTAATAATCTTCGGAAAATCCCGAAGTCGTATGCTTCATTTCTACCGGACCGGTATCTTACATTGTTTATTAGCTTTGTCTATCATAATATTTTTAGTTTAAAATGACTGAACATCTTATCCATGTTAGACATCGTAATTGAAGCACGCAATGCGGCGATCAGTGAAACGATGAAAGTGAAACGCATACTTCCCTTTCGTCTGCGCAGGATGGTGGGCCCGTTTATTTTTATGGATCATGCGGGACCTATCACAGATATTCCTGCAAAAACATCCACCCTGGATGTGCTGCCACACCCGCATATTGGGCTTTCCACTGTGAGTTATTTATTCGGCGGACAGGTTACACACCGCGATAGCCTGGGCGTGGAGCAGATCATCCGGCCGGGCGAAGTGAACTGGATGACGGCGGGCAGAGGCATAGCACACTCTGAACGATTTGAGGATCCTGCGGCGCTGGCAGGTGGTGATGTCGAAATGATACAGACCTGGGTGGCGCTTCCTGAGAAAGAGGAGGAAGTCGCTCCCTCATTTAACAATTACGTTCCTGACCAACTCCCCATATTTACCGACACCGGTGTCTGGATGCGGCTGATTGCCGGTGATGCTTACGGCCTGCGCAACGACGTAAAAACAAATTCACCTTTATTTTATCTGCACGTGATCCTGCAATCCGGTGCGCGCTTCGGACTTCCGAAAGAACATACAGAACGCGGATTTTATATCACAAAGGGCAGCGTGGAAGTGGCCGGCAATTTCTATCGCGCGGGTCAAATGCTGGTGTTTACCAGCGGTGCAGATCCGGTAGTCCTCGCAAAAGAAAATACTACATTAATGCTTCTGGGTGGCGAGCCATTGGGGGAACGATTTATCTGGTGGAACTTTGTTTCATCACGCAGGGAGCGCATTGAACAGGCCAAGGAAGACTGGAAACAGGGCCGTATTATTTTACCGCCCAATGACAACAAGGAATTTATTCCATTGCCCGAGGATAAATCAAGACCTGCCGGTGAGGCGCCGAGACCGGAACCACTTTCTTAAAGACACTTCAGCAGGCAAAATGTAATCTTTAATAATGAAAATGACATTGAATAATATGTAATTGTTTATCACGCACTGCATAGATTAAACGACGTTCGTTTATTATCAATTAAAAAATGTTTTTTCCATCCAAAGAGGGATAATTTTGCTTCAGAGCAAGACATCGTGGTGGATATTGACCGCAATTAAATATGAAGTTATTTATAGTTTTAAGACAGAGACTCAAAGTATTATTTGACCGTATCGGGAGTGAAAGATTTAAAAACGGCTTACTTCAGGCGCTTCCATTCTGGACTGCATCTCTGATTACAGGTTTAGCCGCCGTAGCCTATAGCAAATTATTTGCCCTGGCGGAAAAAGGAACACAATTTATTTTCCAACGGAACAACTACTTGTTTTTTGTTATCACACCCGTCTGCTTTATTGTAGCCTGGTGGCTTGTAAAGCGTTTTTCAACGTATGCCCGCGGCAGCGGAATTCCGCAGGTAATGGCTGCCATAGAATTAAGTTCGGCGAATTCCGATGAAAAAATAAAGCCATTGCTCAGCATTAAAATCATGCTGATAAAAGTCTGTTCAAGTATTGTGATGGTTTTTGGAGGCGGAGCCATCGGAAGAGAAGGACCCACCATACAGATTGCCGGCTCTGTTTTTTTCAAGATCAACCAGTGGTTACCCGCCTGGTGGCCAAAAATATCCAGAATAAATATGATTATGGCCGGTGCAGCGGCCGGACTGGCTGCTGCTTTTAATACGCCGCTTGGCGGAATCGTATTCGCTGTGGAAGAACTGACCAAAACGCACATGAATTATTTCAAGACAGCCTTATTTTCTGCGGTCATCATTGCGGGACTTACGGCGCAGGGCTTTCTGGGCCCCTATCTGTATTTCGGTTATCCGGATGTAAGCAATCTGTCGCGGTTTATGTTTGTACCCGTTATTATTATAGCTATTCTGACCGGTCTGATGGGTAGTTTAGTATCGAAACTCATGCTAATCATTCTCCGGTGGAAAAAAACCTTTCAACGCACATATAAACATATCATATATCTGGTTGTATCGGGGATGCTTCTTGCCACACTGGCCGTGTTTATCAATGTCAATGCGTTTGGTTCCGGGAAGGATTTTATTGCACATATTCTTTTTACCAATCAAAAATATACCGGTTTGAATGTATCGCTGCTGCGCATAGCCGGACCACTGCTTTCTTTTACTTCCGGTGCTGCGGGTGGCATTTTTGCTCCGTCACTTAGTGCCGGTGCCGGATTGGGCTCCCTGCTTGCGTCCTGGTTTCATTTGTCCGCTACGAACACAAATCTGCTGGTATTAGCGGGCATGGTCGGATTTCTGACCGGTGTTACCAGAACACCATTTACGTCAGCTATCCTGGTCCTTGAAATGACCGACCGGCACAATGTCATTTTTTTTCTGATCCTCGCGGGAATGATCGCGAGTATGGCGGCCTATCTTATTGACAAACATTCCCTGTATGATCATCTTCGGGTTGAATACGTTCGCAGTCTGACATCTGGATCAAATAAACCGGACGAACCACTTATCCAGGCAACGGAGCCCCAATTATTAATATAAGCTCCCATAACAGCCTGTATCATTTTGCCGAACTGACCGGATTGAAACCGGCATTCCAAAGGAGATTCTGTTACTCATGCCTTCGATGTATCCGGCCTCCATGGGAAAATGATGGAGTTGAAGAATTGTTTTCGGGCCGGATGGATGTAGAAAAATATCAACAAATTTATTGGGTTACCTGTCGTGTGATGGTGTATAAATGAATAGAATACTTCTTTTATCACCTCAAACTATTTCAAATGAAAAAACTATTGGCAGTGATGCTGGTTGGCATCCTGGCTGCCTGTGGATCCGGATCTTCCAGTTCCAGAGCAGATTCAACAACTGTTAAGACAGACAGTTCGATGACCACCGCCCGGGACTCCGCCGGTTCGATGGCGGACAGCACAAAGAAGATGAGTGATTCGATGAAAATGGATACAACTAAAAAATAATTTTTTTCGCTTATTCTTGTATCATTGTATTTCGGTGAACACCGCAGTAATCTGGAAAACTTCCTAACTTTCCCGTCAAAAGATCATATGCCATTCCGTAACAGGCTATTGAAAATTTACCTGATGGCAGTCATTTGTCCGGTTTCCGTTATGTGTTATGGACAGGAACCGGTTAGTAAAAAGCAGGCGGCGGCCACGACGGTGACTGAAAAAAAGGACCTGATCATTAACACGAAAATGGATACCTTATCGGTCATTTTTCAAAACACCCTTATCCCGATACATTCTTTTTCGCAACTGGATTCGTTTGTAAGATTTAACCTGATGGGCATGGCCAAACCCCGTGTTGAAATCAGGGGTTATCCGGGTGATACCTATGAAAATTATGACAAAGTCGTGGCTATTTTAAAGAAGAATAAAATCACCGATTTTTCATTTGGCATGGTGCCGGCTTCTCCCTGATTAAATCCAGTATTACCTAGAACAGCATTTCCGGCGGAGGTGTTACTCCTTTCAGACGCAGGTAAATGGTTGTCTGTCCCCGGTGATGTGTCTGGTGCTCAAATCCCTTTCCGAATATATTGGCTCTTGATATTTCCGTTCCATTTCTTCTCTTGATCATCTCATTCATCTGATCTGGCGTCATTCCCTGCAGTGTGCTGATCATATAATCATAACTCTCCATGACCGCTTTTGTAGTGGCTTCCTTTGTTGGCTGAACTGTTTGTTCGAGCGCCGTGTCTGCAACGGGCGTTTGTTTTCCGCTTGCATAGGAAGCAAATCCATAATTATCGTTCGCCAGGTGAAGCATCTGCCCGGCAAATGAACGGATCTCGGGTGTCGGCTTAAAACTGTATCCATCGGCGGGCATTGCGTCCAGATAAGCTTTGGTGTAGGTTTTTGCCCGCTGCCACTCAACCACCATCTGAGGTTGTGTAAACTGGGCATACGCTGAACCGGCAAGGAATGTTAACAGGGGAAACACAAATAATAATGAACGTTTCATATTTTGATATTTGACGGGATAAAATAATCGTAAATCTTGTTTATAATATTTACCCGGTCAAATTCTTTCAACGCATGCCGCCTTATTTATAATGGATGGGCCAATTCAATCAATATCTATGTTCAAAGCGGCCGGCGATGGTTGAATATTCATGGCCGATGATTGAAAACAGGCGGGCAGTAATCAAAAGCCCTTTAATTTTACCTATGAAGTTTTTCAAAGGACAGGCAACGATCGTACAGCTGCAATGGCTGGTGTGGCTTGCCGTGTTTTTGATTGTCTTTTTCTCCATGTTGCCACAGGATGGTTTTTTCTGGTCGGGCAGCTTTGCCCTGGTCAATATTTCTTTCTATGCTCTGATTATTTATGGAAATATTAAATTCCTTTTTCCTGTTTACTATGAAAGAGGAAAAAAGCTGCAATATGTGCTTTACATCATTGCGCTGCTGATAGGCGCTGGTCTGACGAGAGGTTATCTCATCATATCACTTTACAATTCATTCAGTCCTGGCAAACCCGAAACCTGGACTATCGGAACGGCCGTGAATTTTGTTATGGCCGGGTTTTTAACCTACATGCTCAGTTTTATATTCAGGATCGCCATTGCTTATTTTGCTTTAAAACAGCAGTCAGAAAAAATACTGGCACAAAAGAGCCAGGCCGAACTGAATCTGCTGAAATCACAGGTTCAACCGCATTTTTTGTTTAACACCCTGAACAATATTTATTATGAAGCATATCGTGAGGCCCCCAGAACAGCGGGCCTGATCGAGCGGCTTTCGAATATTATGCGGTATTTTGTGGATGAGAGTACAAAAGACGAAGTATCCTTACAAACCGAGATACAATTTATAGAAAATTATATAGCGCTGGAAAAGATCCGCATCCGGCACGAAGCAGAGATACATTTCACAAAACAATGTAATGGAGAAGCCAGTATCCCTCCTATGCTGCTGATGACCTTTGTGGAAAATATCTTTAAACATGGCATTGATAAATCGAGCAGCCATAATAAAGTTGATATTTCCCTTATCCACGAGGATGGGTACCTTATGTTTCAAACCCGCAATCAGATCCATGAAAAACCCTTAAAAAAAGATTCTCATGGATTTGGGATCCAGAATCTGCGCAAACGCCTGACGATTCTATTCGGAACAAAATTTGAATTGAAAACTGACTATTCCAACCAGCATTTCACCGCCTTTTTAAAAGTCCCGTTATCTTGAACCTGAGTTGCATTATCATCGATGACGAACCCAATGCGGTTAACCTGCTGGAGATGCTGATCCATCAGACCACCCAATGGCAGCTTCAGGCCAAATGTTACGATGCGCTCGAAGCGATCGCGTTTTTGAAGAAGAATTCGGTCGATTTCATTTTTCTGGATATCAATATGCCGAAATTATCAGGCATGGAGCTGGCTGCTTTATTGCCAAGAGACACAAGAATTGTTTTTACCACCGCTTATTCAGAGTATGCGGCGGAAAGTTATACTCTACATACCATCGATTACCTGTTAAAGCCGATCACGCTGAACAGGTTCCTGTCATCTACGCAAAAAATCGAGGCATATTTTAATAATCACCATGCTGGCGATATTCCTCCTTCGACCCAGGAAAAGGAGTACTTTTTTGTAAAGTCAGGAAAGACACTGAGCAAAATACGCATGGAGGACATTCTTTATTTTGAAGGCGAGAAAGAATATGTGCGGCTGGTAACCACCAATGAACGTTTGCTTATTTACCGGCGTCTGAAAGACATCGATGACCAGCTGACATTACCTTTTATGCGGGTACACAATTCCTATATTGTAAATACAAAGCAGATCAGTAAAATTCAGGATAATCATATTTATATCGGCGGGAAACAAATCCCCCTGAGTGATAAATTCAGGGCTGATTTTATGGCCCTGATCCAGCAGCGTCTTTTTTAAACACTCCGGGTCATTACTGACTTCAACCAAATCGGCCCGTTTTTCAATGCCCTGAATGTTAAAAAGTTTAAGCTTGCGGTTGAACATTTCCGTCAGGTTGTTGAATTCATTTTCCCATTGCCAGTCTTCTGTTTTTATTTGTAAAATAATGCAGCGTTTGTTTTTTTAGCAAGAACCGGGTTGTGTTTGCTGATTTTCGATGGTTATTTTATAAGTCAATAGTAACATATGAAACCGCTATCAGGAGTATTATTCATAATCGGGGTATTCGCATTCAGCGTAACCTGTTTCGGACAGCTGCCATCGGATAAGAAACCGCTCATGCATTTTGCGGCTGACATTTTGAAAGTGGACAGCATATTATCCACTTCTTCAGATTTCGACAGACAGAGAGCTTTATTTATTCCTTTACTTCATTTAAAATGTAATAAAGACCGTACTCAATTTGAGTTATACAAAGACAGAAGTGATTTGAAAGAAGAGTATGCCTGTCCCATCATCAGTAAGACGGGCCCTACAATAAATGGAAATGAGTAATAAGTTCACAGCTGAAAGTTTCAGCCGGTTCGATATTTTTGGCATCGCTGCCAGCACATACCGGGTTGAAAAAATAGAACATGATCAAATGCACCTTTATGCTGAATTGTTCAATCGACAACCCTTTTCACGGAGTGAAACCTCAGAAAACCCGGTCACTCCCTGCATGGGCGGAGGATGGTTTGACAGTGAACCTGTGCTTTTTATAGTTCTTACAAATTATCCGGCATCCGTGCCGGTGGGATTTATTCAATTGCACCTGATGTCTTCTTCAACCCATACATCAAAGGCTACCATTGTGAATGACCTGTACGTTCTGCCCGAATACCGCAATAACGGGGCTGCTCTCAAACTCACGGAAGCCGCCGTCAAATTTGCCATTCATAATAAGTCAGCTTTCATCCGGCTTGAAATTTTACATGAGAACCTGTCTGCAAAAAAATTATTTGAATCGGTGGGATTCAAGTGCCAGACACCGGCGCCCGGATTCAATGTCTATTCGATTCAGCTTGGGAGTAACTAAGGCTAAAAGTGATCTTTTTATGATAAACCGGTTTATTGCAAAATAATTTTAGCCAGCGCCTTACTCGTCTTTTTTAATTTACCCTTTGCCTTTTTCCTGGAAACAGGTGAAATATATTCATCACAGGCCCGCTTCAGTTTTTGATAGATTTCGTCACTTACCAGTTTCCTGGTTTCCTTTGGCTTCATTATAAGCCCACCTGATTTTACAATATGCATAAAATCTCCTTTGTTCTCCTTTATTAATGATAATACGTTCAGTTTTTGATACTATCAATAATCGGAACCAGTTCCAGCAGATCATTAATAATATAATCCGGGTTCGCTGACTGCAGTTGCAGAAAAGTATGCGCACCCGTGGTGATACCTATATTGAGACCGCAACCGGCATTTTGTCCTTCTTCGATATCGATGATGGAGTCGCCGACCTTAACCACTTTTTTCGGATCAATGACCCCGTGGATATCCATTGCCAGATCGATCATTTCCGGATCGGGTCGGTTTTTTTCAACATCGCTGGAGGTGATCAGACTGTCATACTCGATGCCCTTTTCCCATCCCAGTTTATTTACCAGCGACTTTGCAATATCCGCATTATAACCCGTGTTCAGTATTACCCTTATATTGCGCTTTTTAAGGATCCGAAACAGCTCTTCTGCATTTGGTTGCGGAAGCACGTCAATATCTTCATAGGCCCTCGATAACAATTCTATGAAATCGATATAAATTACATTGGCGAGATCCTTATCCCTGTTCTGCGCATATACTTTCAGGATACTTTGAATGGCTTCCTGTTTTTCTCTGCCTGCGCCTTCGGCCAATACCTGGTCCAGGGTAAAATCAAATCCTTTTTTATTAATCGCCTTTTGAAGTGTTCTGTATACCACGTTGTCCTCGTTCACCGTGGTTCCTGCCATATCGAATACTACCATGCTGATCATCTGATTATCATTTACCTGCAAAGAAATATTATTCCTGTGCTACTTCGATTCCAGTCCTCGCGCATTTGAACAAACGATCAAATGTGGATGTCAATTTTACGGGCTGCATATCGGATCCAAACTAAACAAACAACTTTACCCGTTGATGAATGCAGCATTATCTGAATGTTAAATCAGAACCCGGAGATTGCGATAGTAAGTATTTGAAACGCAGGTTACGCTTTTTTCTGTCTCTCCTTCTTTCTCTTTTTTCTTTCCAGCAGATTGATGGAATCCTGTTTATATAATTGCTGCAGTTGTTTCCTGATTTCTTCCTTCAGCACTGTTTTTTCCCTGTTATATTCATTATAAAATATTTCAATGGAATTATCCGGTTGAATGGTCCCGACCATAAAGAAACGGGTATAGAGAAATTCCAGCTTGGACTTTTTTTTGGGTTTGATGTAAAAAACAAACAAAGGTTGTGGAATGTCAATTTGTTCCGTGACATATTCAAATTGATATTTGTGATCTTCCAGTTTAACTTCCAATGTTTCCATAAATCAATAGTTGTGTCAAAATTATGGCAACGATTCCATTCATTATGACTTAAGTAAACTAATTCAGGCGGGCTATCTTCTTTTTTTGACAAAGCACAGATAATAATTGCCTAACACACAACTGACTGATTCAATAGTCATACGCTACTGAATTCTTATGAAGACATACATTTTACAATATCTCTACATATCCCTCTGTTCCGTTCACCTGGATTCCTTATTCGTCTAAGCATATAGCCGGCTCAGTTTTGTCATTTGGGTGATTTCGTCCTTGTCCTGAGACATCTTATTGGATAATTATCTTAGTCAAAAAGACATTTGAAGCGCTCGGAACTATCCAAATAAAGTAGAAAGCAGGCGAATCATTTACTTCAGACCACTCGCGGAATAACCCTTTCAATTTGACAAATACCCTTTCAAAATGGTGTGATTTCTTTCCTGGTCATTTCCTGAATCCGAATCGTGACAGATTGCAACTAATTGCTGGTGAATGCGTTGACCCGCACCGGTCAGCTATGCACCCTTCCGGCACCTGTTTTGGTCTTCCTGAATAAGTCAGAAAAAAAAGCCTGGTTCTCACAGAGATTTTTAAATATGTTCAGAGGTAAAGACCATATAACCGACAAATTATTTATAGCACTTGCCTGGCTAATGGCCCTGGCTCTGGTATTTCTGGTATTTGAAAAAATTAAATGGCTTTCCCATTAAACGGTAAATCCTAAAAACGATGATATGAACACACTCATTCTTCTACTGGCAGGTCTTATTTGCTTTTGGATAGTTTACAAATCAATAGATTTTTTTGAAAAAATTTAAATCCGATGACATTACTATTTATTCTTTCCATCCTGGTTTTTTTCTATCTGTTATATGTATTAATAAAACCGGAAAAATTTTAATTCCGAAAAATAATTATTTATGAACAACGAAATGACGGGCGTCATTTTTACCTTCCTGTTGACGGTAATTCTTTCCATTCCCCTTGGTCGTTATATCTCGAAAGTTTTCAAAGGCGAGAAAACCATCCTTGATTTTATGGGTCCTGTAGAAAAGCTGATTTTCAGGATATCTGGCATTGACCCCAGAAAGGGAATGAATTGGAAAGAATTTTTGAAAGCCATGCTGACCATTAATCTTCTATGGTTCGTGTATGGTTTTTTTATGCTTATATTTCAGGACAAACTTCCATTCAATCCGGATGGCAATCCCGGTCAGACCCCGGATCTTGCTTTCAATTCAATCGTCAGTTTTGTAACAAATACAAATCTCCAGGATTATTCCGGCGAAAGTGGTGCTACTTATCTGACCCAATTATTTGTATTCACTTTTTTGCAATTTACAAGCGCCGCAACGGGAATCGCCTGCATGATTGCTTTATTTAACGGCCTGAAAGAAAAAACCACCAACAACCTCGGTAATTTCTGGAGCATCTTCGTAAAATCAATCACACGCCTGCTACTTCCTTTATCCATTGTTGTAGCCGTTATCCTCGCTTTTAACGGCACGCCCACCAGCTTTGACGGCAAAGACACGATCACCACATTACAGGGTGATACCGTTCAGGTGTCCCGGGGCCCTGCGGCGGCGATGATCGCTATTAAACAACTGGGCACCAATGGCGGCGGATATTTCGGCGCCAATTCAGCACACCCCTTTGAAAATCCAAACTATTTTACAAATGTCGTCGAGCTTATATCCATCGTTTTAATTTCCATGGCTTCCATATTTGCGCTGGGCTTCTATATCAATAAGAAACGATTTGCTTATGTGATATTTGGAGTAATGTCGCTGTTTTTTGTTTTGTTCTGTATCAATAATCTGTACTTCGAAATGAAGGGCAATCCCGAAATCGGGCGGATGGGAATTGATCAGAAAATTGGCAGTATGGAAGGAAAGGAAGTGCGGTTTGGTGCAGCTTCTACTGCCTATTGGAGTGTGATTACCACATCAACTTCCAATGGGTCCGTAAACGGCATGCATGACAGCCTCATGCCATTGTCCGGAGGTATTGTCATTCTTGACATGATGATTAATGCACTATACGGGGGCGTAGGTGTTGGTTTACTCAATTATTTTATTTTTATCATCGTAGCTGTTTTTATTTCGGGCCTGATGGTTGGGAGAACACCTGAATTCATGGGTCACAAAGTGGAGGCGAAGGAGGTGAAGATTGCCGCGCTGGTGACCCTGGTTTGTGCATTCCTGATAAAATGTGGAACCGCCCTGGCCGCTTATACATTTGTACATCATCCAAATGCAGACTGGGCAGTAAAACCTTCGGCGTGGCTCAATAACCCAGGTTATCATGGTTTTTCAGAAATGCTTTATCAGTTTACATCTTCCACCGCCAATAACGGCAGCGGATTTGAAGGCCTGGCAGATAACAATCCCTTCTGGAACATTTCGGCGGGCGTAGTCATGTTGATAGCGAGATTTATCCCAATCATCGGACCGGTCGCCATCGTGGGTTTGCTGGCAAACAAAAAATACATTCCCGAATCTTCCGGAACCTTAAAGACAGATTCCATCACATTTGGGGTGATGACCATTTCGGTGATCGTCATCATTACGGCCCTTTCATATTTTCCACCAATGGCGCTGGGACCGATCGCTGAATACCTAAGCATGCACAAATAAAAAGACTGAAAACAAATGTTATTATGAAAAGAACAAAACAATCATCGCTGTTTCCACGTGAGCAGGTTAGCGCCGCCCTAAAACAGTCCTTTGTAAAACTAAGCCCGGGCACGATGATGAAAAATCCCGTCATGTTTACAGTATATATTGGCACCGTCATCATGCTTTTCGTTTGTATCTGGATTTATATGGGTGAAAAAGCACAGGGCAGTCTGGCTTACAATATTGCCATATTCGTTGTATTATTTGTTACTTTATTATTCGCAAATTTTGCAGAAGGTATTGCCGAAGCCAGGGGTAAGGCGCAGGCAGACAGTTTACGAAAGACGAGAGAAGACACACCGGCCAAAAAGATTTTTCCCGTAGGTGAAATTTTTGTCGGTGAAGTAAAAGTGGTGCCTTCATCCCAGCTGCGTAAAGGTGATGTATTCATGTGTGAGGCCGGTGATACCATACCGATGGATGGCGAAATCATTGAAGGACTCGCAACGATTGACGAGAGTGCCATTACCGGCGAATCAGCTCCCGTAATCAGGGAAGCAGGAGGTGATAAATCATCCGTTACCGGAGGAACAAAAGTGTTGAGTGACATGATCAAAGTGGAGGTCACTACCAATCCCGGTGAAAGTTTTCTCGATAAGATGATCGCACTGGTAGAAGGAGCGAGCCGTCAAAAAACGCCTAATGAAATCGCGCTGACCATATTACTTGCCTGTTTTACGCTGATCTTTCTCATCGTGTGCGTAACACTGAAACCATTTGGTGATTACGCGAATACACCGATCACCATTGCGGCATTTGTTTCTTTATACGTATGTCTGATTCCCACTACGATCGGAGGACTATTGAGCGCCATCGGTATCGCGGGTATGGACCGGGCTCTGAGAGCCAACGTAATAACCAAAAGCGGAAAGGCAGTGGAAACTGCTGGCGACCTGGACACGCTTTTGCTCGACAAAACAGGAACGATCACGATTGGAAACAGAAAGGCAACTAATTTTTGGCCTGCCGATAAAATTGATCCGGCATTATTTGCTGAAGCCTGCATTCTGGCTTCCATGGCTGATGAAACACCGGAAGGAAAATCTATTCTGGAACTTGCGCAATCCAAAGGATCTAAACTTCCATTCCTGAATGATCATCAGGTAAAATTTATTCCATTTTCTGCAGAAACAAGGAGCAGTGGTGTGGATTTGCCGGATGGTGTTAAAATCAGAAAGGGTGCGGCGGATGAAATCAGAAAACGGGTAATGAAATCAGGCAGTGGTTTCCCGAGTGAAACAGACTCGCAGGTGAAGACTATTGCCAAAAATGGCGGAACGCCCCTGGTGGTGAGTCGTAATGAGATTGTGCTGGGTGTAATCGAGCTCCAGGATATCATCAAACCAGGAATCCAGGAAAGATTCAGCCGCTTGCGGAAGATGGGTGTGAAAACGGTGATGGTAACGGGAGATAATCCGCTCACTGCAAAATACATCGCGGAAAAGGCGGGCGTGGATGATTTCATTGCTGAAGCCAAACCGGAAGATAAAATGAATTATATCCGGAAGGAGCAACAGGGTGGCAAACTGGTGGCGATGATGGGTGATGGCACCAACGATGCTCCGGCACTCGCGCAGGCAGATGTGGGTGTCGCTATGAATAGTGGAACCCAGGCCGCTAAGGAAGCGGGCAATATGGTGGATCTGGATAATGATCCTACGAAACTTATAGAAATTGTTGAAATCGGAAAACAATTGCTCATGACACGTGGTACATTAACTACTTTCTCGATTGCGAATGACGTTGCCAAATATTTTGCCATCGTGCCGGCCCTGTTCATCGCTACTATTCCAGCATTGCAGGCGTTGAACATCATGAATCTGAAGAGCCCCCAGTCTGCTATATTGTCGGCTGTCATATTCAACGCGATCATCATACCCATTTTAATTCCACTGGCGTTGCGGGGTGTGGCTTACAAACCCATTGGTGCCGGTGCATTGCTCAGAAGGAATCTGACGATTTATGGATTGGGTGGTATCATCGTGCCGTTTATCGGAATTAAACTCATAGATATGTTGCTGGCCGTAATCATGTAATCAATTAATAAATTTAAAAGATGAAAAAATATATTCTGCCTTCTTTAAAACTTACGGCTGTTCTGCTGATCATATGCTCCGTTTTATATCCTTTGCTGGTCGCAGCTATTGGCCGGTTCTCACCCGGGAGAGGGAAAGGAACAACGGAAACAGTGAATGGCAAAGTGGTCGGTTATTCTGAAATAGGTCAGAAATTTGACCAGGACAAATATTTTTGGAGCCGGCCATCGGCCGCTGCTTATAATGCCGCTGCCAGTTCCGGCAGTAATAAAGGACCTACCAACCCGGATTATCTCAAGGATGTGCAATCTAAAATTGACAGCTTTCTGGTACACAATCCCGGAGTCAGGAAGGAAGATGTTCCTGTGGAACTGGTTACATATTCCGGCAGCGGTTTGGATCCCGATATTTCTCCCATTGGTGCCTATGTACAGATTGCGAGAATCTCAAAAGTCAGGAATATTCCGGAAGAAAAAATCAAAACACTGGTTGATCAGCATGTCGAAAAATCTTTACTCGGCATGCTTGGTCCTGAAAAGGTGAATGTGCTGAAACTGAATATTGATTTGGATAAGTTGGGAATGAAATGATTTAAAACTACGATTAGTGTATGGGCCGGGGTAATATTTTACTCATTGACGACGAAGAAAAATTGCGCCATTTGATAAAAAGGATCATTAGCCTGGAAGGATTTGTTGTCTATGAAGCGGACACTCTGAAGGCAGGTCTCCGGCAACTGGAAAAGGAACCAATTGATGTTATTTTATGCGATGTCAGACTGCCTGACGGTGACGGGGTGGAATTTATCGTGAAGGTCAAACTCAAATATCCCCAGACTGAAATCATCATGCTCACTGCGTATGGAAATATCGCCGCCGGTGTTCAGTCCATCAAGAGTGGCGCTTTCGATTACCTGACAAAAGGCGATGACAATGAAAGAATTATTCCCCTGCTGGACCGGGCCATGGAGAAAGTGAGATTACAAAAACGGGTTACGCAACTTGAACAGCGTATTGAGAAGAAATATACATTTGAGAGCATTATTGGAAAGTCTGAACTTATACAACAAGCTGTATTGCAGGCTAAAAAGGTGGCCCCGACGGATGCCACGGTATTACTGCTTGGAGAAACGGGCACCGGTAAGGAGGTTTTCGCACAGGCCATCCATCATGC
>Ga0070733_10001384_pt1 | contig 18135 bp, 15 predicted proteins | sample Coa_R1_9_FD_66450 | JGI IMG/M metagenome (GOLD analysis project Ga0070733, IMG submission 66450) | Surface soil microbial communities from Centralia Pennsylvania, which are recovering from an underground coalmine fire - Coalmine... | ecosystem: Environmental > Terrestrial > Soil > Unclassified ... | reverse complement strand
CTTGCAAAACTCCTCCTGCCCCTTCAAGAGAGGGCCTCCGGAGAGATGGCCGAGTGGCTTAAGGCGCACGCTTGGAAAGCGTGTGTGCGGGAAACCGTACCGTGGGTTCGAATCCCACTCTCTCCGCCAGTTCGGCCAAGGGCAATCTGTTCTTCCGCCAATCTTGTGGGAAAATGAGCCTGGCAACCTTATCTCGGACGCTGTCTATGCCAAGACGACCCCGTCTTCTACGCCTCTCGTCACGCGTCAGTCAGATCAGCAGTCAGGCGCAAGTCCCGAATCGAACCCATCTCCTCCAACAACCAGAGCCGATCGAACAGCTTTTCGGCGTGAAGACGACTGAAGACGCGCGTTGCGCAATCCAGGAACTTGTCTTTTAGCTCATCGCGCGAGAGCGGCTTTTGCCAACTGCCCCTGGCGTGAACGACTGGCGCGTGCTCGAGCAATTTGCCCGAGGCTAGCACGACAGTGACCTGGTCGGACGGTGCAAACGCCGGATCGCCAGGCATTGCCTCATCGGTCGTCGTGCAGCGAACCTTCCCAAATACGGAATTAACCTCAGGCCGCGATACAAACTCATCCGTGAGTTCCGCAAGACCGACCCGCCCGGCAACAAGAGCAGCGGCCATCGCGAACTCCATGCTGAACTTGGCCTCTAAACCCGTCTTTGGATTGCTATTGCGCAACATCAGCTTTTGGGTGGCACCGGTACGGACGCGAATCTCACCTACGTCGTCGGACTTCAATTTGTATCGATCGACCAGATCGAGCATCGCGTCGATCGAGCGATGGGTGGCGTAGCAGGTCGGATAGCGCTTCACGTTGACACCGAGATTTGCCAGCCGCCAGTTGGTGCCGATGTCGATCGTCCCATTCTCCATGTCCGGGGTGCCAGAAGACGAATGAGCGCGGAGGAATCCGGTGTCGTGCTCAAGAACATCGAGGGAGGCCGTGAAGCCCTCGCCGGCCAGACGGGCCGCAAGCACGCCTGATTGAGCCGCCCGGCCGGCATGGAGCGATTTGGTCATCGTGCCAAAATTGGCAACGAGGCCTGAGGCCATTGAGGCGGCGATCGCGATCGCATGGGCTGTTTTCTCAGGATCAAGCTTGCGCAGCCGTGCGCAGGCCGCGGCGGTGGCGAGCGTGCCCAGCACCGCCGTTGGATGGAAACCGCGCTGATGAAGATTACCTGGTTCGAGGGCGGCGACCTGGGCCCACACTTCGTAGCCCGCGACATAGGCCGCGATGGCATCGATGCCGCTGGCATCGACCGACCACCCCTCAGCCAGGATAGCGGGCACCAACACGGCGCTCGGGTGACCCGAAAGCGCGACGTCGTCATAATCGAGTACATGCGCCGCAACGCCGTTGACGAACGCGGCGTCGGATGCGGCAAGGTTACGCCCCGACGGAATCTCCGGCGCCCCGTCATTTTGCGTCGAGGTCGCCAGCAAGGCGGAGACGATGCGTACCGGCTCTTCGGATGCGCCGGCAATCATAACACCGACGCAATCGACGATGCCGGCGCGGGCGGCCTCGCGGCACCGGTCCGGGACGTCAGCAGGCTTGAGGCCGGCGACGAAATTGGCGGTTTGGCGGGTGATGTCGAGCATGGTCGCCTCCTTCCTACGCGGCCTTCGAATGGCTGCGATAAGTTTTGGGCAGGCCCGCGCGTGCGATGGCGCCGGAGAAACGCTCGCCCGGCAACCAGCTCTCGACGTCGCTGCGGAGCGCGATCAGCGCCTCGACTTCGACACCGGTGTCAAAGCCGAGCTGCTCAAGCATGAAAACAGTATCTTCGGTATCGATGTTGCCGGTCGCTCCCGGTGCAAACGGGCAGCCGCCGAGACCGGCGAGCGACGCATCGAATGCGCGCACGCCTGCCTCCAGCGCTGCGGTGACGTTGGCAAGCCCAAGGCCGCGGGTGTCGTGAAAATGGCAGGCCACGGGAACAGGGCCGACGGCGCCAATCACCGCCTTCATCAGGCGTCGCACCTGACCCGGATCGCCATAGCCGACGGTGTCGGCGACGATGATTTCGTCGGCACCCATTTCAGTGAGCCGCACTGCGATCTCAACGACCCGCGCTTCCGACACGGCGCCCGCGATGGTGCAGCCGAATGCGGTGGCGATCCCGCCGGCGAGGGAGACCCGTGTTCCGGCGCGCTGGTCCCGGACGGCGGCGATGCGGGCAAAATCCAGCAACGATTCCTCGGTGCTGCGGCGGACGTTAGCGAGGTTGTGGGCCTCGCTCGCGGAAAGAACGTAGTTGACCTGGGGCAAGGCGAGCGCGAATGCCCGCTCGGCACCCCTGAGATTGGGCACAAGAACCGACGGCCGAAAACTCCCCATCGCCAGCGCGCCACGAGCGACCTCCTCCGCGTCGGCGAACTGAGGGACGATCTTGGCCGGCACGAAAGACGTTACCTCGATCTCGCGGATGCCGGCCTCTGCCGCGCCGCGGCACCAGGCAAGCTTTTGTGCAGTCGGCAGGATCGTCTTGACCATCTGAAGCCCGTCTCGGGGCCCCACCTCGCGAATATGAGCCTTCTCACGCATTTTTCGGCCTCTCGTTATTTTCCCTGAAAGTTCGGTTTGCGGCGCTCGTTGAAGGCAAGCACACCTTCGCGCCGGTCTGCGGTCGGAATCAATCGATTGTAGGCCTCGATTTCGAACGCAAGACCGTCGGCGAGCGACATTTGCAATCCACGATGAATGGCCTGTTTGGCCTGGCGTACCGAGATCGGACCATTGCCGGCGATGCGGTCGGCGATCGCGAGCGCTGCGTTGAGGAGTTCCTCGGGCGGAACCACCCGGTTCGCCAGTCCCCATCGTTCCGCTTCCTCGGCCGAGAACGGCATCCCGGAAAGGATAAGTTCTTTCGCGCGGCGTTCGCCGACGGCGCGCGGCAAATTCTGCGTGCCGCCGGCGCCAGGCATGATGCCGAGCGTCACTTCCGTCAACGCAAAGCGGGCATTGGTCGATGCGTAGATAAAGTCGGCAGCGGCAGCGATCTCGCACCCACCACCGTAAGCCGCGCCGTTCACCGCGGCAATCACCGGGATTGGACAGGCTACGATGGCGCGAAGCATACGCTCGAAGACGAGATGCTGAGCCACCCACGCCTCGTCGGTCATGCCGTTGCGCTGCTTCAGGTCGCCCCCGGCGCAAAACGCCTTGGTCCCGCTGCCCGTCAGAATCACGGCACGCAGTCCTTCAAGGTCGACTGAGAGCCCCTCGAAAAGCTCAATCAGATCGAGGCCCATCTGCGTGTTCATCGCGTTCGCAGCGTCGGTCCGGTTCAAGGTGACAATCAGGACATGGTTTTCGCGGCGCTCGGCGATGATCGTCTCGAAATCATTTCGCATCTGCTGCTTCCTCGGTAGCGGACGTCTGCAGGATCGCGTTGTGTTGCCCAAGCGCGGGAGCGGGCGTTCGTGCGCGGGGACGCTTGCCGTCAAACGAAAGCGGAATACCGACGAGTTCGATGTCATCGTCGCCGCATCGCCCCAACATTTCAAGCGCGCTCGTCTGCGGATGTGTCGCGACCTGATCGACGCCGAGAAGTGGCGCATTGGGCACGCCCGCATCGTCAAGTAACCGGCCGAGCGCATCGGTCGAATAGCGCCTCACGGCGGCCTCGATTTGCGGGACCAGCCGCTCGCGGTTTACCACGCGCGCCGCGTTCGTCGCGAAAGCGGGGTCGGCGGCGAGAGAATCGAGGCTGAGCGCGCCACACAATTTGCGGAAGAGATTGTCGTTGCCGGCGGCAACCATCAGCCATCCGTCGGACGTGGCGAACGCCTGGTAAGGCACGATTTCGGCGGTCCCCGAGCCGTAGGGCGTGCGCACGTCTCCCGAGGCGGCGTAGCCGGCAAGCGGCACGGTCATCCAGGCAAGGCCCGTCTCATAGAGCGAGGTCGACACCATCCGCCCTTCGCCACCGTTCACGCGAGCCAGAAGTGCGGAGAGCAGGCCGATTACCGCCCACATCCCCGAGCCCATATCGATCAGCGAAACGCCGACGCGCACCGGTGGGCGTCCGCTCTCGCCGGTTACGCTCATGATCCCGGTACTGGCCTGGGCAAGCGGATCGTAGCCCGGCTTGGCAGCGAGCGGACCCTTGGTGCCGAAAGCTCCGATGTCGCACCAGATCAGCGCGGGTTTCTCGGCGCGCATCTGTTCTGCCGTGAGTCCGAACTTCGAAAGAATTCCGGGCCGCAGGTTCTGGATGACCCCGTCTGCCCTATCAAGGATGAGCGCCTTCAGCTTCGCGCGATCCTCCGCATCGTTGAAATCGACCGTGATGCCTTCTTTGCCACGGTTGAGAGCGTGAAAAACACTCGCCGTATCGTGCCAGAATGGAGGACCCCAGCCTCTGGCATAATCTCCGTTGCCGGGGCTCTCGACCTTGATCACGCGCGCGCCCAGGTCGGCAAGTATGAGTCCGGCATAGGGTGCCGCCACGCTATGACCGAGTTCGACCACGGTGACGCCATCGAGGGGCCTGTCGATATCGGTCATCATGTTCTCCCCTGAATGCACGTAACCCTGCCGCCATCCTAACTCCCGTAGACCGCGTGCGGCAGCCACAGCGTAAGCGCGGGCACGTAAGTTATAATCATCAGGACGATCAGCAACAGAATAAGGAATGGCAGAACGCCGCGCACGACCTCGCCTATCGGTGCGTGCGAAATCGTGGACAACACGAACAGATTCAATCCGACCGGCGGGTGAACCAGCGCGATCTCCATGTTGTGGGTGAAAATGATCGAGAAGTGCACGGGGTCCACGCCCAGTGCGGGCAGCACCGGTGCCAGGATCGGCAGCACCAGTAGCAGCGTCGCGATGACTTCAAGAAAGCAGCCGAGCACAAGCAGCAGCACGTTGATGGCAAGGAGGAACTGCCACGGCGCCATGTTGCGCGCCAAAACCCATTTGACGAGTTCGGCCGGAACACCGGAGGCCGTCATCCAGTGACCGAATGCGAGCGCAGTTGCAATGATCAACATGATTGCGCCTGCGCTTTTCAGCGCATCGGCCACCACCCACAGCGTTTCCGACCAATGAAAGCCTCGGTAATAGACAAGACTGACCGTGAGCGACGCCACCGCGGCAATGGCCGCCGCTTCGGTCACGGTGACAACGCCGCCGTAAATACCAACCAGCACGATCACAGGCACGGTCAATGCCGGTACTGCTCTTACCGTCACCCGAAAACGCTCGGCGAACGGGAGCTTCGGCTCGACCGGGAACTTCCGCCGCCGCGCATCGTACCAGACCCAACCGAAGAATACCGAAGCCTGCAGCAGACCGGGCAGCACGCCGGCGAGGAACAAGCGCGGCACCGACTGTTCGGCGACAATGCCGTACAGAATCAGCGCCAGCGAAGGCGGGATCACGATACCGATCGTGCCGGAAGCCCCGACCACGCCCAGTGCGAAACTGCGCGGATAGCCCCTCTCGATCATTGCCGGGAGCAGAATGGTCCCCATGGCGAGCGCGGTTGCCACCGAAGACCCGGAGATTGCCGCAAACAGTGTGCATGCCACCACTGTCACAAGCCCCAGCGAACCACGAATGCCGCCGAGCCATGCGGCGGAAACGTCAACCAGCGCCTTGGCGACACCGCCATGGCGCATGAAGGTCGCTGCCATGACAAATAATGGCAGGGACATCAGCGTCGGCGAATTGAGGTGATCGATCACAACTTGCGCGACGCCGATCAGCGGCTCGCCGGAAGCCGTATAGAGAACGGCGGCACATAATCCGAGGACAAGGAAGATTGGCATTCCAACGGCCAGAAGGCCGAAGAACAGCACCAACAACAGGATCAGCAACATGAAAGCTGCGCCTCGTCCATCTTCAGATTTTTTGCGGCGGCGAAGGGCTCAATCCACCGGCTAGTTCATGCTCAGGAATGTGACCCACCGTCATCGTCTGGGGATCGAAGGCGAAGAGATAGCGATAGAGCCTGTTCAGATAACGCCCAGTCATCAGCGTGGCCCCGGTCGGGATCGCCGCCGAGTATAGCCACATCGGAAATTGCAGATCCGATGAACTGCGCTCGTCCAATTGCCAAGAGGTCGCGACGATGCTCCAGCCGTACCAGGCAAGCCCGACGCAAAACACCAGCGCCGCAATACAATTGACGACCTCCATCCATCGCTGGATGCGAGGGGAGACGGCTCTGAGCACGAGGTCGGGCCGAACGTGACCGTCGGTGCGCACGAGTTGAGAGGCCGCGAGCATGACGCCCCAGACGATCAGGTAGACGATCACCTCTTCGGCCCAGGATATGGCGTATCGAGGGGCTACATAGCGCCCGACGACCTGCACCAAACCGATAAGCATCGCCAGCGCGCCCAACAGGCCGGTCAGAAGCCGCTCGGCCCTGTCCCACAACGCATCACGCAAAAGCCAATTCCCTTCGGAAATTTCCACTTAGCTGTGGCTGCCTACCGTATCGCTTACGAGTTTGACGATGTCGGCCGAAAATTTGGCGTCGCGGATAAGATCAGCCTGCGCGGCAACCATGCGCCCGCGGTCGGCGGCGAACTGCTCCGCCGAGGGATCAACGAACGCGACACCGTGCGATTTCATCGTCTCGCGAGCGTCGGCCTGCGATTTCGCCGACATCATCCGATAGCGATCGATGTTGGCCGCCCAGACGTCGCGCATGAGCGTTCGCTCAGCGCCGCCAAGCTTCGACCAGAATGAGTCGCTGACCATCGGAACATAGCAGCCAACGAATTGATGATCCGCGTAGGAATACTTGACGCCCGCTTCCCAAAGTTTGGCCGATGTACAGCTCTCGTCGGAGCTCACAAAGGCGTCGAAGGTACCTTGCGACAGAGCGAGCGGCACGTTCGGCCAAGGCGTGACGTTGGGGATTGCATGCACGAACGCGATGCGCCAGGAAATGCCGGCGCCTCCGGGGCTGCGGACCTTCAGTCCGCTGAAATCATCGAGCGTTTGAATCGCCTTTTTTGTCGTGTACCAATTCTCGTAACCCAGTTCGAGCCAATGACCAAGGATGTGCGAGCGCAACTTGGCCTCGATCTGTTTGTTGACCAGGTCGCCGGGGGCGCCGTCGCTACAACGGCGAAATACACTGACCGGCTGGCCGTAGAGGGGCGGCAACTGGCAGAAGTCGCTGTCGGGGACGAGCCCCGTCATCGTCCAGGTACCCGGAGCGGCCATGTCGATCTGACCCTGGATCAACGCCTTTGTCACGTTGAGATCGGCGAACAGCTGGCCGGAATGGAACAGTTCGGACTTGATCTTGCCCTTGCTCGCTTCGTCGATCTTATCGAGATAATCTGACATCGCCTGGTTGCGCGGGTGCGACGGGGCCGTGTCCAGCGAGCAGCGCAGCTTGATCACGTCGTCCGCGAACGACTTGCGCGAAAGATAGGGCGTCGCAAGCGCACCCGCCGCGCCTCCCATAAAAGCGCGTCGATTCCATCTCAAAGCCATGGTTTCCTCCCGACGTTTCGCCGTTCTGGCGTATTTGGTCGAGCATCGCGCCTGTCGCCGGCACTTGCAATCGAAATTCAAACAGGAAAATAGTCTATTATCTTCGATCAGGCCGAAAAGGCTTTTCGCCAATTGACCCAGAAGAATCAAAGATATGGGCTGGACGTTCAACGAGCGCCGGCGGTGGTGCGCCAAGCACTGATCAGGCTTGCTTCGGGCAAAGTCGACATGGGGATTAAAAGCTATGGCGCTATGCCCAGGGCGGCCTTTGCTCTCGGGTTTTTCTTAGCGTCGCTGGTCTCGCCTACAATCGGCAATTTCGGCTTCATATCCCCTGCGGCGGGTCAGCCGGGCGCGCTCACAAAACAACAATCGGATGCACTCGACGCATACAACGATGCGGTGAGAAATTTCGAACTGGTCCTGGGCCAGCGGCGCGCGCAGATCAATTCGAAACAAGCGCTGCCGAATTTGCCCGGACAAGCCCTCTACCTAGCGCGCAACAACATGATGAGCGCGTACAAAGACCTCACCGACGTTCTTCCGTCCAAAATCGGAAGGCCCAATAAATTCGAAATCCCACCGGCCTACTTTGACGCCGACAAGGAGCCGCTGCTCCAAGAGTATAAGAGCCTCTTCGACCTCATGGACGCGCCGCCCGTCAATGCGCAAAAATCAGATACTCCTTTCAAGGACGTGGTCGATTTGGCAATTGCGATTGCGCGGGCCAAGGGTCTTGATGCGGCGAATGCGGAAGCGGCGGGCCGCATCAGTTTGGGGCTGTTTTTTGCCGAGACAAATGGCGTTCAAAATGCAGGGAACGCACGCTCGAACAGGTACAAGGGAAGTTTTCAAACCGGCCCTTCGGAAGATGAAAACGGTCGAACGAAGTGGGCTGCAATAAAGAAAACGATAGCAGCCTTTGATCCCGCGCTGAGCCTGCGCGACGACAAGGAAGAGGCACGGGTCGGCAATCTGGATCATCGGTTCAATCATTGGACCGCCGTGCGCGATGCCCTCATGAGCGCGCATGCCGATATTTTCCCCCAAGTGACGGCGATCGCGAAAACACTGCCAAATCCGGTCGATCAAATGAAGCTGTTTGAACTCATCCAGATCATTCCCACCCCGACCAGGTCCGCGCTCGGCTCAGGCAACCTGGTCGACTGCAGAATTTCCGATCCGAGGATCATGGGATATCTGCGAAACAACAGCATCTTCGCCTTCGGACATGCTGACAGGGCAAGAACGTCCGCAACCTTCCGCGAAATTCTCGATGCGATGTGGCTCTTCAACGCCAAATTTGAACAAGCGCTTGCGAAATTCGGCGAGATCAAGGCGCGTTAAGAATTGCGCGACGGTCATCGAGCCACGAGGCAGCGGTAACTTGCTGCTCTCAAATCATTTTTTGTCCGCCCGCCTAAATCGAACTCGGCGTATATTTCCAGTGACTACTGGTTTAGAATTCCTGCTAATGTCGTATTGCTCCGCCATGCTTTCGTGACGCGCGAATCGAAGATTTCTTGGGGAAAGTGGGATTGCTCGGGTCAGGTAGAAAAATCGCACGCTCGGAATTCGGCGGTTGGCCCCGCTGCGTTACCGTCGTCGCAGTGATGGCCGCATTGGTGCTTCTGCCGATCGGGGTCAGCGATGCCGGCTGGCTGTCAGATGTCTTCAAAGGCTCGAAGGAAGGCAAACCCGCCAAGCACCACGTCGCCTCGCGAAAGCCGGCCGCGAAGGCGAAGTCCGCCGCTTCGCGAGAGCCCCACAACGTCAAGCTTGCTGCCCTGGGGCCGGTCGACTTGAATCCTTTGAAACCGGGCGCATCAAAGTGCGTCCCCGCGAAATTCCGCATCGTTCTGGATGTGGGGCACACCGCCGAATCAGAAGGCGCGAGCAGTGCCCGCAACGTCCCGGAATTCGCCTTCAATCTGCGTCTTGCGCAGCGGATTGAGCAGAAATTGAAGGCTGAAGGCTTTGCCGAGACGAGATTGCTTCTGACCGAGGGCAAAGCCAGGCCCAGCCTCTTCAAACGCGTCGCGGTGGCCAACCATCTGAACGCGGATCTCTTCCTCTCGATCCACCACGACTCCGTGCCCGACACATTGCTCGAGAATTGGGAATTCGAGGGCAAGAAAAGCCATTTCAGCGACCGCTTCAGCGGCTATTCCGTGTTCGTCTCTCGCAACAACCCGGACTTCAAGACCAGCCTTTCGTTTGCCGAGCTGGTGGCCAAGGAAATGAAGGGCCAGGGCCTGGAATATGCAAAGCAATACACTCAGCCGATCATGGGCCGCTACCAGCACCCGCTGCTGGACAAGGAAACCGGCGTCTATAGCTACGATCAGCTTGTCGTGCTGAGAACAACCCAGATGCCTGCCGTTCTCCTGGAAGCCGGCTCTATCATCAACCGGGATGAAGAGCTCAAGATGGATTCAGCCGAGCGCCGGGAGATCGTCAGCAATGCGGTTGCGGCGGCAGCGAAGGAATTCTGTCATCCTCAGGTCGAAGAGGTCTTCCTCGGTCCGCTCTGATGGTGCGCCAGCACGCACTCCTTTCGGATTTCAGCATTGATGCCAGCGCCCTTTAGCCGGAGCAGACCCGTTGCGCGAAGACGGCGGGCGAGCGCATTCAGCTTGCTCATCGGTGGCGGCCTTGGCTTGATAATTTTGATGCTGCTTGCTCCGGCTTTGGCAGGCCCAGCCTTGCCCAAGGGCTTTGTTTATTTGCGTGATGTCGATCCGACGATTTTTCAGGACATTCGTTATGCAGGGTCCCATAACTTTGTGGGCCGGCCAATAAAAGGCTACCTCGCCGCCGAGTGTATCCTCAGCGCATCTGCCGCAAATGCCCTTGAGGCGCTGCAGCGGAGGCTCGCCGAGAAAAAGCTCTCGCTCATCGTCTGGGATTGCTATCGGCCGAAGCGGGCTGTCGATGATTTTCGTCAGTGGAGCAAGGATCCAGCTCACTCCGAAATGAAGGGCGAATTCTATCCGCGCACCGACAAGGCAAAGCTGTTCGCGCTCGGCTATCTCGCGAAACGATCGGCTCACTCGCGGGGGAGCACGGTGGACTTAGGGTTAGTCCCAGCCGCCTCTTCATTGGCGCCGCCCGATCCTGCGCAGCCCCTCAAGCCATGCACGTCGCCAAAAGGCGAACGATTCGAGGATGGCACGATCGATTTCGGCACGGGCTACGACTGTCTGGACGTGCTTGCTAATACGTCAAACGCGCTTGTGGGCGGGACGGCACTGCGCAACCGTCAAATATTGAAGTCCTACATGGAAGCAGCAGGCTTTCGTCCCTATGCCAAGGAGTGGTGGCATTTCGAACTTGCCAACGAACCATTTCACCGCGCGTTTGACTTCGAGGTGTCTGCCTCACCATCGAGCCGGGCTCAATAGCGCGGGTCGTACATCTGCGATTCGATGAATGCCATCAGGTCGTTCGGTTTGGGCGCCGTCGCCAGCCCGCGTCGGAAGGCGACCTCGGCGACGGCGGCAGCGATGTGCGCCGAGACCTCACGAATTCGCGGCAGCGCTGGATAGAGACTGCCTTGTGCGATGTCGTCCTGGTTGACGAGATAGGCCAGCGTGTGCGCGGCCGCCATGAACATCTCGTCGGTCACGAGTTTCGATCCGCTCGCGATCGCGCCGAGACCGACGCCGGGGAAGATGTAGGAATTGTTGCCCTGGCGCGGCACGAAGGTCTTGCCGCCAAGCGTCACTGGATCGTAGGGGCTGCCGCAGGCGAACAACGCGCGGCCAGCGGTGTGGCGATAGGCTTCCTCGGCGGAGCATTCCGCCTTCGAGGTCGGGTTGGAGAGCGCAAACACGATCGGCCGATCGTTGCTCTCAGCCATGGCCTGCAGCACCTCAGGCGTGAAGGCGCCGCCGACGGCCGCAACGCCGATGATCGCGGTGGGCTTGAGCGTCCGGATCGCGGCCAGGAAGTCGCTGACCGGCGCATGATCATGCGCGTAGCGCAGCTTGTGCTCGGTAAGGGCTGCGCGATTCTTCACGACGAGGCCGCGCGAATCCACCAGCCAGTTGCGCCGGAGCGCGTCGGCTTCGGAGAGGCCCTCGGCCATCATCGCGGAGACCACGAGGTCGGCGATCCCGGTCGCAGCCTCGCCGGCGCCAAGGAAAAGCACCTTCTGGTCGGCGAGCTTGCCGCCGTTCACGCGCAGCGCCGAAATCAGCCCTGCGAGGGCGACCGCCGCCGTGCCCTGGATGTCGTCGTTGAAGACATTGATCTCATCGCGATATTTGTGCAGAAGGCGGAACGCCGAGTGGTTGGCGAAATCCTCGAACTGAATCAGCACGCCGGGGAAGGCCGCGCGCGCGGCATTGACGAATTCATCCACGAATTCATCGTAGGCGGCGCCGCTCAGGCGTTTCTGGCGCAAGCCGATATAATAGGGGTCGTTCAGGAATTCCTGGTTATTGGTGCCGACGTCCAGCATCACGGGCAGACAATGCTCCGGATGGACGCCGGCGCAGGCCGAGTAAAGCGAGAGCTTGCCGACCGGAATCCCCATGCCGTGGGCGCCGAGGTCGCCGAGGCCGAGGATACGCTCGCCGTCGGTGACGACGATGAGCTTGGCCTGATACGGCCAATTACCCAAGAGTTCCGCGATACGGCCGCGATCGTTGGCGCTGATGAACATGCCCCGCGGCCGCTGGAAGATGAGGCCGAAACGCTGGCAGGCAAGGCCCACGGTCGGCGTGTAGATCAGCGGCTGGATTTCATCGATGTTGTCGCACACGACGCGGAAGAACAGCGTCTCGTTGCGATCGTGCAGCGAATTGAGCGCGATATATTTTTCCAGATCGTTGGGCATGCTGCGCAGATTGACGAGAACGCGCGCGGTCTGCTCCTCCATCGAGAGCACATGCGCCGGTAGGAAGCCGCGCAATCCGAGGGCGTCTCGCTCCGCTTCCGTGAAGGCCGTCCCCTTGTTGAGCAGCGGGTCTCGCAACAGCGCCAAGCCGCGCGGTGAGTCGAATTGTTGCGTAGTCGGGACGGCCCGCACTGGCACGCTCATGATGTTTCCCCCGTAGGCTTTTTATTAATTTCCGGCATCCCGCGGGTTATGGCAGGAAGCGGTTGGCTGACATCAAGACAGCAAGCTACTTTCTTGCACAGCTAGCTTAAGCATTTGGCAGAATTCGCAGTCGAAAGCAACGCGGTACACCCTGATGGCGCGAGCCTGCGATCTTCGGATTCCTGATACGAGCGATACCTGCATTTCACCAATACAGACCTGCCATGAAGCAGCGAGTTTAACCGCCGGACTGAATTGACTCCAGACGAAACGAAATTCTAATAGGCGTATGATCGTCGGAATGGGGCTATCAGAGCGCCGATTTGCTCCATTTTTGCTCACTGCATTGCGAAATGAAGGCAGCCGGAAAACTTAACCATGCGAGTCATTAATGTCGCCGCCGCTCAGATGGGTCCGATCCAGCGAGCCGAAAGCCGGCAAGCCGTCATCCCGCGCATGCTTGCCTTGATGGATGAGGCCAAGGCGCACGAAGCCGATCTCATCGTCTATCCGGAGCTGGCGCTCACCACGTTCTTTCCGCGCTGGTACATGGAGGACCAGGCCGAGGTCGACGCCTGGTTCGAGCGCGAGATGCCGAACGCGGCGACGATGCCGCTGTTCCGGCGCGCGGCGGAACACGAGATGGCGATGAGCTTCGGCTATGCCGAACTGACGCCGGACGGGCACCATTTCAACACCTGTATCCTCACCGACAAATCGGCAAAGATCGTCGGCAAGTATCGCAAAACGCATCTGCCGGGCCACTCGGAATACGACACCGAGCGCGCCTTCCAGCATCTCGAAAAGCGCTATTTCGAGCCGGGCGATACCGGCTTTCCGGTGTGGCGAACGATGGGCGGTATCTTCGGCATGGCGATCTGCAACGACCGGCGCTGGCCCGAGACCTATCGCGTCATGGGCTTGCAGGGCGTGGAGATGATCCTGCTCGGCTACAACACGCCCTCGGTTAATTCCCAGAACAGCGAGGAAGGCCCCGAGAAGCGGCTGTTTCACAATCGCCTGTCCGTGCAGTCAGGCGCGTATCAGAACGCGAGTTGGGTCGTGGCTGTCGCCAAGGCCGGCATCGAGGACGGCTTCCCGCTGATCGGCGGCAGCCTGATCGTCGATCCGAATGGCGAGATTGTCGCGGAAGCCAAGACCGAAGATGACGAACTTCTGGTTTATCCCTGCGACCTCGACGCAACCATCTTCGGCAAGAAGACCATCTTCGACTTTGCCCGTCATCGTCGCATCGAGCATTATGGCCTGATCACCAGCCGCGCCGGCGCGATCCCGCCGCCGGAGACCTGAAACCCAACGCTCCCTCAGGGGCTTCAAAGGCGCCGACGCCGATGTCTGGATTTTCGCTTCGCGATCTCAGCCCGCACAACCGCTACAAGCTGCTGTCAAGCGTGGTCATACCCCGCCCCATTGCGCTCGTCACGACGCTCGACGCCAACGGCGCCGTCAACGCGGCGCCTTTCAGCTTCTTCAATGTTTTTTCCGAAAACCCGCCGCTGGTCGTGCTGGGCCTGCAACACAAGCCCGACCGCGGCCCGAAGGACACCGCGCGCAACATTCATCGCGAGGGTGAATTCGTCGCCAACATGGTTGACGAGGCGCTGGCATTCGCCATGAACGATTGCGCCGTCGACTTTCCTTCCGGCGAAAGCGAAGTGGCGGCGGTCGGGCTTGCGACCTTGCCGTCGGTCGATGTCAGGGTTCCGCGCCTTGCCGCCGCGCCGTTTTCGCTCGAATGCAAGCGCAGCGTCTCGTTGAGCTTCGGGCCCCAGCGCGAGCTTCTGGTCGGTGAAGTGCTGCGCATTCATGCGCGCGATGGTCTGCTCGATGCAGCCAACATGTATGTTGATCTGGAGGCTTACCGGCCGATCGGCCGCTTGTTTGGCAATCTCTACACCTATCAGCGCGAGGCGTTTGCGATGGATCGCGAGAGCCATTCGCAATGGTCCGCGCGCGCGCTCGCAAGCAACGGAGCGGACAAACCGGCCAAGGATCGCTAAGGCTCGAGTTTGTACCCACCGCGGATGGGCTCCCTTTCCCGCTTGCGGGGGAGGGTTGGGGTGGGGGTGCCTCCGCAAAGCACACTGGTTAAGTGGATAGACTTCCCCCACCCGCCGCGCTTCGCGCCATAGCCGAAGCTCCGCTTCGGCGTTCTTACCCAACGACGGCCGCCAAAGGCGGCCAGTGCTCCCCCGCAAGCCGGAGAGGTGAACAGCACCTAATGCCGCGAAAACTGGACCGCGCCGAGCGCCATGGTCGCCGCCGCCTGCGTCGGGTCGACCACGGGAATACCGAGCGCGTCTTCGAGCTGACCGCGCAGGCGCGCCATACCGGCGCAGCCCATGATGATGGCGCCGGCGCCGTCTTCGTCCTTCAGCGCGCGGCCGACCTCGACCATCTTCGCCAGCGTTCCTGTGCCGGACACAGTCTCCGCCACGCTCATGTTGAGCGGCCGCTCGCCGGCCAGCCGGTCCATCAACCCCATCTGGCGGAGGTAGCGGACATGCCGGCGGATCGAGCGTTGCGCGATGGCAATGACGCCAAAGGTCTCCGCCCGGGTCATCGCGGTGAGTACGCCGCATTCGGCAATGCCGAACACCGGCCGGTCGGTTCCCTCGCGGCAGACATGCAGGCCCGGATCGCTGTAGCAAGCGATCACGAAGGCCGATGAGCCGTTGTCGCTCTCGATCAGCCGCCGCAGCGGCATCGCCACGCTGTCGACGTCGGACTGGCTCTCGATCCCGTAGGGTCCATCGGCAAGCGTGGTGCAGACGATCTCGGGCCCATCGGCAAAATCGAGCGGCTTGAGGGCCTCTTCGAGTCCTTTTGTCACGTTGAGGTTGGAATTGGGGTTGATGACGAGGATGCGCGGGCGGGACATGTCTGCTCCTTGCAACTCAGTACGGCTTGCAGCATTTAGCATAGTTTGCATAGTTTCGGACGCGGGTTTTGCGCAGTCCAGCGATTTCTCGCGCGCCACGTCCGCTCTCTGGAGGATCTGATGACCGAGCCCGCCTATGACATCGTGATCCGCGGCGGTCGCGTCGCAACCGCTTGCGATGTCTTCGAGGCCGACGTTGCCATCGCCGGCGAGAGCGTCGCTGCGATCGGCAGGGGTCTTCCGCCGGGAAAACGCGAGATCGACGCCCGCGGCAAATTGGTGCTGCCCGGCGGCGTCGACAGCCACGCCCATATCGAACAGCTTTCCGCCGCCGGCATCGTGAATGCCGACACCTTCGAAAGCGCCACGACCGCGGCGGCCTTTGGTGGAACCACCACCGTCATCTCGTTTGCGGCCCAGCATGTCGGCATGAAGCTGCCGCAGGTGCTGGTCGATTACCATGCGCTCGCGCGCAAGGGCGCGGTGATCGACTATGCCTTCCACATGATCATCGCCGATCCGACCGCGGAAACCCTCGCCCACGATATTCCGGCGCTGGTGAAGGAGGGGCACGCCTCGATCAAGATCTTCATGACCTACGACCGGCTGAAGATCGACGACGAACCCTTGCTCGATATCCTGGTCGCAGCGCGCGAATCCGGCGCGATGTTGTGCGCGCATGCGGAGAACCACGGCATCATCGCCTGGATGGTGAAGCGGCTGCTGGCGCGCGGCTATACCCACCCGAAATACCATGCCATCAGCCATGCGCGGTTTTCGGAGGCCGACGCGTTCAATCGCCTGATCGGCATGGCCGCGCTGGTCGATCAGCCGATCATGATCTTTCACGTCTCGACGGCGGAGGGTGCAAAGGCGATCCGGGACGCGCGCGGGGAGGGGCTGAAGGTCTTCGCCGAAACTTGCCCGCAATATCTCTTCTTGACTGCTGAGGATCTCGACAGACCGGGCGCGGAAGGCGCCAAATGGATGTGCAGCCCGCCGCCGCGCGGCTCAGCCGACCAGGAAGCGCTATGGCAGGCGCTGGCGCTCGGCGATCTCCAGACCATTTCGTCCGACCACGCGCCATATCGTTTCGACGAAACGGGCAAATTGCGCGCCGGCCCCGATCCGAATTTCAAGCAGGTGGCGAACGGCCTGCCGGGGCTGGAAGTGCGGTTGCCGTTGTTGTTCGACGCGATGGTGTCGAACGGCCGCCTGGGCCTTGAAAAGTTCGTCGAGCTGACCGCAACGGCGCCAGCGAAGATCTACAATCTGCATCCGCGCAAGGGTTCGATTGCGGTCGGCGCTGACGCCGATATCGCGATCTGGGACCCGGCGCGCGAAGTCACGCTGTCGGATGCGATGATGCACGATCTGGCCGGCTACACCCCCTATGCCGGCCGCAAGCTGCGGGGCTGGCCGGTCACCGTGTTGTCGCGGGGACGCGTGATCGTTGCCGATGGCAAGCGGTCGGCCGAGCCCGGCTCGGGGCGCTTCTTCGCGCGTACCGGCGGCGAAGCCGCCAAGCCCACGGGACGGCTGGTCGCGGACATGGATCCCAAGCGGAATTTCGGTGCGACGCTGCTGTGATGGCGCATATCGCTTGGCGCATAATTTGCTTAAGATAAGTGGCGAGTAGTGCCGAGATGGGACGAGGGCCTGCTGCCTTCCGGGCAGGCGCTCTTGTTGGAATTTCAGGGGATTGAAGAATGCGAGTTCGCTATAGCAGGCTAACGTTCAGTGCCGTCGCCGCTCTCTTGCTTTGGCTCGCCGCCGAGCCGGTCCGGGCGCAAAGCCGTGCCGAAACATTGCGCTACGTCACCGGCGCATCGGTTAACACTCTCGATCCGAATGTGCCGGGAACGACCCGCGAGGCTTTCGCGGTGAGTCTTAGCACCTACGACCGGTTGGTTTCGTTCGGCCGCAAGCAGCTCAACGGCAAGTGGGTGTTCGATCTCGACAAGATCACCGGCGAGCTCGCCGAATCCTACGACGTCAGTCCGGACGGGCTGAAGATCACCTTTCACTTGCGCAAGGACGCCAAGTTTCAGGACGGAACGCCGGTCACCGCCGAAGACGTCAAATGGTCGCTCGACCGCGCCGTCACCGCGCCGGTGCTCGGCAAGGCCCAGCTCCTGACGGGGTCGCTGACGAGCGCCGACCAGTTCAGAGTGATCGATCCCCTGACTTTTGAGGTGACGTTGCCCAAACCCGACAAGCTCGCTCTGCCCAATCTCGCCACCATCTATCCGATCATCATCAACTCCAGGGTTGCCAAGGCCCATGCGACGGCCGACGATCCCTGGGCCATCGCCTGGCTCAAGGAGCACACCGCCGGCAGCGGCGCCTATGTGATCGAGAGCTTCAAGCCCGGCGAACAGGTGATCATGAAGCGCAACGAGGCCTGGAACCGCGGCTCACCGGACAAATCCGCCTTCTTCAAGCGGGTGATCGTACAGACCGTGCCGGAGCCGGCGACGCGCGCCAATCTGGTGGAGCGCGGCGATGCCGACATTACCGTCGATTTACAGGCCAGCGATGTGCAGTCGCTGGAAAGCAAGGGCACGCTGAAGGTGATCTCGACGCCGCAATACAATGCCGTCACCTTCATTTCGATGAACAATACGATCCCGCCTTTCGACAACATCAACGTGCGCCGCGCCATCGCCTATGCATTGCCTTACGACGATATGTTCAAGGCGGCGCT
>Ga0070733_10001383_pt1 | contig 18137 bp, 13 predicted proteins | sample Coa_R1_9_FD_66450 | JGI IMG/M metagenome (GOLD analysis project Ga0070733, IMG submission 66450) | Surface soil microbial communities from Centralia Pennsylvania, which are recovering from an underground coalmine fire - Coalmine... | ecosystem: Environmental > Terrestrial > Soil > Unclassified ... | reverse complement strand
CGCTCCGCCACCAGCAGCATCCGCTCCTGCGATTCGCTCAACATAATTTCGTAGGGCGTCATTCCCGTCTCGCGCTGCGGCACGCGCGCGAGATCAATCTCAATCCCCAACCCGCCGCGCGAAGCCATCTCCGAACTCGAACTCGTCAACCCCGCCGCGCCCATATCCTGAATCGCCACCACCGCGCCCGTGCGCATCGCCTCCAAACAGGCCTCCAGCAGCAGTTTCTCCATGAACGGGTCGCCCATCTGCACGTTTGGCCGTTTCTGCTGCGATTCCTCGCTGAACTCCGCCGACGCCAGCAGCGAAGCCCCATGAATTCCGTCGCGCCCCGTTTTCGCGCCCACGTAAATCACCGGATTCCCCGCCCCCCGTGCCTTCGCAAAAAATAATTCCTCGCGCCGGCAAATCCCCAGCGCCAAAGCGTTCACCAAAGGATTATTCGAATAGCACGCCTCAAACGCCACCTCGCCGCCGACGGTAGGCACCCCAAAACAATTCCCATAAAATCCGATCCCGCGTATCACCCCATCCAAAATATGCCGGTTCCGCGCAATCTCCTCCGCCGTCGCCCCGCCCGCGCTCGGTCCGGCAGTAATCGGCCCGAACCGCAGCGAATCCATCACCGCAATCGGCCGCGCCCCCATCGTAAAAATATCCCGTAGAATCCCGCCCACCCCGGTCGCCGCGCCCTGAAACGGTTCCACAAAACTCGGATGGTTGTGCGATTCAATTTTGAAAACCGCCACCATCCCGTCGCCGATATCGACGACCCCGGCGTTCTCCCCCGGCCCCTGCACCACATGCGTCCCGCGCGTCGGCAATCGCTTCAAATGCACGCGCGACGATTTATAAGAGCAGTGCTCGCTCCACATCACGCTGAAAATTCCCAGCTCCGTAAACGAGGGATCGCGCCCCAAAATCTTCTGCGTGCGCGCGTATTCTTCAGGGGAAAGGCCGTGCTCGGCCGCAACCTGCGGGGTAACCTTAATTTCCGTATCAATCATTTTGTGGAGGAAGAATCCAATCCTGCCTTGCCGCCAACTCGTCAGTCGCTCGGTTATTCAGAAATTCCGCGCCGTTTTGAAATCTCGCGAACCGCTGCAGGTCGCGCCCGTCGGAGCATGTTGCCGTCCCCACTCAGCGCTCCTCGCTTCAGCACCAGCGCCGTAGGCGCCGCGTGAGCTAGCCCAGCGCGGAAGCGCTGGGAAAAAAGTCGCGCGCAGCGCGTTCCTTTCGCGGTGCATTTCCCGCGAGCTTTTGAATTGCTTGCGCCCAACCGAGGACGCAACGCTCGAGGGATCGTTACAAAACTTTCTACGCTGGAACCGCCGCCGTAACTCCCGACGCACTCTGCGCCGCGCTCGCCTCAGCCGCCAGGCTAGCCACCATCGACCGGAAAATCACCATCCCATCCGCCGATCCCAACCCCAACTCCACCGCCCGCTCCGGATGCGGCATCAAGCCCAGCACATTTCGTTCGCGGTTGCAGATCCCCGCAATCGCGTGCAACGACCCATTGGGATTCGCCTCGCGGTCCCGCGCGCCCACTTCGCCGCCATCCGGCCGCACGTAACGAAAAATAATCTGGTTGTTGCGCTCCAACTCCGCCAGCTCCGCCGCCTCGCAAAAGTAATTTCCTTCCATGTGCGCGATGGGAATTTCCAACACCTGCCCCCGCGTCGCCGCGCAAGTAAACGGCGTGTCCGTCGCTTCCACGCGTATGTGCACCTGCCGGCACAAAAATCGCAGCCCCTGATTCCGCATCATCGCCCCAGGCAGCAACCCCGCTTCCAGCAAAATCTGAAATCCGTTGCAAATCCCCAGCACCAGGCCGCCGCGGCGCGCGAACCGCTCCACGGTCTTCATCACCGGAGAAAATCGCGCGATCGCCCCCGTCCGCAAATAATCCCCAAACGCAAATCCGCCCGGCAAAATCACCACATCGCACCCAGCCAGATTTTCCGACTGGTGCCAGATAAACTCCACAGGCTGCCGCATAATCGCGCCCGCCGCATGGAAAGCGTCCGCATCGCAGTTCGACCCAGGAAATTGCACCACGCCAAATTTCATCGTCGCGCCTCGCCTCCACTAATTTTACCACGTGCGCACGACATGCCGCAGTCCCGGTTTTCGTGGCACAGGCCCGCCCGCCACAGGAGGGCACTCTTGGCTGTGCTCTTACCATGCGGTCGTAGCGCCCGCCTGCCGGCGTCCCGCCGGCTTAGTTGCCTTTGCCGTTGAATTTGTAGCGGCCGGTTCAGGTTCACCGAACCGGGCAGCAGTTGCTTCCGAATTTGGTGTTGGATCGGTAGCGGCTCGGCATCCCGTGCCCTCGTTATTAACGATCACAGCTGCGCCTTCCTCTGCGTCTCAGCGGTGAACCCCACCCCTAAAACCTCGTAATCTCCGCCGCCACCAATCCCTTGTCCGCACAGTAATCCTGATACCTCTTCAAAAACGTCTGCCAATTCTCCGTAGCGATCGTCTGCCCCTTCTCATCCACAAAATCCAGCGCTCCCTCGATCACCGCGAACACAATCGTATCTTCCTTCCCCACCATCCGCGGCGAATGCGTGGACCCCGCCACCTCGAACACCACATCCCCCATCTCCGATACCCACCCTTCGTCGTAAGTCCAAGCCCCCTGCACCGTGTACACCACCACCGTCCCCGGATGAAAATGCATCTGCAGCGCCGCTCCCGGCACCGACCGGATAAATAAAATGATCTGCCCGGTCACCGGATTCAATTTGATCAACTTAATAAAATGTCCCGGCGCCCAAGGCACCCATGGCAAATCCCCAGGATGCGTATGGCTAGCCATAGCCTTATGCACCGGATGTGTCGAAGCGCCAGCGCCAGCACCCGCGTCAATCCCAGTATTCATCGCCACACCCTCCCCTAGCAGCGGCAAACTCCGATCGTAGATCCCGTTCGAATCAGCAACAACCCGCCGCCGTCGCCCCTACAAAACTCCAACCCGCCCCACCAGTCAAGCACATTATCCCGCAGCCACAACCCGCCGTTCCCAGGAACGCCGCACTCCCGAATGCCGCATTGTGGCACAGCCACTCCTGGCTGTGCTTTCCGTCGTAGTTGACTCTGTAGCGGCCGCTCTGTCCCGCGCTTTTCGGGACGGAGCGGGCATCTTGCCGTAGGTTCTTGCGGTCTGGTCAATCCTGAGGGGTTGAAGTTGTAGCGGCGGTCTTCAGACCGCCAGCCTTTGAAGTTGCTTTTGAACTCGTAGCGGCCGCCTGTTCACCCTGCGTTCGCGGAAGCGAACGCAGAGCAGGCGGGCGGTTTACACAAGGATTCGATCCAGACGTCGCCCACCGCCAAGATTGCTCCGGTCGCTGACTTTGTAGCGGCCAGTTTTAGCTGGGCGCCCTTGACTTCCGCGACGCTGGCGCCGCAGGTACGTTGCAAGTTCGCCCCACACCCCGGTGGTGTCCCAATTCGCCTCGCAAGAGCATCGCTCACCACCTGCGCTTCGGTAGCGAAACCGCACATTTCCGTGTCCAATTTCGCCAGCCTGGCCCATTTTGGAGTGCGGCGGCTTGCCGCCGCTTTTCTTAGCCGAAGCTTGCTTCGGCGTTTGCTCCGCACTACAGCGCGTTCCCGCAGCCCAGCCCCCGCGACCCTTCGATTTGCCCGTCCGCAAATTAGTATTACTCCCCACCCCTTGAAATCCCCATCAAAGTATGATATATAGTAATCAGCAAGAAAAAGTAACCAGCGCGTGCAGCGCACCCCAAAAAACTAAATAGCCGACGACCGGACGAGCGAAGCCGCCCCTCGTGCTCAGGGACTTCTCCGCACGCCGCGCCGCGGGATACCCTCGCCCGCGCGCTTCCGCTCGTCCGCAAACGAGGCCACCATGGACGAAGCGCCCACCAGAAAGGGCTACTCGAACTTCCCCTACGCGCTCTACAAATTCTCCGATTCCCGCTTCGGTCCCGCCCAGTGGAAACTCATGCCTGTCGCGGAAAGAAACGCTCAAATCGCCGCAGAAAAGCGCGCAACCGCCCAGCAGCTTCTCGCCGCGAACGCAACCGCAGACGCCGCCCCACCAACGCCGCCCGAACAGCCGCCCCCCGCTCCCGTCGCGCCGCCAACTCCTTCTGGCCCGGAAACTCCTCCCGATTTCTCCCGTCATCCTCGCCGCTGCACCGTCTGTTCTCATCCCGATCGTGACGCCATCGAAGGCGATTTCATCCGCTGGCGCAGCCCAGACCAGATCGCCAGGGATTACCACCTCGCCGATCGCGTCTCCGTCTATCGTCACGCACACTACGCTGGCCTCTTCCAGCGGCGCAAACGCCAAGTCGCTCGCGTCCTCGAAAGCCTCCTCGAATCCGCCGACAGCTGCCCCATCGAAGCCGCCGACATGATCATTCGCGCTACACGCCTCTACGTGCGCCTCAACGAACACGGCGAATGGACCGAAGCCCCCCGCACGCAGTACCTGATCACCGGAAAAGTGGAGTCCGATCAGCCATCGGCTCAGCCGTCCGATCCAACTCCGCCACCCGTTCGATCGTCCAGCCCCGCTCCACGGTCGGCGAGGCGCAGTAGCAAAGCCGCAAAATCAGATCGCGCGACGCCCAAGCCAAACCGCCGCACCCGCAGCCGAAAAACTCTAACCGCAACACACCCGGATTCAGAAATTCCTCAAACCCATGAAAACAAATGAGAAACGATTTTCTAACCGCAACAAATTACAGACGGTCTCACAAATGCCGAATTGGCAAGCGCCGCGCGTGGGAGGGCAGGATTCGCACTGGTGGAGCTCGAAACACGCGTCTGGGAACTTCGCGGTTTGCAACGGCGGCATTTGGAAGGGCGGGGCTTTAGCCCCGCCGTCAGCCCGCGCACGAAAAGGGGCTTCAGCCCCTGAAGCCGCGCTCTCTGATCGAGGCCGAGCATTCATGATTCGGCCTGCAACAAATTTTGCGTGCAGCGCCTTGCGCTTAACGGCGGGAACGTTTGGAAGATTTTCTTTTCGCGCGCCGTCGCGGTTTTGCCTTCGCCCGACGCACAACTTTGCCGCGGCGTCGCGATTTCTTGCGCCCTTCGTCGCGCCCAGCCCGCGCCAATTCCCGTCGTCGCGCCGCCGCCCACCCCAGCTTGTTCGTCTGCCGTCCCCGCGCCACTCCCAACGCATCCGCCGGAACATTCTCCGTGATCGTGGACCCCGCCGCGACGTACGCGCCATCCCCAATCCGCACCGGCGCCACCAGCGCGCTATCGCTTCCGATGAAAACGCGATTGCCAATCTTTGTTTCGTGCTTGGCCACGCCATCATAGTTGCAAGTGATCGTCCCGGCGCCGATGTTCGCTTCGCGCCCAATGGACGCATCACCCAAATAAGTCAGGTGCCCCGCCTTCGCGCCCTCGTGCACCACGGAATTTTTCACTTCCACAAAATTTCCGATGTGCGCGCCCGCGCGAATGTCCGCCCCAGGCCGCAGCCGCGCAAACGGCCCCACGTGGGCCTTATTACCGACGCGGCTGGAATCCAAAACAGAATGCGCCCCGATAATAACGTCGTCATCCACTCGAGTATCGCGGAGCACGCTGCCCGTCTGAATCGTGCAGCGCGCGCCGATGCGCGTCTTACCCAGCAATTGCACGCACGGCTCAATCAACGTGTCGGGCCCCGCGCTTACTTCCGGATCAATCCCCACCGTCTCCGGCAAATATATCGTCACGCCCGCTTCCATCAGCTCCGCGGCTTTGCGCGCGCGGAAAATCCGGTCCACATCGGCCAGATTCGCGCGCGTATTGCATCCCAGAATTTCATTCGCGTCCGGAGCCACTTGCGCCAGCACGCGTTCGTTGCGCTGCCGCAACAAAGCGATCGCATCCGTCAAGTACAGCTCGCGATGCGCGTTGTCCGGCCGCAACGCGCTCAGGCACGGCCACAGTTTTTCCAGCGTGAAGCAATAAATGCTGGAATTTACTTCGCGGATGGCGCGCTGCTCGGGCGTCGCGGCCTTTTCTTCCACCACCGCTTGCACGCGGCCTTCGGAATCGCGCACCACGCGCCCGTAATCCGTGGGATCGTTCAGTTCGGCGCTCAAAATCGTAGCCGCTGCTTCGCCTCGGCGATGCGTATCCAGCAGCGCTGTCAGAGTTTCCGCGCGCAGCAGCGGAGCATCGCCGGGAACCACAATCACCAACTTCGCGCTCTTGCGCATCGCGCGCCGCGCCACCTGCAACGCATGACCGGTCCCGCGCTGCGGTTGCTGCTTCACCGTATCCGCGCCCAGCGCTTCGGCCAGCGCGCCCACTTCTTCAGCCTGATGCCCGACCACCGCCAAAATCTGCGCGGCCTTCACCGGCTGGCAAGCTCGGATCACGTGCTCCAGCAGCGGCCGCCCTCCCGCGCGATGCAACACTTTTGCCAGGTCGGAACGCATCCGCGTTCCCTTCCCAGCGGCCAAAATCACAATCACGGTATCAGCGGCAGGCATGCGAGAGTTATTGTCGCTTCCCTATGTAAGTTTGGCAATGGCAACAACCTCACCGAGATTCCGCGTTTCCGCCTTCGCGGCATATCCATCCGCTCCAGGTTTTTTCGTAGGGGCGGGTCTCAGACCCGCCCCTGCCACCGCACCCACAAATCCCGTGCATTCGTTAACCAAAGCGATATATTTCCTCGCAGGCAGCACTGGAGGCACTCAATGTTTTGTCGAAACTGCGGCACAGCCAATCCCGATTCAGGTCAATTCTGCTCCAAGTGTGGACAGCCACTCTCCGCTGCCGCCGCACGCACGACGCCCGGTCCGATGCCGGTCCCCGGAAGTTCAATCGCAACTGCGCCGCCCTTCGTCGGCAACGCGCCCACCAGCGGCAAAGCGATCGCCAGCCTCATCTGCGGAGTCTTCATGTTTTTCCTCCCCGCCTCCATCGCCGCAATTATTCTCGGCCACATCTCGCTCTCCGAAATTCGCAGATCTGCAGGTCGGATTGGCGGTCGTGGCATCGCCATCACCGGCCTGGTGCTGGGATATCTCGGCCTCGCCATCATTCCCGTCATGATCGTCGCCGCCATCGCCATTCCCAATCTGCTGCACGCGCGCATCGCTGCGAACGAGGCTTCGGCCGTCGGCTCGCTCCGTTCGGTCAATACCGCCGCGATTACTTACGCCGCAAGATTCGAAAATGGATTTCCTTCCAGCCTGGACGTCCTGGGAGGAGGCACGGCGTCGGATTCGACTTGTAATCATGCTGCAATGCTGGACCCCTCGCTCGTATCGGGTCGTAAATTCGGATACATATTCACTTACACTCCGCAGTTTCCGGACGGAGCTACAGCGCCGGTCATTTCACCCAAGGCCGCCGCACAGGGCTGCACTGCGGGAGGCGCATCCGGCTACACCGTAACCGCCGATCCCATGCAGTTCGGCAAGAGCGGGCGGCGGAGTTTCTATACCGACCAGAGTGGAGTCATTCGGTTCTCAGGTAACGGCGAATCCGCCACGGCCAATAGTCCGCCGCTCTTCCAGCGCTAATTTCACCGGACAATTTGGCCGCTACTTTCGGATAGCGCGAATTTCCCGCGCCGCCTAAATTGTGCGAGCATCAAGAGAGCAGCGATGAAAGCACGAAGAGCTTTGTGGGTCGTGGCTTTAGTTCATCCTGAGAGCCTGCCTGCGGCAGGATCGAAGGGCCACGACATCAAGCAGCGAAATGTGAGCGGCTTTACAGCTTGCGGAAAAAGTCGGTTTTTTAGGGGGTCGGAGCTTTAGCTCCGACAATAAGTGCTCGGCTTTCATTGGGCTTTAGCCCCTGAGGACAAGGTTTCTGGCATTTTTCCGCAAACTGTTTAGCCGCTGAAGTACGGGATGAAGTTCCGATTTTGCTGCTGTTGCAGGGACTCGCTCGTGCCTGAGGAAATCGTCTTGAACACAGCTCAGCGACAATCAGAGACGCCGAAGACGATGCACAGCCTGGACAATCCGATCTGGCATTCGCTCTCCACACTGCACGCACACTTCGCGCAAGGCGACGAACTCGCGAAGCGCTACCCGCCCGAAGTGACTCTGCTCGCGGGGATGGGCGAACCAACCGCTGAAGCATACGCGTCGCTCGCGAAAACTCTGCAGCGCTCCGGCGCGGCGTTGTTTCTGGATCAGCCGCCGCGGATTCCCGCGGGATGGATCACCGTCCATTCGTCGCCGATCGTGCAGATGATCTGCGAACAGCCCAAACTTGCGCAGGATGGTTTTCCCGCCGAAAAACTAACTCCTGCAGACGTGCCGGAAATGATCGCGCTTGCCGAATTGACCAAGCCGGGACCCTTCGGCACGCGCACCCGCGAACTCGGCGAGTACTTGGGAATTCGTCAAAGCAAGCGGTTGGTGGCGATGGCCGGGGAGCGATTGCACCTTCAGGGCTACACCGAAGTCAGCGCGGTATGCACTCATCCGGAGTTTCAAGGCCGCGGATATGCCCGCGAGTTGATGTCCATTCTGATGCGTAAAATCATGCAGCGCGGTGAGATGCCCATTCTCCACGTGCGTCAGGAAAATGTTTCCGCAATTCACGTGTACGAAAAGCTCGGCTTCCGCACGCGCCGCCTCATTAATTTTGTGATTATTCGCGCTGCGTGAAAATCTCGCGAAATCTAGGATGTTGCAGAGAGAGAGTCGGCGACGGAAGGTCGCGCAGCTGAGGAATCGTGCGGCGCGGTCGTCTCGGTCCACAATGTGTGGTCGGCAAGCAGGCGAGTGACCAGCTGCGTGTGCAGCGCGTGACCGGCCTTGTGCGCCACGATGCGCGCTTTCAATGGCCGCCCCACCAGCGCGAGATCCCCGATCAGGTCCAGCGCTTTGTGGCGGCCGAATTCATCCGCAAAACGCAGTGGACCATTCAGAATACCTTCGTCGTCCAGCACGATCGCGTTTTCCACCGACCCGCCGCGAATCAACCCCATCGCTTGCAACCCCGCAAAATCCTTCATGAAACCGAACGTACGCGCCGGCGCCAGCTCGCGGCTGAACGATTGCCGGTCCACCGTCATCTCCACTTCCTGTGGACCCACGTTTGGATGCTTGTAGTCCACGAAGCAGTGCACGCGGAACTCGTCGGCGGGATAAATTCCAATGCGGCGGTCGCCGTCGGAAAATTCCAGTGGTTTGATCACGTGAATGTAGCGCCGCTGTCGCCGCAGTTTGCGAATTCCGGCTTGCGCGAGGAGTTCGATGAAAGGCTTCGAGGAACCATCCAGTATCGGCAGTTCCAGTGCGTCCAGCTCCACGTACACATTGTCCACGCCGCAGGAATACAGCGCCGCGAGCAGGTGCTCCACGGTCGAGAGCAGTACGCCCTGCTTCATCAAGCTCGTCGCATAGCTCACCCGCGCGACATTGCGCACATGCGCTTCGATCTCGAAATTGTCCAGGTCCACCCGCCGGAACACGATCCCGGTATCCGCAGGAGCCGGAACCAAGCGAAGGCGGCAACGCACGGCAGTGTGAAGTCCGACGCCGTGAGTCTCCACCGGACGTTGAATTGTAAGTTGATAAGGCATCAGCTCGGTCGGGTCGTTCTATGCACTTCGGTGGCCCCTCAGCTTCAATTATAACCCTTTACAATCAATAGCTTATACCAGTCAACTTTCATATGTTCCTGATTGTGTGGTAAGAGTACAACATAACGGCAAGTTCGGGCGTGGTTTAGCTTGAACAAGTTAACAAAGCAAGCAGAAGGCTAAGCGGTGACGTTCAGGAGTTGCCCCTGCGGTGTCGCAGCGCCGCCGGTGCTGGTGGACGAAGCTTGGCTAATACCTCTCGGTGCGAGAGAGTCCTGCAATTTCTGGAACTGCGTTACCGCAGCGGCATTCTGCTGTTCTGTCGCGGTGCCCTGATTCAGCGCATTCGTGTTCGCGCTGTCCGTGGGTTGCGAGCTGCTGGACGCTGTATTTTGCTCCGGTTTGGCAACGCCTGCTGCAGCGGTGGGCTGCGACGGGTTCGCAGCGGATCGCACGTTCTGTACGATTTGTCGCAATGCCGCGGGATCATTGATCCAGTTCAGCATTCCCCCGCGGCTGATGAGACTAAGGCTTTGCGGATCAATTCCGAGTTGCTGAAGCGCTTGGTCAAGCTGTTGCAGAGTCTGCTCCGCTGGAGCTGCGCTTGCGACACCGGTTGGGGAAGCAGTCGCTGCTGCGTTGGCGGCGGCTGTTGCGACAGGAGACTGACCTCCGTTGGCGGTTTGCCCGCCCGACGTCGCAATTACGTTTGCTGGTCCAGAGCTCGACGCGGGAATTGTGGCGACGGCGGAGGCGCTATTCGGGCCTGCCGGCGTCGCGGCAGGAGGGAAAGTTGAAGTTGCGAAAACATCGGCGGTGCTTTGGCCAGGAGGGAACGTGATTTCCTGGCCCAACAGCACGAATGCAGCTGATGGAGCGTTTCCGTTCGGTTGTGTGGCTCGTTGCGTTTGTGGGGGCGGCAATGTTCCGGATAGGGACACCCTATCCTGCTGCGAGGCAGGCGGGAAGACATCGGGAGCCTTGTTTGCAGGAAGAACCGGGCTCGCAGCTTTGGCCTGTGGAATCGAGGCATTCTCCGCCGGAGGAGGCTGGCCGCCTATCAGCGCTGCGATCTGAAAGTCATTCGAGCCCATCTGAACCTCGTACCAGCCTACTAAGTGGTGCGGAATCAATTGCCCAGACCGACGCGGCCAATGCAGGTTTTACGCCGCGGATCGAATCCGAGACCTATCTTGTCTGTCTAGCATATCGGCTGGCGGGCTTAGAGCATTAGGGCTTTTTACAAGGCAGGGCGCGGTTGTTTCGCCTGGGCGGTTCCGCGTACAATAGCGTTTACCCTAGCGCACATGGCCACGCCCTTTACGATTCTTCCGAATTCGACTCCACCGCCTGCTGCGCATCCGAGGCCGTCTTGGCTGCGCGTGCGATTTTTCGGTGGGCCAAAATATCAGGAATTGAAGCGCACGATGCGCACGCTGGATCTGCACACGGTGTGCGAGAGCGCGCGCTGCCCCAACATGGGCGAATGCTGGGAGCACGGCACGGCCACATTCATGATTTTGGGCGACATTTGCACGCGCGCTTGCGGTTTTTGCGCGGTGCCGAGCGGCAAACCTCTCGGTCCGCCGGCAGAGGACGAACCGGAGCGCGTGGCAGAGGCAGTGGCGAGGATGGGGTTGCGCTACGCAGTGGTGACGTCGGTGAACCGCGATGACCAACCGGATGGCGGAGCAGCGATCTTTGCGCGCACGATCACTGAAATTCGCACGCGCGTGCCGGGATGTAAAGTAGAGGTGCTGATCCCCGATTTTCGCGGCGATTGGACGGCGCTGGGAACCGTGATGGCGGCGAAACCGGACGTGTTGAATCACAATATGGAAACGGTGCCTCGCCTTTATCGTCAGGTGCGCAAGGGCGCGGTGTACGAACGCTCGCTGGAATTATTGCGGCGCGCGGGAGAAATGATTCCGGGATTGCCGACGAAAACTGGAATGATGCTGGGATTGGGTGAAACGCGCGAAGAAGTGCTGGCAGCGATGGAAGACATTGCGAAGCAGGGCACGCACATTTTGACCTTGGGCCAGTACATGCAGCCGACGCAGGAACATCTGCCAATCGAGCGTTACGTGCATCCCGACGAATTCGCGGAGTTCAAGCAGCTGGGCGAGGCGATGGGATTCAAGCACGTGGAAGCCGGTCCGCTGGTGCGTTCGTCGTATCACGCATTCGAGCAGGAAGAAGCAGCGCACGGCTGAGGGCAAGTTTGTTAAATGAAGCGCTCTGGACGCACGATTTATCCCGGAAGTGGAGAAAATGCGTGGCGAGCGGTGCGCGGGAACTTCAGCGGCTAAAGCCGGGCTACACTCGTCGAGTTTATGTCGTGGCTGAAGCCACGACCCACAAAGACTCCCGAGTCGCGGGTTATTGAGTGACTCAGGGTTCTTCGACCTGATCCGCTAACAGCCGAATATCGATTGTGGTGCTGCAAGCGAAACCGCCGGCGAGACGCCTGCCTACCGGCAGGCAGGCCGGCGCTACCCTCCCATGAATCCCTGGCGCGGACTGAAAAATCTGCCACGAGAGATGTGGATACTTTCGTTGGCCACGCTGGTGAATCGCTCCGGAACGATGGTGCTGGCGTTTCTGGTTTTGTACGTGACGCACACATTGGGTGTGACGCCACCGCGGGCGGCGCTGGCGTTGATGGTGTACGGCTTTGCGGCGCTGGTGGCCGTGCCGCTCGCGGGGATTTTGTCCGACCGCGTGGGGCCGTTGCCGATCATGAAAGCTTCGCTGTTCCTCACGGGTTTCCTGCTTCTGTTATTTCCGCTGGCGAAGAGTTACAGCGCGATTCTGGTGATGACGTTTGCGTTCGCGGTGCTGAATGAGTCGGTGCGGCCGGCAAGCCTTTCGATGGTTTCCGATTTGGTGGCGCCGGCGCAGCGGAAATCGGCATTCGCGCTCAGCCGCCTTGCCGCAAATCTGGGGATGAGCGTTGGTCCGGCGATCGGCGGGATTCTGGCGGTTTACTCGTTTCATTGGCTGTTTCTGGTGGATGGCACGACTTCGATTCTGGCGGGAGCGGTGCTGGCGCTCGCGCCCATGCGGAAATTCGGACGAGAAAAGACGCACGAGCCGGAGTGGGCCGACGCGGCGGACCTGGGACGCGAAATCGAAGCGGACACTGTTATGCCGCTGGCCGCGCTGCATCCCGCGACGGATCTGCGCGCGTTCCGAAATCCGCGGATGCTTTATTTTCTGGCGGCGATGATTCCAGTGCAGCTGGTATTTTTTCAACTTACTTCCACGCTGCCGCTTTTTTTGGTGCGGTATCAGCATTTTCCGGAATCAGTGTTCGGAACGATTTTCACGGTGAACACATTGCTGATTGTGGCGCTGGAAGTTCCGTTGAACACTGCCATGGCGCACTGGACGCACCGGCGAACGCTGATGCTGGGCGCGTTCTTGTACGCGGCGGGATTTGGATCGTATGCGCTGGTGGGGGTTGTGCCGTTCGGGCGGAGCGCAGGTGTATTTGCGGCTGTAGTGATCTGGACGTTCGGCGAAATGATTCTGATGCCGGGCAGCTCGGCGTACGCGGCGGAAATCGCGCCGCCGGAAAGACGCGGAGAATATATGGGGCTGTACACGATGTCGTTCAACGTCGCGTTTGCGGTGGGGCCGTGGCTCGGCGCGAGCATTCTGGGGAAGTGGGGAGCGACGACGGTGTGGGGCGCGGCGTTTGTGTCGGGATGCATTTCGACGTTGATGATGAGCCGCACGGAGCCACGCAGGAGTTCTGCCGGCAGATAGTCTGCTTCAGCAGGCTCATGATAAATGCCCAGAGCGGTGTCCTCAGGGGCTAAAGCCCACTGCAAGCCAGGGACTGATTGTCGTAGCTAAAGCTCCGACCCCCTAATAACCAACTACGCCCGCCTGGAGGCGGCCGCTGCAAAATCAAAGGCAAAGGAGCCGGCGGGACGCCGGCGCTACGAAAGACGGCCGTTAGCGCGGTGAGTTGAGGAAAGCTTTTGCGATTTCGCCTATACGTGTGGAACACGTGGGGCACGACGGACACGCGGAGCAGCAATTCACGGCAGAGGGTTGATTCGCGATTTTGAGCGCGGCTTGGAAATATTCCGCGGTTTTCACGGGTCGGCCCATCTCGGCGTTTAGGTTGCCGAGCAACAACTGAAAAACTGGATTCCCGGGATAACGCTGGACGAGCGGTTGCGCGACCATGATGGCGCGTTCGTACTGATAGTCAAAGGTGCGCAAATTTCTCGCGAGATGGAAGCGCATTTCGACGGGAGTCACCACGCCGCGATCGATTGCGATTTGCATCTGCCGAATGCCTTCCGTCTTGCTGCCGCCGGGGATGCCCATGAAGAAGCGCAGGATTTTCACAGTGGTGGAAAGCGAATCCACGTAGTAGTTGTACAGGCCCAGGCCGCCGATGGCGTCGGCCATTTGCGGATCGAGTTCGAGCGCGCGCAGAAATTCAGCGCGCGCGGCGACTCCCTCGTGCGCGACCGCGCGATTTTCACCGCGCAAGACTTCCAGGCGCACCTTCAACGCAAAACCCATTCCGGCGTAGAAGTGCATTTCCGCCGTGTCAGAATTAGAAATTTTTGCGTGGGCCAGATCGATTACTTTTTCCGCAAGCAGGAGGAACTCTTCGTCCTCCGGTTTTTTCCCGCGCTTCCACGCGTCGATCATTCCGTATCTGACTTCCAGGTTGGCACAGTAAATCTTCCACCAGCGCGCTTCGCCTTCGAGCAGAAAAGGGAGCGGATTTTCGGGCTGGGATTGTTCGAGGCTGCGCAGTATCGCGATGGCGGCGTCCGGATCGCCACTGTACATTTTGTCCATGGCTTGCACGGCTTCGGGCGGAAGCTTGATCTCGCCGGCAGGCGTGGGCGCGGCGAACAACGCGAAACAGAGCACGACGAGGAGAACGGGGAGCTGTGGCGATGTGGCGCGGCAAGGCAGGCGAGTCTGAGACCCGCCCCTACTGATGCGCACCGGCAGCGAGGTGGCAGCGGTCAGGCGATTGCGGCGGCGCACGCGATTCACTTTACTCTTTTTACCCAGCCGAGGAGCCATGCGGCGGTGACGTACATCGCGAAGCAGTCTAGCGCAAAAGGCAGGAAACCTAGAAAGCCGGGAGCGGGCATCTCGAAAAGTTTCCAGCGTTGGAACATGGGGAAGATGTAGAACCATTTTGCGTCTGCCCAATAATTCCAGAATTCCCACAGCCAGCCGCAGACCCATCCTGCGAGAAAGAATCCGTAGAGACGACGGTGCATGCCTTCGGCGAGATCACCAAGAAAGGATGGAAGGCCGAGGCGATGATTGAGGGGATCGAGGAGCAAGAGAAATCCGATCCAGACGAACGCGAAAAGAAAAGCAGCTTCGTGCCGGGGCACGAACAGCGGCACGATCAGGCAGGCCGCTCCTGAAACCATCAGAATGATTTCGGCGGCACTCGAAATTTTCCGTGAAGAATCTGGCGCGGACTGGAGCGAAGGGCGAGCCGGCGATGCCGGGAGCATAGCTTGAACTAAATCCGCGGTCTCGAACACGGCGGGTGTGATGGTGGCGAACGACCAGCCATAGCCTAAAAGCGCGGCGGGCCACGCGCGAGGCACGCCGACGTACGTCCAATTTTGCAGCCTCAGATTGTAGGCTTCAAAAATCAGCCAGAGAGGAATCGAGAGCAACGCGAGGCGCGCGACGACGATGGGCGCGTCGTTGAGGCGCGAGCGATTGGTGAGGGCCAGGACAGCGGCATCGGCGATGAGGATGTAGGAACTCCAGGCGATCGGCGTGAAATATGTGGTGACTGGCTCGACGCGCGCGAAGAGCAGGGCTTCGGCCGAGAGCAGGGCTAGCCATCCGAGCCAGCCGTGCGCGGGGAAGGCGCGGAAGCGGCGGGCGCGGAAATATCCGAGGAAGAGGAGCGCGACTGTGGCGGCGGTGAGCGCGAGGCCGAGAGTTGTGTGGGTGTTTGGCATGGATGCGAAGCCGAAGTTTGTGTGCTTCAACAGCAACAACAAAACCAAAACAGCCGGCGGGACGCGGCAGGCCGGCGCTACGAAAGCGACTGCAAGAGCACAGCCAAGAGTGGCTGTGCCACGATGATAGCGCAGAGTGGCGCAGTTTTCGGGGTGCTGCGTGCGCATTCTTGTTATGCTGACTTTCCCGTTTCTGCGGAAAATATCGGCAGGCGAAGGGATTTTTTAGCGACGCGGCATGAGCGAACCGGAAAAACTCGAGCGCGGGTTGGGGCTGATCGAAGCGACGTCGTTGAATATGACGTTCATGGTGGGGATTGGCCCGTTCATTGTGATTCCGTTCATCGTGCGCGCGATGGGCGGGCCGCAGTGCATTCTAGCTTGGGTGATGGGCGCCGTACTGGCGGCGCTGGACGGATGCGTCTGGGCGGAACTGGGCGCGGCGATGCCGCAGGCGGGGGGAAGTTACGTTTTTCTGCGCGAAGCGTATGGAGCGAACCGGCTGGGAAGGCTGATGTCGTTCCTGTTCATCTGGCAGACGCTGTTTCAAGCGCCACTGAGCATTTCGTCGGGCGCGCTGGGATTCGCGGATTACTCGATTTATCTGATGAAGAAAACTCCCGGAGTTACGGCGTGGCTGGCGAGGGATACGGATTACACCAGATGGGTCGTGCTGAACTATGCCAAGGTGATCGCGCTCCTGATGATTGCGATTGCCGTGATGCTCTTGTACCGGCGGATCACGGCGATCGGGAAAATTTCGACGGTGCTGTGGGTGATTGTGCTGGGAACGATTTTGTGGCTGATTTATGGCGGGGCCACGCATTTTAATGCGGGCAATCTTTTCAACTTCCCACCCGGGGCGTGGAGTTTTTCGTGGATATTTTTCGCGGGGCTGGGGCACGCCTCGGTGCAGACGGTGTATAGCTATCTGGGTTACTACAACGTGTGCAACCTGGGCGGCGAGATGAAGGAGCCGGGAAAAAATATTCCGCGCGCGATTTTCATTTCGATTTTCGGAATCGCGATTTTGTATTTTCTGATGCAGACGAGCATTTTGAGCGTGGTGCCGTGGCAGGAGGCGGCACGCTCGACTTTCGTGGTGAGTTTGTTCGTGGAGCGGACGTTTGGAATGAACTGGGCGACGCTGGCGACGGCCCTGATTCTGGTGCTGGCGTTCGGGTCGGTGTTCTCGGCGACGCTCGGTTATTCACGGGTGCCGTACGCGGCGGCGCTGGACGGGAATTTTTTCTCGGTATTCGCGAAGGTGCATCCGACGAAGCGTTTTCCGCACGTCGCGCTGCTGGCTTTGGGCGCGACTTCGATGGTGGTGTGCTTGTTCTTCGATCTTTTCTCGGTGATTCGCGCCATCCTGGCCATGCGCTGCCTCATCCAATTCGTCGGCCAGGCGGTGGGATTGATGCTGCTGCATCGGCGCTGGAAAGCGGAACATTGGCCGTTTCGAATGTGGCTGTATCCGGTGCCGGTGGTGCTGGCGATTGTGGGATGGCTGGCGGTTTTTATTTCGACGGGACGCAGACCGATGCTGGCCTCGCTTGCGGCGATGGCAGCGGGTATTCTGGTGTACGTGGGGCGCGCGCGAATGCTGCGGCAGTGGCCCTTTCAGGAGGCCGGCACTTGAATTGGATCACGAGACGGGGATTTTTTGGCGCGACGGCGATGATTTCCTGCGCGTTTTCGTTTGGGTGTGCAGCGGCGCAGCCCGTTGGCGCGCAGTCGCTGCCGGAAACGGTGGAAGCGATTCATAAAGCGCGAGTGAGCACGCGCATTCTTTTTATCACGGCGCATCCGGACGACGAATGGTCGAGCCTGCTGGCCTATCTTTCGCATGGACTGGATGCGGATGTGGCGCTGCTGACGATTACGCGCGGACAAGGCGGGCAAAACGCGATCGGGCCGGAACAGGATGGAGAGCTCGGCGTGGTGCGCACGGAGGAATTGCTGGCGGCGGGGCAGCATTACGGCGTGCATCAATATTTCACGCGCGCGCTGGATACCGGATATTTGAAGAGTCCGGACCAGGCGATGAAGGTGTGGGGAAATTTGGCGCTGGAAGACATGGTGCGCGTGATACGGACTTACCGGCCGGATGTTGTGATTAATGGATGGGGCGGCGTGCATTCGGGGCACGGGCATCATCAGGCGAGCGGAATTTTGACGCCGCAAGCGGTGATGGCTGCGGCTGACCCGAAAATGTTTCCGGAACAGATTGCGGAAGGCTTGACGCCGTGGAAGGTGACGCTGGAAGCGCGCGTGGCGCGCGGCGGCAGCTCCACGACCGCGGTGGCATTGCCCGCGGATGAAGTGTCGCCGTTGTGGGGGAAAACTTACGTCGAGATGGGGATGGAGGGGCACGCGCAGCACCGGTCGCAGGGAACGCCGGCGTTTTTTGGGAATGCATTTTTCCGGCGGCCGGTATTTTTGGTGATGGAGAACGAAAAGGGCGAAGCGGGAAAGTTTGATGCGCAACTGCTGGCTGAGCCGCTGGCGTCTCTGGCCGCGCGATTTCCGGACGCGCAGGAGACAATGGCTCCGGTGCTGAACACGGCGGATCAGGAATTGGCGGCGGCGGCGAAGTCCGCGCTGGAACTGGATCG
>Ga0070733_10001382_pt1 | contig 18149 bp, 20 predicted proteins | sample Coa_R1_9_FD_66450 | JGI IMG/M metagenome (GOLD analysis project Ga0070733, IMG submission 66450) | Surface soil microbial communities from Centralia Pennsylvania, which are recovering from an underground coalmine fire - Coalmine... | ecosystem: Environmental > Terrestrial > Soil > Unclassified ... | reverse complement strand
TTCCTGGAGACCGACCTGTTCAACGCCGGCATCCGCCCGGCCATGAACGCCGGTATCTCGGTGTCGCGCGTCGGTGGCGCGGCCCAGACCGACATCATCAAGAAGCTCGGCGGCGGTATCCGCCTGGCGCTCGCGCAGTACCGGGACGTGGCGGCGTTCTCGCAGTTCGCTTCGGACCTGGATGACGCCACCCGCCGGCAGCTCGAGCGCGGCCAGCGCGTCACCGAAATGATGAAGCAGAAGCAATACGCGCCCATGTCGGTCGCCGAGATGGCGCTGTCCATCTACGCGGTCAACAACGGCTACATGGACAAGGTGGACCTGAAGAAGGTCGTGGCCTTCGAGGCGGCGCTGCAGGCGTTCGCGCACACCAACTACAAGTCGATGATCGATGGCATCAACGCGACCCCCAAATTCTCCAAGGAGAACGAGGCGGCGCTGAAGAAGTGCATCGAGGACTTCATCGCCACCGGGACCTACTAGGCGCAAAAGCCATGCCCGGCACCAAGGAAATCCGCACCAAGATCGCGAGTGTGAAGAGCACTCAGAAGATCACCAGGGCCATGCAGATGGTGGCCACCAGCAAGATGCGCCGCGCCCAGGAGCGCATGAAGCTCGCGCGCCCGTACGCTTTGAAGATGCGCAACGTGATCGGGCATCTGACGGAGGCGAATCCGGACTACCGGCATCCGTTCCTCGTGACCCGCGAGCCGAAGGCGGTCGGCATGATTGTCATCTCGACCGACCGTGGACTTGCCGGCGGCCTCAACGCCAACATCTTCAAGCAGACGCTCATGTTAGTGCGTGAGTGGCAGGGCAAGGGTGCGCAGGTGAGTCTGTGCCTCATCGGCAGCAAGGGGCTGACCTTCTTCCGCCGCTTAGGGCTGCCGATCCTCGCCAACGTCTCAGGCCTGGGCGACAAGCCGCGCGTGAAGGATCTCATCGGCACGGTGAAGGTGATGCTGGACGCGTATCGCGCCGGGGAGCTCGATCGGCTGTTCCTCGTCAACGCGCAGTTCGTCAATACCATGACCCAGAAGCCCTGCGTCCAGCAGCTGCTGCCGATCGAGGCGCTCGACACCGAAGCGCTGCAGGAGCACTGGGACTACATCTACGAGCCGGACGCGGCGGGCATCCTCGATGGCCTGCTGATGCGCTACATCGAGTCACAGGTGTATCGCGGCGCGGTCGAGAACGTCGCTTCCGAGATGGCGGCGCGCATGATCGCCATGGGCGCGGCGACCGACAACGCCGGCAAGCTGATTAACGAGTTGCAACTGATCTACAACAAGGCCCGCCAGGCCGCGATCACGAAAGAACTTTCGGAAATCGTGGGCGGCGCGGCTGCGGTTTGAGGAACGAAAGCATGGCCAGCCCCGCTCAAGGACAGATTACCCAGATCATCGGTGCCGTCATCGACGTCGAGTTTCCGCGTGAATCGATCCCCGGCATTTACGAAGCGCTCAAGCTCAAGGACGTGGACCTGACGCTCGAAGTGCAGCAGCAGCTGGGCGACGGCGTGGTGCGCACCATCGCCATGGGCCCTTCGGAGGGACTTAAGCGCGGACTCACGGTCACCGCGACCGGCGCGCCGATATCCGTGCCGGTGGGCAAGGGCACGCTCGGGCGCATCATGGATGTCCTCGGCAAGCCGCAGGACAACCGCGGACCGGTGCAGGCCAAAGAGCATCTGCCGATCCATCGGCCGCCGCCCTCGTTCGAGAGCCAGGCGGGCGGTCAGGATCTCTTGGTCACCGGCATCAAGGTCATTGACCTGCTGGTGCCGTTCGCCAAGGGCGGCAAGGTGGGACTGTTCGGCGGCGCGGGCGTCGGCAAGACCGTCAACATGCTCGAGCTCATCAACAACATCGCCAAGCAGTACAGCGGACTGTCGGTGTTCGCCGGCGTCGGCGAGCGCACCCGCGAAGGCAACGACTTCTATCACGAGATGATCGAGTCGGGCGTCATCGACAAGGACACGCTGTCGAACTCCAAGGTGGCGATGGTGTACGGCCAGATGAACGAGCCGCCGGGCAACCGCCTGCGCGTGGCGCTCACCGGGCTTACCATGGCGGAATACTTCCGTGACGAGAAACGCGAGGACGGCGGCATCGGCCGCGACGTGCTGTTCTTCGTCGACAACATCTACCGCTACACGCTCGCCGGCACCGAAGTGTCGGCGCTGCTCGGGCGCATGCCCTCCGCGGTGGGTTACCAGCCGACGCTCGCCGAGGAGATGGGCGTGCTGCAGGAGCGCATCACCTCCACCAAGACCGGCTCCATCACCTCCATCCAGGCGGTGTACGTGCCAGCGGACGACCTGACGGATCCCTCCCCGGCCACGACCTTTGCGCACCTGGATGCAACCGTGGTGCTGTCGCGCCAGATTGCATCGCTCGGCATCTATCCGGCGGTCGATCCGCTTGACTCCACCAGCCGCCAGCTGGATCCCCTGGTGGTGGGCGAGGACCATTACAACACCGCGCGCGGCGTGCAGGCGGTGCTGCAGCGCTACAAGGAGCTGCAGGACATCATCGCGATCCTGGGGATGGACGAGCTGTCGGAAGAGGACAAGCTCACCGTCTACCGCGCGCGCAAGGTGCAGCGCTTCCTGTCGCAGCCTTTCAACGTCGCCAAGGTGTTCACCGGCCAGGACGGCAAGATCGTGCCGCTCAAGGACACCATCCGCGGCTTCAAGGGCATCATCAGCGGCGAGTTCGACGCACTTCCCGAGCAGGCCTTCTACATGGTCGGCATCATCGAGGAGGCGGTCGCCAAGGCGAAGACGCTGCAGTAAACCATGGCCGACGCACCCACCATCCAGGTCGATATCGTGAGCGCCGAGGGCGAGCTGTTCTCCGGGCCCGCGGCCATGGTGTTCGCGCCGGCCAAAGAGGGCGATCTCGGCATCCACCCGCGCCACGCGCCGCTCCTCACCTTGCTGAAGGCCGGCGAAGTGCGCGTGCAGACCCCCGACGGCGAAGAACACCACTTCTTCGTCGGCGGTGGAGCGCTGGAGATCCAGCCCACCAAGGTCACGGTGCTCGCCGATACCGCGCTGCGCGCCAGGGACATCGACGAGGCGGCGGCACTGGCGGCCAAGCAGCGCGCGGAAGAGGCGCTGAAGGACAAGGCGGACCACATCACCATTGCCGAGGCGCAGGCCGAGCTCGTACGCGCCATGGCCCAGCTCAAACTCATCGAGCGCCTGCGCAAGCTCAGGGGCTGATCGGCTGGACCCCTCCCCGCAGCCACCGATCCCTGCTGCGGCCGCACTGCCGCCGGCACCGCCCGGGCTGCTCGCGGGACTGGCCCGCAACCTTAGCGGTGGCGTGCAGCTCTTCACCCTGCGGCGACTGTGGCCGCCGCGTTTTGTCGTGAGCTTCGATCAGCTCGCGGCGCTCCTCGGACTGAACCTCTTGTTGTGGGCGGTGCTCGATGCGCTGCACGCGGAGCGGCACGCGCAGCTGGCGCTCGATGGCCTGTTTGGGTGGACCTGTTACCTGCTGCTGGCGCTCTTGGCCGCGGGCATCATCGCCCGCGCCTGGAGTCGTGCGGCCGACACGCGCGCCCTGCTGGTGCCAGCGCTCGCGGTGGCGCCGTGCGTGCTGGTAACTTTCTGGCTCGCGGCGGACTCAAGCGTTGTCGCGCGCCACCCCCTGGCCGCCACCGTGCTGGCGGTCGTGTACCTCGCGGCATTAAGCGTGCGGGTGCTGGGCGCCGCCTTCGGCCCGCTGCGCACGGCTCCCGTGCTCCTCGCCCTGGTGTTGATCGGCACCGCGCCCTGGACGCTGGATTTGCTGAACCTCGATACCCGCCTGTGGATCTCCGCCGACGCGCAGACGCAGGAGGCGGAAGACCCGGGTGTTGCCGAGGAGCTGCTGTACGACCAGCCGGCGAGAATCGCGGCGGTGGTGGAAGGCCTGCAACCCGCGCCCGCCGGCGCGCCCGGCGTCTATTTCGTCGGCTTCGCCGGCGATGGCGATCAGGCCGTTTTCCGCCGCGAGGCGCTGTTCGCCGCCCAGGCATTCGGCGCGCGTTTTGATTCCATGCCGCGCTCGGTGCTGCTCATCAACGACATCGAGGATCGCGATTCGTACCCGCTGGCGAGCGTCTCGGCCCTGGCGCAGACGCTGAAGCTCCTCGGCTCGCGCATGAACGCGGATGAGGATGTACTGGTGCTGTTCCTCACCTCGCATGGTTCGGAAGAGGGCCTGGAAGTAGAGAACGGCAGCCTGCCCCTGGGCCAGCTCTCGCCAGCGGACCTGCACCAGGCGCTGGATGCATCCGGCATCCGCTGGCGCATCATCGTCGTGTCGGCCTGCTACACGGGCGTGTTCGTGGATGAGCTGAAGAGCGACAACACGGCGATCATGACCGCCTCGGATTCCGAGCACAGCTCCTTCGGCTGCGACGCCGACCGCGACCTCACCTGGTTCGGCGAGGCGTTCCTGAAGGACGCGCTGCCGGGAAGCGACTCGCTCGAGGACGCGTTCCACAAGGCCGCCGCGCTGATCTCACGCCGCGAGGATGCCGAGCACCAGGTGCACTCGAACCCGCAGCTGTTCATTGGCCCGCGGATGCGCGCGAAGCTTGGGGAACTGAAGTCACCAGGCCTGAGCCACCCGCGCCCCTCATACACCGTCAGGCGATAACGTATGCGCAAGACACCAACCCAGCCCGCCCGCCGACCTCACCGCAGCACCCCACGTGTCCTATCCCGCACGCGCGCCACGCCCGCTGCCAAGGCCGCACCGCGCAGCCTGCCGCTCATCGTCGTCATCCTCGCCGCCGGCGAAGGCAAGCGCATGAACTCCGCGCGGCCAAAAGTCCTGCAGCCGCTAGCCGGCCGGCCGCTCCTCAAGCACGTCATCGACACCGCACGCGCCCTCAAGCCCGCCGCCATCCAGGTGGTTTACGGGCATGGTGGGGAGCAGGTGCGCGGCGCCCTGAGCGACGAGGGGGTTTCCTGGATCCTGCAGCAGCCGCGCCTGGGAACCGGGCATGCCGTGCTGCAGGCGATGCCACAGATCGCCGATGACCAGATGGTGCTGGTGCTCTATGGCGACGTGCCACTCATCAGCCGTGCCACCTTAAGCCAGCTGCTCGCGCTCGCAGGTCCGCGCAGCTTAGGCCTCCTGACCATGCGCACCGGGCAACCCGGCGGCTATGGCCGCATCGTGCGGGGGACCGGCGCTCGGGTGCTGCGCATCGTGGAGCACAAGGACGCGAACGCTCGCGAGCTCAAGCTCACCGAGTGCAATACCGGTGTGCTCGCAGCCCCGGCCGCCTTGCTGCGCCGCTGGCTGGTGCGCCTCGGCAACGCCAACGCCCAGGGCGAGTACTACCTCACCGATGTCATCGCCATGGCGGTGAAGGACAAGATCGCGGTGCGGGCGCTCGTCGCGCCGACACTCACCGAGGTGCTGGGTGTAAACGACAAGGCACAGCTGGCGTACCTGGAGAGCGCCTGGCGAGCGCAGGCGGCGCACGCGCTGATGCTCGCCGGCGTCACGGTGGCGGATCCCGCGCGCCTCGACCTGCGCGGCACGGTCACCCATGGCATGGATGTGTTCCTGGACGTGAACGTGGTGCTCGAGGGCCGCGTGGTCCTGGGCGACGGCGTGCGCGTAGGACCCGGGTGCCTCATTCGCGACAGCGAGATCGGCGCCGGCACCCAGGTGTTCGCGCAGTGCGTGATCGAGGATGCGGCGGTGGGCGCGGGCTGCCTGATCGGACCGTTCGCGCGCCTGCGTCCCGGGGCGCGGCTGGCGCGCGGCGTGCACATTGGAAATTTCGTCGAGGTGAAAAACGCCCGCCTCGGCGATGACTCCAAGGCCAACCATCTTGCGTATGTGGGTGACTGCGAGCTCGGCAAACGCGTCAACATCGGCGCCGGCACCATCATCGCCAACTACGATGGCGCGAACAAACACCGCACCGTAATCGGCGACGACGCTCACACCGGCTCCAACAGCGTGCTGGTGGCGCCGATAACCGTCGGCGCGGGCGCCACCATTGCCGCCGGTTCCACCGTCACGCACGAAGTGCCGGCCGGCAAGCTCACCGTCGCCCGCGCACGGCAACAGGTGGTCGAGGGCTGGCGCCGGCCGGTCAAGCCGCGCAAGTAGCGCGGGCGCTTAACCTGCAGCACGCCTTATGTCAGCGGTGAACCACGTCTGGGGCCGGTTTCAGGCACACTTGGCGGCCACCGGAGGCAAAAAGGCATGTGCGGAATAGTTGGAGCGGTAGCCGGGCGGGACATCGTGCCCGTCCTCATGGAAGGTCTGCGACGGCTCGAATATCGCGGTTACGATTCCGCCGGCATCGCGGTACTCAACGGCTCCAACCACCTCACGCGCCTGCGCACGGTTGGCAAGGTGCGCATGCTCGATGAGGCCCTGGAGCAGACCCCGACCACGGGCAAGATTGGCATCGCCCATACCCGCTGGGCCACCCACGGGGTGCCGAGCGAGCGCAACGCCCATCCGCACATCTCGCACGACGGGCTCGCCATTGTGCACAACGGCATTATCGAGAACCACGAGGAGCTGCGCGCGGATCTGCAGCGGCGCGGCTACAGATTCTCCTCCGAAACCGACACCGAGGTGATCGCCCACCGCGTGCACTATCACCTGGGCACGCTCAAGGATCTGTTCAAGGCGGTGCGCGCTACCGTGGCAGAGCTCGAGGGCGCCTACGCCCTGGTCGTCGTCAGCGAGCACGACCCGGAGCGGCTGATTCTCGCGCGCCAGGGTTGCCCGGTGGTCATCGGGCTCGGCAGCGATGAGAACTTCGTGGCTTCGGACGTCGCGGCGCTGCTGCCCGTGACCCGCCGCTTCATGTTCCTCGAGGAGGGGGATGTCGCCGAGGTGCGCCGCACTGCGGTGCGCATCCTCGATCGCGACGGCAACGGTGTGCAGCGCGTGGTGCGCGAGAGCGAGCTGTCCTCGGACGCCGCCGAGAAAGGCCCTTACCAGCACTACATGCTGAAGGAAATCCACGAGCAGCCGCGCGCGATCGCCGACACGCTCTCGGAGCGCGTCGCCGGCGGACGTCTGCTGGCGGCGGCCTTCGGGCCGGACGCCAACGGCATCTTCCACCACGCGCAGAACGTGCACATCGTCGCCTGCGGCACGAGTTTCCACGCCGCCGCCGTGGCCCGCTACTTCATCGAGCAGATCGCAAAAATTCCCTGCGCCGTGGACATCGCGAGCGAGTACCGATACCGCAGTCCCCTGGTGCCGGCAAACTCGCTGTTCGTCACCATCTCGCAATCCGGGGAGACCGCCGACACGCTCGCCGCACTGCGCCTCGCGAAGCAGTCCGGCTACCTCGCCACGCTCGCCATCTGCAACGTGCCGGAGAGCTCGCTGGTGCGGGAATCGGATCTGGTGATGCTGACGCGCGCCGGGCCTGAGATCGGTGTGGCCTCCACCAAGGCCTTCACCACCCAGCTCGCAGCTCTGGGCATGCTGGTCGTGGCGCTCGCCAAGCACCACTGCGCCGACGCCGAGCGCGAGCGCGGTCTTGTGAGCCGGCTGATCGAGCTCCCCGGAATGGTCGAGAAAACCCTCGCCCTCGATGCGGTGGTCAGGCAGCTCGCGAAACGCTTCGCCGACAAGCACCATGCCTTGTTCCTCGGTCGCGGCGCGCTGTACCCCATCGCCCTGGAAGGCGCGCTGAAGCTGAAGGAGATCTCCTACATCCACGCGGAAGGCTATCCGGCGGGGGAGCTCAAGCACGGACCGCTGGCACTTGTTGATGCCGACATGCCGGTCGTTACCGTGGCGCCCAACAACGATCTGCTCGAGAAGCTCAAATCCAATCTCATGGAAGTGCGCGCGCGCGGCGGGGAGCTCATCGTGTTCGCGGATCCGGAGTCCGGCATCAGGCCCAGCGACGGTGTGACCGTCATCGAGATGCCGCGCAGCGTCACCTACGTGCAGGCCCCGGTGGTGTACACCATTCCGCTGCAGCTGCTGGCGTATCACGTGGCGATCCTCCGGGGCACCGACGTGGATCAGCCGCGTAACCTCGCCAAGAGCGTGACGGTCGAGTAAGCGCGGCGGCCGAGGCCACGCTGCAGCTTGTGGTGCGATGATGCATCCATGACAAACAGAGCTTCGGTCGCGGACCTGCTCGCCGGCCTGTCGATCGCGGGCCTGCTGTTGCCCGAAGCGGTGGCGTACTCAGGCGTCGCCAACCTGCCGCCGCAGGCGGGCGTGATCGCGCTGTTTGCGGGACTGGTGTGCTATGGCCTCATCGGCCGCAGCCGCTTCGCCATCGTCTCCGCGACTTCCTCCTCCGCCGCGGTGCTCGCCTCGGCGATGCTCGCCCTGGGCGCCAACACGGTGGGCGAGCGCGTGGCGCTGGCAGCGGCGCTGGTGATGGGCACGGGGATCGCCTTCGCGCTCGCCGGCTGTCTGCGCCTCGGCGCCATGTCGAACCTGATTGCCCGGCCGGTGCTGCGCGGCTACGCGTTTGGACTGGCGCTCGTCATCGCGGTCAAACAATGGCCGCACCTGGTGGACATGCCCGCAACTGCCAGCGGCTTCTTCGCGCTGGTCAGTGAACTCGTGCGCGGCTTTTCTGCCTGGCAGCTGCCGAGCCTCGGCTGCGGGCTGGCGGCGCTCGCCGGCCTGTTCGTGCTCGAGCGCATCCCGCGCGTGCCGGGGGCGCTGGTGGTCATCGTGGCGAGCATCGCGGCATCCGGCTTGCTCGCCGCGCACGGCGTGCTGCTCACCGGGCCAATACACTTAGGTCTCGCGCTGCCGGAATTTATCGCTCCGCAGGCACGCTGGCTGCCGCTCGGGGAGTTCTCGCTCGCGCTGATGTTCATTCTGTATGCCGAGTCCTATGGCTCGATCCGCACCTACGCGCTCAAGCACGACGACGAGGTGCAACCCAACCGCGACCTGCTGGCCTTCGGGGTCGCCAACGTGGTGTCGGGACTCTTCCAGGGCACCCCGGTGGGGGCGGGCTACTCGGGCACCTCCGCCAATGAGGCGGCCGGCGCGCAGTCGCGCTACGCGGGGCTGTTTGCCGCGGCGATCGTGCTGGTACTGGTGCTGGTGTTCCTCAGGTGGATCGAGCGCATTCCGCAGCCGGTGCTGGCGGCGATCGTGATTCATGCGGTGAGCAGATCGCTGCGTGTGGGCGTGTTCCGCAACTACTTTCGATGGCAGCGTGACCGGCTGGTGGTCATCGCCGCGGTGCTCGCGGTGATCGTGTTTGGTGTGTTGAATGGCCTGCTGGTCGCCATCGCCTTCAGTGTTGCCATGCTCCTGAAGGCGCTCGTGAGCCCGCGCCTGTCGGTGCTGGGGCGCGTCGGCGAACACGACTACGTCAGCATCGTGCGCTTCCCCAAGGCGCAGATTCTGCCCGGGATGTTGGTGCTGCGCCCCGAGGAACCACTATTCTTCGGTAACGCCGAGCCGTTGTTTTTACAGGCGCGCGCCTGGGTGATGCGCCGGCCCGCGACGAAACTCGTGGTCTTAAGCCTCGAGGAATCGGCGGATCTGGACAGTACCGCGCTTGAGTCCCTGGGGGAGTACTGCAACTGGCTGAACGAGCGTGGCGGGGAGCTGCGACTGGCGCGCCTGAAGGACGCGGCCCGGGACGCACTGCTGCGCGCCCAACTCGCGCACCTGTCCGGCGCGGCCCTGGATTACTCGAGTGTGGACGACGCGGTGCGAGGGCTGTGTGTTACACCCGAATAAGCCGCGCGGCCCTCAGCCGATGGGCGCCGGTGTCCCACGCGCTGCCCTGCCAACTCCTTCGTGCTAATCTTAAGGTTCGCACAGCGGACGCTGGTGGTCCCCACGGTGCCATATACCGGATCAATCAAAAAAACCTACGGTATCTGACCTGATGCGGAAGCGGGCGCGCTGGCTTAGGCGAAGCGTATGGAAGCTCAGGCAACATCGGAGGACATCATGGCGGATGACAAGACCCCTCCGGCGGCGAACAACCCTTACACCCAGGCCTACGTGGTGGTGTCAGGCGACACGCTGTCGAAGATCGCGCAGAAGTATTACGGCGATCCGGCGCTCTATACGAAGATCTTTCAGGCCAACCGCGACGTGTTGAGCGACCCCAACAAGATTTCACCGGGTCAGAAACTGCGCATTCCCTGACCGGCCAACCCGTGTAACACCGCAACGAGAGGATTACAGAAAATGAAAAAGCAATCTGCCTGGCTGCTGGCTTCGCTGGCCGCCCTGGTTCTGGTCGGCTGCGCCGGCCAGAAGGAACCGGCTGAAAAGGCGTTCGCGAGCGCGCAGGCCGCGCTGGCCACCATCCATGACGCCGCCCAGAAGTACGCTCCCGACCAGCTGCAGGCCGTGGAGACGCAGCTTGCCGGCGTGAAGGACAGCCTCGCCAAGGGCGACTACAAGGGCGCGCTGGACGCAGCACCCGCGCTCACCACCGCGATCAGCAGCCTGAAGGACACCGCGGACGCGAAGCAGAAGGATGCCGAAGCCGCCGCCGCCGCGGCCAAGGACGCGTGGGGACCGTTGTCGACCGACGTGCCGAACATGGTCGCGGCGATCCAGAGCCGTGTCGAAGTCCTGTCGAAGTCGCATCACCTGCCCAAGGGAGTCAGCAAGGACGGCTTGGCTTCCGCCAAGTCCGGGCTCGACTCGATGAAGGCGGCCTGGAGCGACGCTTCGAATTCGGCCGCAGCTGGCGACTTCACCAGCGCCGTGGGCAAGGCCCAGGCGATGAAGGCCCAGGCGGCTGACATCATGAAGTCCCTGGGAATGAGTTCGGGCTGAAGTCACCTCGAGCCGAACCACCGGCCGCTTCACCCTGTGAGGCGGCCGGTGAGATCGTAGCTGCCGGCGGCGACGATTGTAACGTCGGCCCAGTCGCCGGCGTGTAACTGGGCGGGGTTCTTCTCGCCGCGGCGAGATTTCCTCGCCGAACTGATCCGCACCACACCATCGATCTGTGGCGCGTCAGCTTCGCTGCGCGCGATCACCTCGCCGTCCGTCACCGAGTCCACCAGCACGCGCATGCGCTTGCCGACGCGCGCCGCCAGTCGCGCGGTGCTGACGGCCGCGGCACGTTCCATGAAACGCCCGTAGCGTTCTTCCTGGACCGCCGGCGGCACATGATCCGGGAGTGCGTTGGCGGCTGCGCCCTCGACCGGGGAGTACTTGAAGCAGCCGACGCGATCCAGCTGCGCCTCCTCGAGCCACTCGAGCAGTTCACCGAATTCGGACTCGGTCTCGCCGGGGAATCCCACGATGAACGTACTGCGCAGCGTCAGATCCGGGCACGCGGCCCGCCAGGCGCGGATACGCGCCAGGGTGTTTTCCGCGTGCGCCGGGCGGCGCATGCGCTTGAGCACCGTCGGGCTGCCGTGCTGGAAGGGCACGTCGAGGTACGGCAGGATGCGGCGTTCGGCCATGAGCGGCAGCACCGCGTCGACATGCGGGTACGGGTAGACGTAGTGCAGGCGCACCCAAATCCCCAGCTCCCCCAGGCCGCGGGCCAGGTCCACAAAGCGCGTTTCATAGGCAGCGCCGCGCCACTCGGCGCGCGGGTAGCGCAGGTCCGCGCCATAGGCGCTGGTGTCCTGCGAAATGACCAGCAGCTCCTTCACCCCCGCCGCGGCGAGGCGCTCGGCCTCGCGCAGCACCTCGTCAATGCGGCGGCTCGCGAGCCGCCCGCGCATGGCCGGGATGATGCAGAAGCTGCACCGGTTGTTGCAGCCCTCGGCGATCTTCAGGTACGCGTAGTGCCGCGGCGTGAGGCGTATGCCCTGCGGCGGCAGCAGATCGAAGAATGGCTCGTGCTGCGGCGCCAGGTGTTCGTGCACCGCGCCGACGACATCCTCATAGGCGTGGGGACCGGTGACCTTGAGCACCCGCGGGTGGCGCTCGAGGATGCGCTCGGGCCTGGCTCCCAGGCAGCCGGTCACGATTACCCGCCCGTTTTTCTCGAGCGCTTCGCCGATGGCATCGAGTGACTCGTCGACCGCAGCGTCGATGAAGCCGCAGGTGTTGACGACGACGACGTCCGCGTCGTCGTAGGTCGGGGCGACCTCGTAGCCTTCCGCGCGCAGCTGCGTGAGGATGCGCTCGGAGTCCACCAGCGCCTTGGGACACCCTAAGCTGACGAAGCCGACCTTCGGTGCGCGCGTACTGCCAGGCATGCGGCGGCGCGCCTTACTCGGCCGCGGGCGCGTCGTGGCTCGCGCCCGTGGTGTGGCTCCACAGCTCGGCCAGCGGCGTGCCCGGATGGTGGATGCGCCACAGCGCGTAAAACACCAACAGCACGACCGCCGGCATGACGAGCCAGGGCCAGACGGCAGGCCGGCGCTCGCGCGCGCTGGGACGCTCAGCGGCCATAGACTCCCGTGAGCTGCGTCTCGGCGAGCGCCTGGGCATGCACGCTGAAGCCGATGTAGGCAGCCGTGGCGTCTGCGGGCACGTCGAGCCGTTCAACCTTCAGGGCATACAAGCGCAGGTGATAGTGGTGAGGCTTGCCGGGGGGCGGGCACGGTCCGCCGTAGCCGGGCGTGCCAAAATCCGTGCGGCCCTGCAGCGCGCCCGCGGGCAGCAGGCTGTGCTTCGGGTCCCCGGCGCCGGCGGGCAGCGAGCTCTGGCTGGCCGGAATGTTGTAAACGATCCAGTGCCACCAGCCGCTGCCGGTGGGCGCGTCAGGATCGTGCATCAGGAGTGCGAAGCTCTTGGTGCCGGCGGGCGCGCCGCGCCAGCTGAGCGCGGGGGAGATGTTGCCGCCGGTGCAGCCGAAGCCGTTGAAAACCTGCGCCGCGGCGATCTTGCCGCCGGCGGCAATGTCAGCACTGGTGAGGGTGAAGCTGAGGGCGTGGGTCATCCCGCCCGCGGGTGTCTCTGCGGCTGGAACCCGCGCAACCAGTAAAGCCGCCGCCGCGAGCGTCGTGCCCGCGAGCCATGCCGTGCGCGTCATGTCTTACGCTCCTCGTGGTGGGCGGCGAGCATCGCCGCAGCCGCGCAGTGTGCAGCGCCGCACGGGAAGAGCGCAAATCAGGAGGCGAGGTGCGCTGCCACCGCGGCGGCGGCAGCGCACCTAAGCGCGCAAGGGTCAGCGCATCCGCTCCCAGCGCCCGCCTTCGTCGCGCCAGCCGTTGCCGGCCCGCCGCCAGGCGTGCGGCGACCAGCGATAGCCGGGGCGCGGTGCGGCCCAGTGGCCGCGCTCCCATACGTAACGCCCACCCACCCAGGTGTAGCCTCCGACCATCCAGAAGTAACCGGGGCTCGGCGCAACACCGACCACCGCTTCGATCGGCGGCGCCGGCGGCGCTTCGGTCACCACCGCACCATAGCCGACCGGTGTGACGACGCAACCGGACAGGGCGGCGCTCAGCGTCAATGCCGCGACCGCGGCGAGAATGAGTTTCATCAGTGGACCCTCCTCTTGTTCGCGTGCACGGTGCCGGGACATATTACGGCTAACGTGGCGCGGCCGTGAAAAGCATACACATCCGGAAAGTCATATGGACCGGACTGTAGACGAAGTGTTTAACCAGTCAGGTGAGCTGAGGGATTACAACCTGTTCAGCAGCCATTCAGCGCTGGTGCGCGCCTGCACCGCGCCGCACTCACCGTGAGCCGGCGGTCAACAACTGCCGGCACGGCGCCCTTTGGCCACGAGTACTACCAGCGCTACTACCTGGACCCGCGTACCGCGGTGAGCAGCCGCGCCGAGATGCGGGCGCGGGCGCGCCTGATTGTGGCGGGCAGCGAACACCTGGGGCTGCCGGTGCGCCGCATTCTCGAGGCGGGCTGCGGCACCGGTCTGTTGCGCACGCAACTTAAGCGGCTGTTGCCGCGGGCGCAGTACGTGGCGCTGGAGGCGAGTCAGTACCTGTGCCGGCGCTATGGCTGGCAGCACGGCAGGATCGAGGATTACCGCGCGCGCACGCGGTTCGATCTCCTCGTGTGCTACGACGTGCTGCAATACCTCGACGCCGCCGCCGCCGCCCGGGCGCTGGCGAATTTCTCACGGCTGTGCCGTGGCGCGCTGTACTTCAGTGCGCTCACCCGCCGCGACTTTGAACACAACTGCGACCGCAGGCGCACCGATCCGCATGTGCACCTGCGCAGTGCCCGCTGGTATCGCGCGCGGCTGACGCCGCGGTTTCGCGAGGCGGGCCTGGGACTGTGGGTGCGGCGCGGCGCCCCGCTTACGATGTGGGAGCTGGAATCGGACTGACGCGCCGGCGGCTGAACCACGGATACAGCGGCAGGCCGAGCAGGATCAGCACCAGGGTGGCGATCGATTCCTTCGGCGTGGTGATGAGCGCACTGACCACGATCCACGCCATCACCGCGACGAACAGCAGCGGCGCCAGGGGATAGCCGCGCAAGCGGTACGGGCGCGGCGCCAGCGGCGCGCGCCGGCGCAGCACGATCACCGCCAGCACCACCGGGATCCAGAACACCGCGTAGGAGGTCACCGCCATGTTGGTGAGCTGATCAAAGGTGCCGGTGGTCGCGAGCAGCGCCGCCCACACGCACAAGCGCACGATCGAGGTAAGCGGCACGCGCGAGCGCGGGCTCAGGGTGCCGAAACTCGGGAAGAACAGGCCGTCGCGCGCCGCAGCCCAGGCAACCCGGGCGCCCGTGAGGATCGTGCCGTTCAGGGAACCGATGGTGGACAGCAGGAAAATGAGCGCGGCCACCGGAGCTGCGCGCGCACCGAGGAAGGTACGTACGGCACGCGCGGCCACCGAAGGCGCGTCCGGCCAGGCGCTGGAGCTGGCGCTTGCCACCTGTGCGAACGGCAGGGCGTAGAGGTAGGCCAGGTTGATGACGAGGTAGATGCCCAGCACCAGCAGCATGCCGCGGACAATGGCGCGCGGCAGATTGCGCTGCGGCTCCTGCACTTCGCCCGCGGCCATGGGCAGGTACTGCCAGCCGCTGTAGGCCCACAGGGCCGCGAACATCGCCGCTCCAAAGCCGCTGAACCCGCTGCTGGCGGTCCGCGGCGGCGCGACGAGATTGGCAGTGCCGTGCACGTTGCTGAAGAAAAACACGCCTGCGGCAACACCGAGAATAGCGCCCACCTTGGCGACGGTGAGCAGGGTCTGCACCCGTCCGCCGAACATGACGCCGGCGCAGTTGATGAGCGCGAACACGGCGATCACACCGACCGCGATCAGCTGGCGCGGACCGAACTCGAGGGTGAAGTGCGTGCCGAACAGCGCCGTGGTGTGCGCGAACCACGCCGCTCCCAGCGGATAAATATCGGCGGTAAATACCGCCACCGCCGCGCCATAGGCGGCGACGATCGCCCCGCCGAGCAAGAAGCTGTTGCAGGCGAAGAGGAAGGCCGGGACATCGCCGTAGGCGGCCCGCAGGTACACGTACTCCCCACCCGCCGCCGGCAACATCGCGCCGAGCTCCGCAAAGCACAGCGCGCCGAGCATCGCGACCAGACCCGCCGCCCCCCACGCCGCCAGCACCAGGGCCGGCGTGCCCACGGCCTGCGCCATCTGGGCGGACTTGAGGAACACCCCGGTGCCGATGGTGATGCCGACCACCAGCGAGGTGGCGGGCAGGAGTGTCAGCACGCGGCGCGGCTGCAGATCGGGTGACTTCATGCGCGTATCGTACAATCCTAAGGTCATGGCAGGACACGAACACCAGGCACGGATTCACTGGGCGCGGGGCACCGCGGCCTTTACCGACAACCGCTACAGCCGCGCCCATACGTGGGCGTTCGATGGCGGCGTCACGGTACCGGCTTCCTCATCGCCGCAGGTGGTACGGGTCCCCATGTCGGTGGCGGCAGCGGTGGATCCGGAAGAAGCCCTGGTGGCGGCTCTCGCCAGCTGCCACATGCTGTGGTTCCTGTCGATCGCGGCCGGCCGCGGGTTCTGCGTCGACGACTACAGCGACGCGGCGGCCGGCGTCATGGGCCACAACGCCACCGGCCGTGTGGCCATGGTGCGCGTCACGCTGCATCCGCGCGCGCTGTTCAGCGGCGCGAACCAGCCATCGCGCGAGGACCTCGTGCAGCTGCACACCCAGGCCCACGAAGAGTGTTTCATCGCCAACTCGGTGACCACCGATGTGCGCTGCGAGCCGCAGTTCGATGTCTGAACCGCTGCTCGTATTCCATGGCCCGGTGGCGGTTGAGCGCGCGAGCCAGGCCGCGCTCGGGCTGACGCTCACGGGCACGGCCGGCGAGGGGCGTGGCGAACCCACCGCGCTCGCCTTCAGCGGCGCTGCCCCCGCGAGCCTCCCCGGGACACTTGCGGACCTCACCGTCGCCGCTGCCGGCGACGCGCGCTACCGGCTCGCGAGCGCCGCGGGCGAGTGGCAGGTGGCGGCGAGCGCTGCGCATGTGCACCACGACGTCAGTGCGGAGTTCTACCGCGTGCTGCCGCCGCGGCCGGTGCCGCTCGCGAAGCGCTGCCTGTGGACGGTGGTGCTGACCTTGGCGAAGAGCCGCCCGGGTTTAGCGCTGCTCGCGGCGCTGCGCCGGTAAGGAGCCCATGCCGAGCCTGCTCTACGCGCTCGCTTTCACCGCCGGCGTGACGCTCATCATCCAGGTGGGGGTCAACACGGCGTTGCGTAACGCGCTCGGCAACCCCGTGGTCGCGGGACTCGCGAGCTTCGTGGTGGGTTCCGTGGCGATCGCCTGCTTTGTGATCATCACGCGCACGCAGTGGCCGGCGCGCGCGCAGCTTTTGGGTGTCCCGCTGTGGGCCTGGTCAGGTGGCGCGCTCGGCGCGTTCTATGTGATTTCCACCGTCGTCGTCGGTCCGCGGCTGGGCGCGGCGACGCTGCTGGCGCTGGTGGTGCTGGGGCAGCTCGCCACCGCGCTCATGGTCGATCACTTTGGGTGGCTCGGATTCCCGCAGCACCCGTTGAGCCTCGCGCGTCTCGTCGGTGCGGCGCTGCTCTTTGGCGGCGTGCTTCTGATCACGCGCTAAGCTCAAGGCGAGCGCAGCTCCAGACCCAAGCCTGCGGGGACGCTCTGGCGGTGCGTGCCGGCGAGCGATGCGTAGGTGGACATCTGGGCGTGAAAGGCCCGGTGCCACGTGAAGTGCTTCAGCACGCGGGCGCGGGCGGCGGCGCCGATCGCCTCGAGGTCGCGTGCGTAAAGCGCCGCGATGGCCTCGGCCATGCTGCGCGCGCTGTTGGGTTCGGCGAGCATGCCGACGCTCTCATCGACGAACTCCGGGAAAGCCCCGGCACGCGCGGCCACCACCGGGCGGGCGCACGCCATGGCTTCCAGAATCACCAGCCCGAAGGTTTCCTTGGTGCCCGCGTGCACCAGGGCGTCGGCGGATGCGATCCAGCCGGCGAGTTCCAGGCTGTCGCCCCGGTAGGGCAGCATGCTCACGTTGTCGGCGGGCCGGCCCGTGTGTGCGCCGCCGATCAGCAGCAGGTGATACGGCCGGCCTAAGCGCGCAAACGCCTGCAGCAGCACCGGCAGGTTCTTTTCCTCGGCGAAGCGCCCGGCGTAGACCAGCACGCGCGCCTCGGGTGCGAGTCCCAGCCGCGCGCGCAGCGTGTCGGTGCGGCACCGCGGGTGGAACACTTCGGCGTCCACCCCCAGCGGCTGCAGCATGGTGTGCGGCACGCCGATGTCGTTCAGATACGCGCACATGAGGCGGCTCGGCGCGAACACCACGTCGAAACCCTCGTACAGCCAGCGCACGTAGCGGCCGAGTCCCGGTTCGGTGAGTGCGCCGCCAAAACGCCGGCCGATAATCTGCGGCAGGTTTGAGTGGTAGAAACCGGCGAGGGGAATGCCGCGGCGCCGCGCCACGCGGCGGGCGCACCAGGCCGGATGAAAGGCGTCGCCGGCTTCGATGAGCGTCGGCTCGAGCGCATTCATGAGATTCGACCAGCGGCGCGGGTTCAGCGGCAGACGGTAGTTGAACGTGCCCGGCACCGGGTAGCCGGACAGGGTGCACACGCCGCCACGCTCGATGTGCGTGCAGGCCCCGGGCACCACGATCGTGTGTTCCCACGAGGTGTGTGCAGCCAGCCACGCGTGCTTGGCCGAGAGGTAGCGCTTTACGCCGCCGCTGGTCGGCGAATAGAACAATGTTGTATCGAGAAGATGCATGGCCTTCGCGCGTCACGCACGTTGGCGGCATTGCACCTTTATGGCGCTAGTGTGTCAAGCGTGCG
>Ga0070733_10001381_pt1 | contig 18153 bp, 14 predicted proteins | sample Coa_R1_9_FD_66450 | JGI IMG/M metagenome (GOLD analysis project Ga0070733, IMG submission 66450) | Surface soil microbial communities from Centralia Pennsylvania, which are recovering from an underground coalmine fire - Coalmine... | ecosystem: Environmental > Terrestrial > Soil > Unclassified ... | reverse complement strand
CGCCATCATGGGGCCGTCGGGCTCGGGGAAGTCGACGTTGCTGCACTGCCTCGCCGGCCTCGACCGCCTGACAGAAGGGCGCGTACTTATCCGCGAGGTCGACCTCAGCACGCTCAACGACAGGCAGATGACCCTTTTGCGTCGCGAGCGCATCGGCTTCGTGTTCCAATCCTTCAACCTCGTCCCAACGCTCACCGCTGCCGAGAACGTCGTCTTGCCTCTCACCTTGGGCGGCCACAAACCCGATCGGGGCTGGGTCGACGCACTCGCGAGCTCACTCGGAATCGCGGATCGCCTCGGGCACCGCCCGTCTGAGCTGTCGGGCGGACAACAGCAGCGTGTGGCGACCGCCCGTGCCCTCGTCACAAGGCCGGACCTGCTGTTCGCCGACGAGCCGACGGGAAACCTCGACTCGAAGTCGGCGACCGAGCTGTTGTCCCAGATTCGCCAAGCCGTTGACGAGTACCACCAGAGTGTGGTGATGGTCACCCACGATCCGCGCGCCGCCGCGTTCGCCGACCGCGTTCTTTTCCTCGCCGACGGAAAACTCGTTGAGGACCTCGCCGACCCGACCGCCGACTCCGTGCTCGACACGATCCGCGAGCTTGAGACCAAGGACGCAGGATTCCTCGCTCATATGCACATCGGGAGTTGAACCATGTTGCGCGTCATGTTGAAGGGCGTCGTCGCCCATCGTCTGCGTTATGCGCTGACGGCGATGTCGGTGCTCCTTGGTGTCGCTTTCATCGCCGGAACACTCGTACTCACCGACACGATCAATGCCACATTCAACGGCCTCTACGACCAGATCTACCAGGGCACCGCGGCGGTCGTTCGTGCCCAACAGCCGTTTAACCCCGGCGTCAACTTCACGAACCAGCGTCTCCGCATCGACTCGAGCCTCGCCTCAACTGTCAGCAGAGTTCCCGGCGTGAAAGCGGTCAGCTTGCAGATCGAAGGTTACGCGCAGCTCGTCGGTCGGGACGGCAAGCCGATCGGCAAGGCTTCGAACGGGCCACCGACGATCGGTGTTGCTTGGAGCGACGTGCAGGCTCTCAATCCGTTGCGGCTGTTGCCCGGCGGACAGCCGCCGCGCACGAGCTCGCAGGTCGTGATCGACAAGCACTCCGCCGATGTCGGCCACCTCAAGGTCGGCGAAAAAGTCGTCGTCTTGAGCCAATTGGCACCGAAGGCGTACACGATCACCGGCATCACCACTTGGGGTAGCGCAGACAGCCCGCTCGGGGCGACGATCACCGCCTTTGCTCCGACGACCGCAGAGCGGGTGCTTGGAGAAAAAGGAAGGGTTGACGCGATCGACGTCGAGGCGACGGGAGGCGTGTCACAGCAGCAGCTCGTCCACCGACTTCAATCGGCCATCCACGATCCGAAGATCGAAGTCGTGAGCGGTCAGACCGTCACAGTCGAGGGTCAAAACGCCATCCACCAGGCGCTCGGCATCATCAATGTCTTCCTGCTCGTCTTCGCGTTCATCGCGCTTTTCGTCGGATCGTTCATCATCTTCAACACCTTCTCGATCGTCGTCGCTCAGCGCAGGCGCGAGCTCGCGTTGTTGCGCGCCGTCGGAGCCGGCCGCGCGCAGGTGATGGCGTCTGTCCTCGGCGAGTCCTTCGTGATCGGCGTGGTCGCATCATCGGCCGGGCTAGCCGCTGGGATCGGGCTTTCGATCGTCTTGAAGGCGGGACTAGCCGCGGTCGGCTTCGACTTGCCGGCCACCGGGCTCGTCGTCAACGCCAGGACGATTGTCGTCTCGTTGATCGTTGGCACGCTGATCACCCTCGTCTCTGCGGTCTCGCCGGCACGACGCGCCGCCCAGGTCGCGCCTGTCGCCGCCATGCAGGGTGTCGCAGCAGAGTCACGTGGGTTTTCGAATCGGCGCATCGTCCGCGGTGCGGTCGTCACCGGGATCGGGGCGTTGGCACTCTTCTACGGACTTTTCTCACACGCCTCGAACCGGGTGACATTCGTCGGCGCGGGAGCGGTCGCCGTATTCCTCGGCGTGGCGAGGCTCGGGCCATTGGTGGCGCGCCCAGCCTGCCAGCTGCTCGGCGCCCCGTTGGCGGCGAGCGGCACGCCGGGCAAACTCGCCCAACAGAACGCGATGCGGAATCCGGCGCGCACGTCCGCGACCGCGGCTGCGTTAATGGTCGGCGTCGCGCTCGTCTCTTCGATGACGATCCTCGCCGCTTCGAGCAAGGCGTCGGTCAACTCGATCATCGACTCTTCGCTGCGAGCTGACTACGTCGTGAGTAGCGGAGGGATTGCAGGCGGCTCGAGCGGCATCAGCCCGAGCATCGAGCACGCGCTCAGCCGTCTTCCACAAGTGAGCGCCGTCACCGGGATCCGCTCGGGGGTGGTCGAACTGTATGGGAAGACGACCGCTGTGGTTGCCGCCGATCCACAAAAGGCCGCCGAGCTTTTCGACATCGGTGTCACAAAAGGGCACCTCGCCGACATGACCTCGTCAGGCATCGCCGTATCCACGCAGATCGCCTCGACTCATCACTTAAAGATCGGAAGCCCCGTCGCGGTCACGTTCCCGACAACCGGACACAAGGTGTTGACCGTGCAAGTCATCTACTCAGTTCGCGAGCTGGCGGGCGACTACGTGCTTCCGCTGGCTGTCGCGCGGGTCAACTTCCCACTCGCCCTCGACCTCGTCGTCTTCGTCAAGCTCGCCCCGGGCGTGAGCACGAGCGCTGGCCAACATGCGATCGCCAGTGTCGTCCATTCGTATCCGAACGCCACGCTGATGAACCAAGCCCAGTACAAGGCTCAGCAGGAGCAGTCGGTGAACCAGATACTCAACCTCGTCTACGGCCTGCTCTCCTTGGCGGTCGCGATCGCTTTGATCGGGATAGCCAACACCCTCGTCCTTTCGATCTACGAACGGACTCGCGAGCTCGGGCTGTTGCGGGCCGTCGGCACGACTAGGGGCCAGCTGCGCTCGATGGTGCGGTTGGAGTCCCTTGTCATCTCGTCATTCGGCGCCATCGAGGGCCTGGTCCTTGGGTCGCTGTTCGGCTGGGCGATCGTCGCCGCCATGCACGCGCAAGGGATCACCCACCTGGTATTCCCGCTTGCGCAGTTGGGCGTTGTCACCGTGGTCGCCGGACTCGCCGGCATCGTTGCTGCCCTCGGACCGAGCAGGCGCGCCGCCAAGCTCGACATACTGCGCGCCGTGACGACGGAGTAGGAAGGTCCGAGAAGAAAAAGAAGAAGGAGTCGGGAGCTCAGTTGGGGTGCGCGGCTCCGACGGCGACGAGCGATTCCGACTGGGCGGCCGCGATCCCGCGCCGCGGAGTGATGATCTCGTCGATGAGCCCGTAGTCACGCGCCTGTTCTGGGGTGAGGAAGTAGTCGCGCTCGACGTCTCGCTCGACGACCTCGATCGGTCTTTTCGTGTGGAAGGCGATGATCTCCGCCATTCGCCGGGTCATAGAAAGCACCTCACGAAGTTGAATCTCCATGTCGGCTGGTGCACCTCGTGTCCCGGCGCTCCCTTGGTGGATCATCACCTTCGAGGACGGAAGTGCGAAGCGCTTTCCGTCCGCGCCACCGGCGAGGATCATCGCCGCCGCCGACATCGCCATCCCGATGCAGGTCGTCGAAACGTCGCAGCGCACGTGCTGCATGACGTCGTAGATCGCCATCCCGGCGTAGGCAGCGCCGCCGGGAGAGTTGATGTACAACGTCACGTCTTTGTCCGGATCTTCCGCCTCTAAATAGAGGATCTGCGCGATGACGAGATTGGCGACGTCGTCGTCGACCTCGGTGCCCAAAAAGACGATCCGTTCGCGAAGAAGCAGCGAGTAGATGTCGAAGGCACGCTCGCCGCGCGCCGAGTTCTCGATGACGGTTGGGATGATGGACCTCAGCTGTGACACGGCCAAAGCTCCTCGCTTTCGTCCTGCAATCGCAGCTATGATATCTCATATATGAGATGGAAGAAGCGGAGTCGATGAGCGGACGCCGCCACGAGCCGGTCCTTCCCGGTTTCAAGGAGATGGCGACGCGGCGTCGCGAGCTCGGCTCGGAGCTCGCCGCCCGTCGACACGCGCTCGGGCTCTCTCAGACCGAGGTGGCGGCGCGGATGGGCACCTCGCAGTCGGCGGTCGCCCGCCTCGAGTCCGGCTCGCTCGACGTGCGACTCTCCTCGCTCGAGCGGTACGCGGCCGCGCTCGGCCAGGACTTCACGTTCATGCTCGCCGAGAGAAAGCAAGAGTCGTGATGACCCCTGAGCACTGGCCACAGATCGTGCGAGCGCGTCTTTTCGACGAACGCAAGATCCAGGTCTTCGGTTATCTCGACGAGGCGCGGGTCTCTGAGATCGCCGCCGAACTTTGGGCACTCGACGCCCTCGGCGACGATCCGGTGACGATTTTCCTTTCGTGCCGCGGGGGATCGGTCGCCGCTTCGCTGGCGATGATCGACGTCCTCGACGTCGTCGGGGTAGATGTCCACGCGGTTTGCATCGGAGGTGCCGAAGGTCCGCCGGTGGCGGTTCTTTCATCGGCGACGAAGCGCTCGGCGGCTCCTAACGCGCGCTTTGTCCTTTGCGACGAGCAGGCGAGCATCGAAGGACCCTTCCGAACGCTCGAACAGTCCTCGCGCCGCCTCCAAGACGAGCGGCGTGAGCTCTTGGAAAGGCTCGCGACCTCGACGAATGGACGGCACTCGCTTGGTGACCTACTCACCGATTTCGGGCGTGGTCTCGTGCTCAGCGCATCCGAGGCTCACCGCTACGGCCTCATCGACGAGGTGCTCCCGCCCAGCGATCGGATCGTCCAACTGAGCAAGCACTCACCCGAGATCGGCTTTCGCCGACCGCCGCGCTGAAGCGATCGCTGAGACAAGGCGCAGGGGACCGCGGACGTGGTCGATCCGATGACAACCTGTTTCGTCAAACACGCGCTAGCAGCCGAGCCCGGGTGATTAGTTCTGCCAAGACGGAGCAGAGCTCCGAGATAGCCTCGCTTTTCACATGACCGCGATCGACGAGCTCGCCTCCGAGCTGCTCTCCGTCGTGATGGGTGATGATCCGATCGGCGCCTCACTGCTCGGCATCCCCGGCTACGACGACCTCCTACCCGACTTCGGCGCCGACGCGCAGCGCCAGTCGGTCGAAAAGCTCGCCGACATCGCGCGACGCTCAGAAAAGGTTCCGATCGACGGAGTTGGAGAAACCGAGCGACAGACGCTCGACTTCGTTCGCCACACATCGTCGGCACTGCGCGATGCGGGGGAAGTGCCGCTCGTCGAGTGGACGATCGCCGCCTTCCATGCCGCTCCTGTCACCTCTGTGCTTTCGTTCCTTCCGAAGCTTCCCCTCGACACCGATGAGCGCGCCGCGGGATATCTCGCCAGGCTCGGCCAGCTTCCCGAGTTACTGGCCACCGCCAAGAGCCGTCACCTCGAAGGAATCGCAAGCGGCCGGACACCGGTTCGCCAACTCGTCGCTCAAGCGATAGAGCAGCTCGCAGTGATCATCGCCGACGCCGACCTCGGTGGCCTGAAGAGAAGTCGCAACGGCGCCGACGGCCCTTTTGCCGACGAGGTGGCGAGACTCGTCGACGAAGTCGACCGTCCGGCACTTGCCGCCTACCGCGACGCGCTTCGTGACGAGGTGCTCGCCTCCTCGCGCGCCGACGAACACGTCGGGATATCGGCGATTCCCGACGGAGATCGCATGTACGCGGCTCTCTGTCGGCTCCACACCTCGACGACGAGAAGCCCCGAAGATCTCCATGCGACGGGAAGGGCGATCATCGACCAAATGGCTGCCGAGTTCGACGAGATCGGCTCGCGGTTGTGGGGGACCTCCGATGTGGCGGTGATCCTCGATCGGATGCGGGAGGATCCCGCCCTTCGCTACTCCGACAGCGCCCAGATGATGGAGCTCGCCCGTCTCGCCGTCGAGCGCGCCGAGGCAGCGGCACCCGGGTGGTTCGGCGTCGTCCCGGACGAACCTTGCGCGGTGGAGCCCCTTCCCGAGTTCGAAGAGGCGGGCACACCCGCCGCCTATTACCTTCCCGGCGCTCTCGACGGCTCGCGCAAGGGCACCTACTACGTGAACACTTCGCGGCCAAAGGAGCGTTACTTGTTCCTCGCCGAGGCCGTCGCCTTCCACGAGGCCGTGCCCGGTCACCATTTCCAGCTCACGATCGCCCAGGGCGAGAGCGGCCTTCCGACGGCGCGCCGCATCCTGTTCGACACGGCGTGCGCCGAGGGCTGGGGCCTTTACGCCGAGCGGCTGGCCGACGAGATGGGTCTTTACAGCGGCGACATCGAACGCCTCGGGATGCTCGCCACCGACTCGTGGCGAGCATCGCGGCTCGTCGTCGACACCGGGCTTCATCACTTCGGCTGGAGCCGGAACGAGGCGATCGAATGGATGACGAAGCACACGGCGCTTCCGTCTCTCGAAATCGCGATCGAGGTCGATCGCTACATCTCCTATCCCGCCCAGGCGCTCTCCTACATGGTCGGCCGCCTCGAGCTCACCGCCCTTCGGGCTCGCGCCGCCGAGCGACTCGGTGACCGATTCGACGTGCGCGGCTTTCACGATCACGTCCTTCGTGTCGGGCCGCTTCCTCTTACCGCCCTCGGCGGTGCCGTCGATCGCTGGATCGCCGCTCAACCCGACTGAACGTTCGAGGCTGGTTGGCCTTTGGACTCCGGTCGTTAGCTGGCGCTCGCCGGACGGGGGACTAGCGCCGCGTCACCGGCCGTGACGGGGCGAGGCTTCGGGTTGCGGATCGTGCCTAGAGCGAGCATCCCGCCTGTCGCGCAAGCCGCCCCCGAGATGAGACACGCCGTGCCGAAACCCGAGCTGAAAAGGGCCGGATGCAGGTAGCTCTTGCCACCGATGCCGGCGGCGGCAGGCAGGATGGCGACCGCGATCAGGCTCGCCGTTCGAGCGACGCCGTTGTTCACGGCCGACGCCATTCCGGAGTGCTCGGTCGGCGCGGCAGCGAGCACCGTCGCGGTGAGCGGGGCGACGGTGATCGAAAGGCCGAAACCGAAGACCAACACGGCCGGTAAGACGTCGGCGATGTAGGTGCCGCCCGGTCCGATCCGGGAGAACAGCGCCAGTCCGCCGCCGGCGAGGATCGGGCCGAAGCCCATGAAAAAGCGCGGGCCCAACTTGGCGGACAACGCTCCAAAACGTGCCGACAGGATGAACATCATCAGCGACGCCGGCAGCAGGCTCGCGCCGGCGTCGAGCGGTGAGAAGTGGAGCACCTGTTCGAGCTCGATCGGCGCCAAAAAGAATGCGCCCCCGAATGCCCCGTAGACGACGAAGGTGACCGCGTTGGCGGCCGAGAACTGCCGCGAGGCAAAGATTCCTAGCGGGATGAGCGGGGCGCGGCTCCGGCGCTCGAGGAAGACGAACGCGAGGAGCAGGATCGGACCGCCGATGAGGGAGGCGAGCTCGAGCGTCGATCCCCATCCGAGCGACGGCCCCTCGATGAGGCCGTAGGTGAGGCCGATCAGCCCCAAGGTGGCGAGGGCCGCCCCGCGCCAATCGACCTCGGGAGAGGCGTTCGGATCCGACGATTCGGGCACGTGGCGGTTCGAGATGAGGACGACGGCGAGCGCCAACGGCGCGTTGATGAAGAAGATCAGCCGCCACGAGACGGCGGCGATGAGCCACCCGCCGAGGAAGGGGCCGATCGCCCCGGCGATGAAGCCGAGCCCCGACCAGGCGCCAATCGCCCGCGAGCGGTCGGCGGGCGCAAAGACCGCCTCGATGATGGCGAGGCTTCCCGGGGTCAAAAGGGCACTCCCGACGCCCTGCAGGACTCGGGCGGCGATGAGCACGGGGGCGTTCGGTGCGATACCGCACAACATCGAGGCAATCGCGAACCAAACGACGCCGATCAAAAAGACCTTGCGCCTGCCGTAGCGGTCCCCGAGCGCTCCGCCCAACAGCAGCAGCCCGGCGAGGGTGAGCATGTATCCGGTGACGACCCACTGCAGATCGGCGACCGACGAGTGGAAGTCCTTGCCGATGACAGGAAGGGCGATGTTGACGACTGTCGAGTCCAAAAAGGCGAGCCCTGATCCGAGCACCGTCGCCGCGATCACCCAGCGCCCGACCGCCGACGAGTAGCGAACGGAACCGGGCTCCAGCAAGCGCCCGACAGTTGGCTGGTCAGCGTTCGCCACCGGCTCCTCCCTTGCGCGGTTCACGCGCCCTCCCGCGCCGAATCCTACGACCGGGCCTCCCGCCTGCAGCTTCTCAACGCTGGCCACAGGGCGGATCCGGCCGACGCTCCGGCCGAGAGAGGCGGTAGTGGGGTCGGGCACGCCGTAGTGAAACACGCGTGCGAAACGTGGCATCCTTGGCCGGACGTGAAGCGAGTCCCGTGAGGCTCGCACGGACTGCAAGGGAGCACGGTGGCCGAGCGTGAGCGGCGGTTGGCGCGCCCAAATGGGAGCGTCTTCATACCCCGTGCATTCGTGATGGATCCCGATGACGTTCGCCGTGCCCTCGTTCGGATCGCGCACGAGATTCTCGAGCGAAACCGTGGCTCAAACGAGATCGTCGTCATCGGACTGCAGACGGGCGGCGTACCGATCGCACGCCAACTCGTCCGCGAGGTAGCGCGCATCGACGGCACGAAGGTGCCATTCGGCACGATCGACGTTGCTTTCTACCGCGACGACATCGGCATTCGTCCCGTCCTTCCAGAAGAGGCGACCGAGATCCCCTGTGACCTCACCGGCAAGATCGTCGTTCTCGTCGACGACGTGCTTTTCACCGGGCGGACGGTCCGCGCTGCGCTCGACGCGCTCGCCGATCACGGTCGCGCCCGAGCCGTCCAGCTGGCGGTGATGATCGACCGCGGCCACCGCGAGCTTCCGATACGGCCCGATTTCGTCGGAAAGAACCTTCCGACGAGCCGAACAGAAATGGTCGACGTGAGCGAAGAAGGTGTGGCGCTCGGCGACTTGGTCGAGGCGTAGCGATGGAGAACCGTCACCTAATTTGTGTCGACGACCTTGGTGCCGAAGGAATCGTCGAGCTCCTGTCGCTCACGCGGCGATTCGCCGAGGTGGCACAACGCCCGATCCCGAGAGTTCCCGCGCTTCGGGGAAAGACCGTCGTCACCGTGTTCTTCGAGAGCTCGACGCGAACGCGCCTTTCGTTCGAGACAGCGGCGAAACGTCTGTCCGCCGAGACCCTTTCGTTCAGCGCGCAGTCGTCGTCGGTGGAAAAAGGTGAGTCGCTGCGCGACACGGTAGAGACGATCGACGCGATGGGCGTCGACGCGATGGTGGTTCGGCACAAATCTGCCGGGGCGCCACGTCGGATCGCCTCGTGGGTTACGGCATCGGTCATCAATGCTGGGGACGGCCAGCACGAGCATCCGACCCAGGCTCTCGCCGACTGTTTCACCCTTCTTGAGGCGATCGGCGACGCAAAGCGACTCGAGCACGGCGACCTCGGCGGGTTGTCGGTGGCGTTCGTCGGCGACATCCGTCATTCGCGAGTGGCGCGCTCGACCTCACGCGCCTTCGGCCTTCTCGGAGCTGACGTGACGCTCGTCGCTCCTTCGACGCTTCTGCCGCCGTCACTCGAGGGATGGGACGTCGAGGTCTCGCACGATCTCGACGCCGTGCTCGGGCGCACAGACGTCGTCTACCTGCTGCGGCTCCAGACCGAACGCATGGGCGAGGGGTTCTTCCCCTCGCTTCACGAGTACTCGACGCGATTCGCGATGACGCGCGAGCGCGCCAGTCGTCTCCACGCCGAAGCGTTCGTCATGCATCCCGGACCGATGAACCGCGGCGTCGAAATCGAAGCCGAGGTGGCGTCTGCTGCGAACGCGCTCGTCACGCGCCAGGTGCGAAATGGTGTGGCCGTCCGCATGGCGGTGTTGTTCGCGCTGTTGGCGGCGCCGGGCGCGTTCGATTCGGTCGCCGCGCTCCCGCTGGCACAAAACGAAGAGAGCGCGGCCGCAGTCAGCACGGTGAAGCGCAGTGCCTGAGACAAGAATCGAATCGCGGAGCCGGCTTGTCGTCCGTGGTGGGACTCTCGTTGACGAGACCGGCGAACGCCGCGGCGACGTCCTCATTGAGGGGGGTCTCATCGCGGCGGTCGACGCGTCGATCGAGCCCGAACGAGGCACACGAGTCCTCGAAGCCGACGGCTGCATCGTCTCACCGGGGCTCATTGACCTCCACGCTCACCTGCGCGAACCCGGCGACGAGGCCGCTGAGACCATCGAGACCGGGGCACGCGCCGCCGCGCTCGGTGGCTACACGGCGGTTGTCGCGATGGCGAACACCGATCCGCCGGTTGACTCTGCGGCCGTCGTCCGCGACGTAATGGAGATCGCCAACGGGGCGGTGGCCGAGGTGGCGATCGCTGGGGCGATAACGGTCGGGCGAAAAGGCGAACAACTGTCTCCCTTGTTCGAAATGGCCGCGCTCGGGGTCCGGATCTTCACCGACGACGGACGCGGCGTTCAGGACTCCGGGGTCATGCGCCGCGCCCTCGAGTACGGGCGCGACCTCGACGTTGTGCTCGCCGAGCATTGCGAGGACGAGAAGCTGTCACACTTCGGCCACATGCACGAGGGTGCGTGGTCTTCGCGACTCGGCGTTCCCGCCCAACCCGCCGTGGCGGAAGAGGCAATGGTGGCGCGCGACATCACCCTTGCCCGCGCGACGAGGGCGCGCCTTCACTTTCTTCACTTGTCTACTGCCGGGTCCGTCGCGCTTGTCGCGGCGGCGAAGCGCGAGGGGCTCCTCGTCACGGCCGAGGCAACACCTCACCACCTGTCGCTCACTGACGCAGAGCTCGCCGGATACGACCCACGATTCAAGATGAACCCGCCGCTTCGCAGCGAGGCCGATGTCGAGGCGCTGCGGGCCGCCTGCCGAGCAGGCACCATCGACGCGATCGCCACCGACCACGCTCCCCACACCGAAGCCGCCAAGGAGGCGCCCCTCGACGAGGCGCCGCCCGGGGTCATCGGGCTCGAGACCGCCTATGCGGTCTGCCACACCGCCTTCGTCACCGAGTCGAACGGCGCCGGCCCGCTCTCTTACCAACAGCTTCTCGCGATGTTCTCTTGGCGCCCGGCACGCATCGCCGGCCTCGACCGGAGCTCGGGCCAGGGTGGCCCGATCGCGGCCGGCAATCACGCCAACATCTGCGTTTTCGACCCGACCGCCCGATGGACGGTCGGTGAGACCGGATTCGCCAGCCGCTCGAAGAACTCGCCGTTCACCGGCAAGACGTTGACGGGCCGCGTCCGCCACACGCTGTTTCGCGGCGAGGCGGTCGTCACAGACGGGGTGGCGCAACGGTGACCCAACAAAAGCGCCCACCGGCGTTGCTCGTGCTTTCGGACGGGACGACTTTCGAAGGAGAAGCGATCGGGGCGTCGGCGACCGGAGGTCTTCTGATCGGGTCGGGAGAGGTCGTGTTCAACACGGCGATGGCCGGCTACCAAGAGGTCATCACCGACCCCTCCTATGCCGGCCAGGTGATTGCCTTCACATACCCGCACATCGGCAACTACGGCGTGAACGTGATGGATTCCGAGAGCGCGCAGCCGTACTGCCGAGGCGTGATCGTCCGCAATCTGGCGCGCCGGCCGAGCAGCTGGCGAGCAGATGACGACCTCGAGTCCTTCCTTTCGGCGGCCGGCATCGGCGGGCTCACCGGCGTCGACACGCGCCGCCTCACTCGCCATATTCGCGACGCCGGCGCGATGCCGTGCGCATACGGGACCGCCCCACACGACGCGTTGCTCAAAGCGGCGCGGGCGGAACCGGGCACGATCGGCCAGGACCTCGTCGCCGAGGTGACGACGGAACTGCCCTACGTAAGAGACGGCGGCCCGCATTTCGTCGTCGCCTACGACTTCGGGATCAAGCAGGCCATCCTTTCCGAGCTCGCCAAGATCGCCCGCGTGGAAGTCGTCCCGGCGACGACGCCCGCCAAAGACGTGCTCGAGAAAGCTCCAGACGGGGTTTTCTTGTCGAACGGACCAGGGGACCCGGCAGCGCTCGGCCACCTGGTCCGGTCTGTGAAAGAGCTCCTCGGATCGGTGCCGGTGTTCGGCGTCTGCCTCGGCCACCAGCTCCTCGCCGCCGCCCTCGGCGCCAAGACCTACAAGCTTTCGTTCGGCCACCACGGGGCGAACCATCCTGTGCGCCGGCTTGAATCGGGAACCGTCGAGATCGCCAGTGAGAACCACGGCTACGCGGTCGTCGACGGAACCGTCGACGAAGCCACCGTCTCGCACGTGAACTTGAACGACGGTGTCGTCGAGGGGCTCTCGTGTCTCGGTCTCGACGCGTTCAGCGTCCAGTACCACCCCGAAGCGGGGCCCGGCCCGCACGACGCGCGCTATTTGTTCTCACAGTTCTCCGATCTCATGGACGCGCGGCGGTGACCGCGGCGAACGAGCAAATCTGATGGCGCGCCGCAGCGACATCGAATCGGTGCTCGTCATCGGGTCGGGGCCGATCGTCATCGGACAGGCGTGCGAGTTCGACTACTCGGGCACGCAGGCCTGTCGAGCGCTTGTCGAAGAAGGACTTCGCGTCATCCTCGTCAACTCGAACCCGGCGACGATCATGACCGACCCCGAAGTGGCCGACCGAACATACATAGAGCCGCTCGATGTGGACATCGTCGCGGCGATCATCGAAAGGGAGCGGCCCGACGCGCTGTTGCCGACGATGGGCGGCCAGACGGCGCTCAACCTTGCCATGGCGCTCGAGCGATCGGGGGTTCTTTCCGACAACAGCGTCGAATTGATCGGCGCCTCGGCGGAGGCGATATCTACCGCGGAGGATCGCGACCGCTTCAAGTCGGCGATGACCGAGATCGGGCTCGAAGTGACGGCGTCGGGATTCGCGCACACGGTCGACGAGGCGATCGCGGTCGGCGAATCGATCGGGTACCCGACGATGGTGCGGCCGTCGTTCATCTTGGGTGGAGGCGGAACAGGTATCGCCAGGGACAAGGACGAGCTCTTGTCGCGCGCGAGGGCGGGGCTTTCCGCGAGCCCGATCGGCGAGATCCTCGTCGAGCGCTCGATCGAAGGCTGGAAGGAATTCGAGCTCGAAGTTATGCGCGACAGGCGCGATAACTGCGTTGTCGTCTGTTCAATCGAGAACCTCGACCCGATGGGCGTGCACACCGGCGACTCGATCACCGTGGCGCCGGCGCAAACGCTGTCGGACGTCGAGTATCAAACGATGCGCGACGCGGCGTTCGCATGTATCCGCCGCGTCGGTGTCGAAACCGGGGGCTCGAATATCCAGTTCGCGGTCGACCCACGTAGCGGCCGCCAACTCGTCGTCGAGATGAACCCACGCGTGTCTCGATCGTCAGCTCTTGCTTCGAAGGCGACCGGATTCCCGATCGCCAAGATCGCCGCGCGCCTGGCGATCGGATACACGCTCGACGAGATCCAAAACGAGATCACGATGGCGACGCCGGCGAGTTTCGAGCCGACGATCGACTACGTCGTCACCAAGATCCCGCGCTGGGCGTTCGAAAAGCTTCCCGGGGTTCCCGACCATCTCGGCACGCGCATGCAATCGGTCGGCGAGGTGATGGCGATCGGTCGCACGTTCCCCGAGTCGCTGCAAAAGGCGCTGCGTGGCCTCGAACAGGGTCGGCTCGGGCTCAACTGCGACCCCGGAGAAACGTCGCTCGACGACGTCTCGATCGCCGAGCTGCTGGCGCGGGCGTCGCGGCCCACTCCCCAGCGTCCATTCGAGCTCGAAGCCGCCGTCCGAAAAGGAGCCACGGTCGAAGAGGTCGCCGGAGCGACCGGGATCGATCCTTGGTTCTTGGACGGCATCGCCGATATCGCCGAAGGCCGCGACCTCCTCGACGAGGTGGCGACCGACCGCGCCGGAGTCGCCGCACTCGAGTCGCGCGACTGGCGCTTTTTGAAGCGCCTCGGCTTTTCAGACGCGCAGATCGCCTGGCGACTGGACGTCGCCGAACAAGAGGTCCGCGCGGCTCGCCGCTCGGCCGCCGTCGACGTCACGTTCAAGACCGTTGACACTTGCGGGGCTGAGTTCTCCGCCGAGACGCCGTACTACTACTCGACTTACGAGGACGAAGACGAGGTGCGCCCGGCGTCGCGCCCGCGGGTCGTCATCTTGGGCTCGGGGCCGAACCGCATCGGGCAAGGAATCGAGTTCGACTACTGCTGCGTGCACGCCAGCCTCGCATTGCGCGCCGCGGGCTACGAGACGGTGATGGTGAACTGCAACCCAGAAACGGTCTCCACCGACTACGACACGTCCGATCGCCTCTACTTCGAGCCGATCACCGAAGAAGACGTCCTCGCGGTGGTCGACGCCGAGTCACGGGGCGGAGCCGGCGGCGTCGTGGGCGTCATCGTGAGCCTCGGCGGACAGACCCCGTTAAAGCTCGCCGACCGCCTCCCACAAGACCTCGTGTTGGGCACGTCCCCCGTTTCGATCGACCTCGCAGAAGACCGCGAACGCTTCGGCGCCTTGCTGACAGAGCTCGGCATCGCGCAGCCAGAGGGCGGCGTCGCCCGCTCCGCGGCGGAGGCCAAGGTCGTGGCGGGGAACATCGGATATCCGGTCCTCGTCCGACCGAGCTACGTGCTCGGCGGCCGCGCGATGGAGATCGTCTACGACGATGACGGACTCGACGAGGCGATGGCAGTCCTCGCCGGCTTCGGATCGCTCGGGCGGGAAGGGGGTCTTTCTGCCTCACGCCCAGTCCTCATCGACCGCTTCTTGGAAGACGCCGTCGAAGTCGACGTCGACGCGGTTCGTGACGTGTCGGGCGAGATGCTGATCGGCGGGGTGATGGAACACGTCGAGGAGGCGGGTGTCCACTCGGGCGACTCGGCCTGTGTGATTCCCGCGCCGACTCTCGATGACGTCACCGTCAGTCGCCTGGTCGCCGACACGGGGCGCATCGCGCAGGCGCTACAAGTCGTCGGGCCGATCAACATCCAGTTCGCCGTGAAAGCAGGCGAGGTCTTCGTCCTCGAGGCAAACCCCCGCGCCTCGCGGACAGTGCCGTTCGTCTCCAAGGCAACGGGCGTTCCCCTCGCCAAGATCGCGGCGCGCGTCATCGTCGGCGCAACGCTCGACGAGCTGCGCCAAGAAGGCTTGATCGACGACGAGCACACCGATGATTCGCTGATCGTCAGCGTGAAAGAGGCCGTCCTTCCCTTCGACCGATTTCCCGAAGTCGACTCCCTGCTCGGACCGGAGATGCGCTCGACAGGCGAGGTGATGGGGGCTGGCGAAAGCTTCGGTCTCGCCTTCGCGAAGAGCCAGTTGGCGGCCGGAAACCGGCTCCCCGACAAAGGAGACGTCTTTTTCTCGCTCGCCGACCGCGACAAACAAGGCGGACTCGAGGCTGCCGCCGAGTTCGCCCGCCTCGGTTTCGGTCTCGCCGCCACGGAGGGGACGGCTGCGTTCCTGGAGAAAAATGGCGTCCCGGTCGACCAGCTCGTCGCCAAACTCGGTGTCGATTCGACTAGCGGGCGCGACCTCACCGATGCGGTGGAGCTGATCTCGGGAAAGACGGTCACGCTCGTCGTCAACACCCCGAGCGGACGCGGGGCGCGCGCCGATGGCGCGTACATCCGGCGCGCCGCTTCGGCGAACGGCGTTCCGATCGTGACGACCGTGCGCGCCGCTGTCGCCGCCGCCCGAGGAATTGCCGAATCGCGTGACGCGGGCGTGAGCGTCACGTCCCTGCAAGAGCGACACCGCGCGCACCGATGAGCGTTCGCAACACAATCGACTTGTCGACGTCGATCGGTTCGGTCGTGTTGAAGAACCCGGTGCTCACCGCTTCAGGAACATCGGGTCACGGCGCTGAACTTGCCGCCTACATCGATCTCTCCTCACTCGGCGCCGTCGTCGTGAAGTCGCTCGCCGCCGAACCGTGGCCCGGCAACCCACCCCCGCGTCTGAAGCCGGTTCACTTAGGAATGCTGAACAGCGTCGGGCTGCAAGGGCCGGGCGTGGCGGCGTGGCTCGAAGACGACCTCCCCTCTCTTGTCGATGTGGGCGCCACGATCGTCGCGAGCATCTGGGGTCGAAGCGTCGAGGAGTTCGCTCTTGCCGCCAAGCTCATGTCGGGCGCACCCGAAGCCGTCGTCGCCGTCGAGGTGAACGTCTCGTGTCCGAATCTCGACGACGACGAGTTGCTGTTTTCGATGTCGCCGAGTGCGACCGCCGCCGCGCTCGAGGCGGCGCAGCCGTGCGGCCGTCCGCTTTGGGCGAAGCTCTCTCCTGCCGCGGGGGACATCGTTGCGGTCGCCCGATCGGCGCTCGAGGCGGGAGCCGAAGCCCTCACGTTGGTCAATACGATGCCGGCCGACGAGCTCGGGCTGTTAAGCGAGGGTCGACGACTCGGTTCTGGAGCGGGTGGGCTTTCCGGACCGGCGTTGCGTCCGTTCGCCTACGCCGCCGTCACCCAGGTGTCCGCCGCCCTTCCCGGCGCCTCGATCGTCGCGGCAGGCGGCATCGTCTCTTCTGACGACGCGCTCGCCTACCTACTCGCTGGGGCGGGGGCGGTCGAGGTCGGCACGGCAACGTTTTTTGATCCCCGCAGCCCGGCGCAGGTGCTCGACGGACTTCGTCGTTCATGCAACAAGCGCGGGTTCACATCCCTTTCCGAGCTGTGCGGCAGCGATCGTGGCTGACGACACCGCGATGGCGCGAGGACGGCTCGTCCTCGCCCTCGACTTCGACGACCTCGATCAGGCTCGCCGTATCGCCCGCTCGTGTGCGCCTTTTTTTGCGACAGTGAAGGTCGGCCTTGAGCTCTTCGTGGCAGCCGGCTCGAGAGCGGTCAACGAGCTCCGCGATGACGGGTTCGCGGTCTTTGTCGACTTGAAGTTGCACGACATCCCAGAGACGGTGCGCCGTGCCGCGGCGGCGATCGCCGAGCTCGGCGCGGCGTATGCCACCGTTCACGCCCAGGCCGCACAACAGATGCTCGAGGCGGCCGCCCTCGGGTTCGCCGAGGGCTCGGAGGCACGCGCCGCCCCCCCGACGATCGGGCTCGGTGTTACCGCGCTCACGAGCGAGAACGCCGAGAAAGAAGTGGTCGTCGGGCGTGCCGAGCAGGCGAAAAGAGCCGGCTTGCAAGGGGTCGTCTGTGGCGTTGGCGACCTTTACCAGTTGAGGGCAAAGGTGCCTGGTCTCCTCACTGTCGTGCCAGGGATCAGGCCAAAAGGTGCAGCTCACGACGATCAACGCCGGGTCGGCACACCGCAGACGGCCATTCGCTCGGGCGCGGACCTTCTCGTCATCGGCCGGGTGGTGACAAGGGCCGAGGATCCGGGCCGCGCAGCCGAGGCGATCGCGGCCGAAGTTGCCCAGGCCACGACGATGGAAATCCTGGTCGATGGGGGAGCCTCGCGCTAACGTGCGCCCATGCCCCAACCTCCAATCCTCACCCCCGAACAGCGTGCTGCCGCGCTGGCCAAGGCGGCTCAGGCACGCAAGGCCCGAGCGGAGATCAAAGACCAGTTGAAAAACGGCCATGTCACGCTCAAGGGACTGCTCGACCGAGCCGAAAGCGACGACATCGTCGGGAAGATGAAGGTGCTCGCAGTTCTCGAAGCGCTCCCTGGCACGGGCAAGGTGAAGGCCCGTCGTCTGATGGAGTCGGTCGGGATCAGTGAGACCCGGCGTTTACAGGGCTTGGGCGCGAAGCAGCGCGAATCGCTGCTAGAGGCCATCGGTCGTCCCTGATCCTGGTCGTGTCCGGCCCTGGCGGGGCCGGAAAAGGGACCGTCATCCGCGAGCTCGTCGCGCGCGACCCAAAGCTGTGGCTTTCTCGATCGTGGACGACCCGCGCCCGACGACCGGGTGAACGAGAAGACGCCTACACCTTCGTCGACCGGGCGGCTTTCGAAGAGAGGGTCGAAAAGGGCGGCTTCCTCGAGCACGCCGAGGTGCTCGGCGAGTTCTACGGGACCCCGCTGCCGGAGCCGACCGAAGGCTGCGACATCGTCTTGGAGATCGACGTCCAAGGCGCGGAACAAGTCCTGGAAAAGTGTGATGACGTCGTTTGCATCCTTCTCGTGCCCCCTTCGTCTGAGGACCAGGCGGCGCGACTGCGCGCCCGCGGCGACA
>Ga0070733_10001380_pt1 | contig 18175 bp, 17 predicted proteins | sample Coa_R1_9_FD_66450 | JGI IMG/M metagenome (GOLD analysis project Ga0070733, IMG submission 66450) | Surface soil microbial communities from Centralia Pennsylvania, which are recovering from an underground coalmine fire - Coalmine... | ecosystem: Environmental > Terrestrial > Soil > Unclassified ... | reverse complement strand
GTCGTAGATGTACTTGACTTCGTCCAGCCTGATCGGAGATTTCCTCTTCAGGTCCCCTGTCACCCGCCTCCCCCCGCCGTTGGCCTGCACCCCTTCGACCTTCTGAGGGTCCATGTACAGGTTGAGAAAATCATCCGGGGTCTGACCCGTGGATGGAACCTCCACACCCGCGCTGACCTGGTCCCTGAAAGCCCTCTCGGCCGTCTTGATGAAAGGACTGAATATCGACGTCAGGTCCGCATCCTTCTTGGTCCTCGACCGGTAGTGTTGTACCTCAGCCTCGCTTGCGAATATGGGGTAACTGCCGATTACGGTGGTCCTTGGAGCCATCAGCTGGGGGCGCCTCCGGTGAGATACGGCGTCACATCAATCCCGTCACGTTTCCCGATAGCTTGGAGAGCCAGGTCCCTCCCTTTGTGGACAGCGACCCCAATCTCCCACATCGTCTGAAGGCTAAGATTTCTCTGGCCGCAGTCGAGGACAGGCTGAACCTTCCACGGGTCGTCAAGGACTTCTACCGCGTAAAGAATCCTGTCCCGGACAATTTCCGGGTCAGGCGCCGTGGCACCCTCGTATGTTGAGGCAACACCCACGCCAACTGCTTGTCCTTTGCGAATGCCGTATTCCTTGAAGGCTTTGAGCGATTCGAACCCGGGTCCCACCCGCACATCACTCGTCGTCCCCAGGCGGTCGGTGTCGTGGCTCGACATCTCGAAGCAGAATTTCTCCAGGCGAGGTACTTCCAAAAGGTAGGGGACATACAACGAGTAGTCCTGCAGGCAGTTGTGAATGAAGTAGCGGACGTTCGGCAAATTCGGCGTTATCTCTCTGAGGGCCTCGATGTATGACGGGGCATCCAGCTTCTGGCGCTTGAGAAGGCCTTTGTCAAACTCCTTCTCTTCGCCTGCGACTATGAAGTTGTCGTATTGGACGGCGACAGTCTTCCCCTGAAGATGATTTGAGAGCTCCTTGACCCTCTGCAGACTCACCTTGCGTGCGAACTCCATTGTGGCTTCGTGGTCGGCCTGCAGGCTCGCCAGGACCTCGTCTCTTTCCGCGCCGAGGGCCCTGCCATAGTAGTACAAGTTGTCGTTGGCCCTGATCTCGCAGTGCGGGTCAGTTATCGGGAACCTGACCTCCTTAGAAGAGTACTTCGAGACCCGCGCGAGCTCTTCAACGTGTCTTTGCGAGCCGTTATACGAAATCTCCCCAGCGACTTCGGAAGGCTTCCAGAACCTGAACCCATATGAATGCTGCCACTCGTCAGACTTCGAGAACCCTCCGACGTCTGCAGCCTCCCAGTCCACCATCTCAGTCCTGGGCCATTCTAGATCGAATGACCAGTGATACCCCATCCTGTCTAGCGCCACGACCGCAAGCTCGGTCAAGAACTCCTCGGTCCCCTTGCGTTCAGGGGCTGGAAGAGCGGCGAGCTTCCGATATCTCTCAACAAGGCCAGGGCCGACCTTTGATATGAAAGCCTCTACCCTCGCCACTTGGTCTGGCGCAATCTCCTTGCTGGTCAGGAGCCCAACCAACCCAGGGTCTCTCGGGCCGCTCCCGATGTCCATCGTTGGAAAGAGGGGGTCGGTCAATTCATGCCTCTCAGTGCCTTGAGAGCACCACCAAGGTTCCTGAGCCTTGCCACTCCCTGAGAGTAAGTCTGGAGGCCGTCGTAGTCCTGACTGGGACAGAGCCATACCTCTCCATCGACCCAATCACCGAGCTCTGTCGTGAGGTCCCCGAATCTTTTGGCAAGGATCTCCACCTCATCAGCTAGGAAATCTGCGGGTAACTTCCTGGTTGTGTTCTGCAAACCCAGTAAGAGGCTCTTGCTCATCGAAGGTGGCAGAGCTGTTACAGGCGTGTTGAAGTCGAACCCGACATCAGTGACGGCACTGTCAAGAGCTTGGTCCAACAGCTCAGAACAATCCGAGGAGTGGAAGTAGACGGCTGACCTTCCCTTGTAGCCCTGGAATATCTCATCGAGAGCTTCCGCAAAAGACTCTTTCAGTTCCTTCGTAACACGTGTGGCGAATCTGGGACTCGTCAGAAAACACTCGGTAAGCTGCACGAATTCGTATCCTTCGCTGGCGAGCTCTCTCACCTCTTCTCCCAGAAGTGCCGTGAAGTCCCTTGCAATCCCTACCCGGTCTGAATAGTGGTTGTTCTCACAGGCCAGGGCAAAGGCGACGGGTGAAGGCAGGATTGCCTTCTTCTTCACACCTTCAGATTCACCGAGGAAGAAACGAGACTTCACCGTAGCCCCTGGGGGCCCAATCTTACCATCGACCAACGGCACGTGGTAGTAGGAATTCCTCGTCCCTGGGTAGCGGTCGATGTTCCCTCCCTTCTTGATTCCGTCTACTGCGTCGAGATAGGGAGAGAAAAGGTCAGTCTGCCCCACACCTCCATCGGTTACAAAGTCGAAGCCGAGTTCGACCTGCAGGCGGACGTCCTCCGCCGCACTTCGCCTCCTCTCCGCCAAGAGCGCCGCCGCGTTCTCATCGTTCGGCTCCCGCGTATACTTCCTTCCGGCCGCCGTCAGAGCCGCGTCCCAAGGAAGCCTCCCTGTCAGCTGGATGCCGCTGACTGAACTCTGGCGCCCATCCAGCTTCTGGATCACACACCCACCTTTCGTCTGAGCTCGTCCGTCTTGTCTGTCTTCTCCCAGGTGAAGTCGGGATCCTCCCTTCCGAAGTGGCCATAGCAGGAGGTCTTCCTGTAGATCGGGCGAAGGAGACGCAGGTCCTGGATGATCATGCCTGGGCGCATGTCGAAGACCTGCGACGCCGCCTCTGCGATTTTTCTGTCCGAAGCCTTGCCCGTCCCCGAAGTGTCCACCATGAACGAAACGGGCTTGGCTACGCCGATGGCGTAGGCTACCTGGACCTCACACTTTTCGGCTAAACCCGCGGCGACGATGTTCTTTGCAACATGCCTCGCCATGTAACTCCCCGAGCGGTCCACCTTGGTGGGGTCCTTCCCCGAGAAGCATCCTCCCCCATGAGAGCCTATTCCGCCATAGGTGTCCACGATTATCTTCCTCCCTGTCAGGCCCGAGTCAGCAAGGGTGCCACCTATGACGAACCTTCCCGTCGAGTTGACAAGGATCTTCGTGTCTTTGTCCAGCAGCTTCGAGGGTATCACCTGCCTCACTACCTTCTGCGCGACATCGCGGGCGACCTCTTCTTCCGAGGCATTTTCCTTGTGCTGGGCAGCCACCACCACAGTGTCGACCCTCACGGGCTTTCCCTTGTCGTACTCAACCGTAACCTGTGATTTGCCGTCCGGCCTCAGATAGGGCAGGACCTTTTGCTTCCTAACATCGGCTAGCTTCTTGACGATCCCATGCGCGAGGGTGATTGGCAGGGGCATCAGCTGCGGGGTCTCCTTCGTCGCATACCCGAACATCATCCCCTGGTCGCCTGCGCCGATCTTCTCAGGGGCACCTCTGCTTACGCCCATGGAGATGTCAGGGGACTGTTCCTCGATTGATACGAGGACTCCACACGTCTCCCAGTCTAGGCCGTCCTTGGCGTTGTCGAAACCTATGTCCTTCAATACATCGCGAACGATCTGCTTGATGTTCACGTAGGCCGTCGTGGTAATCTGGCCTGTCAGAATCACCGTCCCCTGCATGATGAGGGTCTCGCAGTCGACCCTTGCCCTGGGGTCTTTCGCTATGATCGCATCCAGCACCGAGTCCGATATCTGATCTGCACACTTGTCGGGGTGCCCTTCGGCCACACTTTCGGATGTGAACAGGTGCCAGTCGTCTGTCACGCGGGGCACCTCCGTTGAATCACGGAGTGAGTGGCTCTTTCCGTATTGGACTGTTTTGTAGTGAAGTACATGGGTTGGCTCCTGCGCTGAACCTTAAATAACTTCGTGAACAGAATATTCTTCAAGGAATAATGTCATCTCAACTGATAGACCCCAGACAGTTGAAACGTATCAGGCTCCAGATAGGCTACACCCAGGCCAAGCTTGCCGAGGAGGCCGGGGTGAGCCAGTCGGTCATAGCCAAGATGGAGGCGGGTTCGATAGACCCGACCTACAGCACTTTGTCAGCAATCTCCAGGGCTCTTAATTCGGGAATGACAAGAACTGGGAAGAAAGCTTCAGAGGTGATGAGCAAGCCCGTGATTGGTGTGCAGGGCACAGCCCCCCTTTCTGAGTGTGTGGAAATCATGAAGGCGAACTCTATCTCCCAGATGCCGGTGTTCTCAGGAAAGAAGATGGTCGGGACCGTCACCGAGGGTCAGATAATGGACTTGGTCACGCAATCCAAAGACCCGACGAGTCTCCTTCAACACTCTGTTCACGAGCACGTGCTCCCATCTTTTGCCGTGGTCGGAGAAGACACACCGGTGGACGCCCTGCTGTCCATGTTTCGCTATCTCCCTGCCATCCTGGTGACCTCACATGGTGAAGTCGTCGGAATCATAACTAAGATAGACGTTCTTTCCGGCGCGCCTTGAGTCTACCACGGCCTGACCATAGGAGGATAGACGCGCTTGTGCTGGGAGGTCTTGTACTTGGCCAAGACGGCCCTAACCACGCCAATCGGCACGCGAGTCTCCTTGGAAGTAGCTCCTGGACTCAGTTTCCTGTCAATCAAGCAGTGAAGCACTGGATCTAGCTGGTCGTAATCGAGAGGTATTTCGTCGGTCGCTTTGTGCCCTGGCCACAATTGAGGGGACGCGGGTTTCGTTACCACGCGCCTAGGGAGACCTAGGTAAGCTCCCAGAGACCTGACCTGGGTCTTGTACAGATGTGAGATGGGCAGGAAGTCCACTCCTCCATCTCCCCACTTCGTGAAATATCCGACAGAGTCTTCTGACCTGTCACCGGTCCCTGCTACCAGCATTGAAAGTGTGTTCGCGAGATAGTAGAGGAGGACCATCCTCAGCCTCGCCTTGACGTTCGCCTGGGGCAGCTTGCCTGATCCGGCAGGCATCGACGACACAATCGCTTCGAATGGCGCGTCAATCTGAGCTTCAATGGTCTTGATTCCCCACGACTTGGCCAAGCGGCGGGCATCGTCCATGTCTGCCTTCGGCGTGTGAGTAGCCGGCAGCAAAACGCCGACGACTTTCTCCTTCCCCAGGGCTCTGACACAAAGGGCGCCCACCACCGAGCTGTCTATGCCTCCGCTCAGGCCCACGATTACACCCTTGGCTCCTGAGCCCTTGACGATTCTCCTGATGAAAGTCAAGATCTCTCTTTCGACCTTGACGTTGTCCAGCAACATGTCCCTAGACGTAATCAGCTACCTTTTCAGGTCGGAGAGGTCTGAGGTTCATAAGCCCTGCCTTCCTTTGCAGGGCGACGTGATAGTCTGGGATCTTCGCGAGCATGATGAGGTAACATCCACCCAGGCGGTCGCTTCAAAGCTGGCGGAAGAAGGTGCAGCCGAAGGAACTGTGGTGGTTGCCCTATCACAACTGTCTGGGAAGGGACGCCTTGCGAGAGCGTGGCATTCCCCCAGAGGCGGCCTTTACATGTCGTTGATTCTCCGCCCCGAGAATCTCCAAATTCCTCCGGAAGTGTCCCTTGTCGCTTCTGTCTCTGTCGTCGAAGGGATAAATCGATCAACGGGACTCACAACTCGCATTCGATGGCCCAACGATGTGATGTTTGGGAACAGAAAGTTGGCCGGAGTCATAGTCGAAGCTCAGGCAAAAAGCGGAGCTCTGAACTATGCAGTGGTAGGCATCGGGATAAATTGCAACGCACCACTTCGGAGCGATATGGAACTTGGTGCGACGAGCCTGTCTGAGGAACTAGGTTCTCAGGTTGATGTTGCGGAAGTACGCAAATCAGTCCTCGACCTCTTCTCCACCAACTATCAGGGATGGCGGGCGGGAGGTTCGCCGCTGCCAAGATGGAGGGAGCTTGTGGGTACCCTCGGCAGGGACGTTTCAATCAGACTGAAAACCGAGGAAAACGAGTTTTCATGCAGGGCAATCGACATCCGAAAAGATTGGAGTCTAGTGGTCCAGGTCGATGGGAAACGGAGGGTAATTGAGCCCGAGACTCTTGAACGGCTTGTTGAGCTCGGCTAGTCCTTCGTCAATCGGCTACAATCATCGAGTACCCTCAATCTGCCGAACGCGGCTTTTTATCAACCACAGCAAGGAGCGACTTCAATGAGTTCCGGCGACGCCGAGAAGTCACTCGATGAGATGAATCGAGCTTCTGAGCTCGGTGGAGGCAAGGAGCGCATCGATGATCAACACAAGAAAGGAAAGCTGACCGCCCGGGAGCGCATTGACCTTCTCTTGGACCCGGGCACCTTCAACGAGTTGGACAAGTTCGTCACCCACAGGTCTACCGACCTGGGAATGGAACGTTCGAGACCCCTCGGAGACGGGGCAGTAGTGGGGTACGGCAAGGTAGACGGTCGCCTGGTCTACGTCTACGCCCACGACTTTACTATTTTCGGAGGGTCGCTCGGGGAGGCTCAGATGAAGAAGGTGACCAAGACAATGGACCTGGCTATGAAGAACGGCGCGCCTATCATCGGTCTCAATGACTCGGGCGGCGCGAGAATCCAGGAGGGAGTCGCCAGCTTGGCCGGCGTAAGCGAACTCTTCTTCAGGAACACGATGGCGTCAGGGGTCATCCCTCAGATTAGTGCGATCCTTGGGCCCTGCGCAGGCGCGGCCGTCTATTCCCCCGCCATGACGGATTTCGTGTTCATGGTCAAAGGTTCGAGCCAGATGTTCGTGACCGGCCCTGACGTCGTCAAGGCTGCTCTTGGGGAGACGGTTACCTTCGAAGATCTTGGTGGAAGCATGGTTCACGCCACTGAAAGCGGTGTCGCCCACTTCCTCTCCGAGAACGAAAAGGAATGCCTGTCCTCGATCAGGAGGCTACTGTCGTTCCTGCCGCAAAACAACTCAGAGTCCCCACCTTCGTTCGATGCACCGACTAGCTCGGAGGAGTCAGACATCACCCTTGAAACTCTGGCTCCGACAGAGCCGTACAAGCCCTACGATATTCGGACCGTAGTCGGCAGAGTCGTGGACAACTCTGACCTGCTCGAGGTCCAGGCAGGCTGGGCGCAGAACATGGTCGTGGGGTTCGCCCGGATAGCAGGCCAGGCTGTGGGCATAGTCGCGAACCAACCTATGGTCCTCTCGGGGGCCCTCGACGTCGACAGTTCGGACAAGGCTGCTAGGTTCGTCCGATTCTGCGACTCATTCAACATCCCGATCGTCACTTTCGTTGACGTACCCGGATACCTACCCGGCACCGAACAGGAACACGCTGGCCTGATACGCCATGGCTGCAAACTGCTCTACGCCTACTGCGAAGCGACTGTCCCCAAGGTGACTCTGATCGTGAAGAAGGCATACGGTGGCGCCTACTGCGCCATGGGCTCCAAATACAGCAAGGCCGACATCAACTATGCATGGCCGGGCGCTGAAATCGCCGTCATGGGACCAGAGGGAGCCATCAACGTGATCTACAGGAAGGAAATCGAGGCTTCTCCAGACCCCGAGGCGCTCAGGAAGCAGCTGGCTTCAGACTACAGGAAGAAGTTCGCGAATCCCTACGTGGCTGCCAGCAGGGGAATCATAGACGAAGTCATACCTCCGGCGGTCACCCGGAAGAAGCTGGCTTCCGCGTTGGAGTCCCTGAAGAACAAGAGCGAGTTCAGGCCTGCGAAGAAACACGGCAACATCCAGATGTAGCTTACATTGTTCAAAACCGTCCTCATAGCCAACCGGGGAGAAATCGCCGTGCGGATCATCCGCACCTGCAAGCTCCTTGGTGTGAAGACAGTGGCCGTATACTCAGACGTGGACGCAGGAGCTTTGCATGTCAAGCTCGCAGACCGGGCAATCAGAATCGGCCCCGCCGACCCCGGCGCCAGCTATCTGAACATCGACAAATTGGTACAGACGGCGGTCGACGCCGGCGTCGACGCCCTCCACCCAGGGTATGGGTTCGTATCGGAGAACTGGAACCTGGCCGAGACTTGCAGGCAAGCAGGGATCAAGTTCATCGGGCCGAAGCCGAGGACACTCGTCATCGCAGGCAACAAGGTGGACTGTAAGCGCATCGCAAGGAAGGCGGGCATCCCTGTCATCGAGGGAGGAGGGACCGTCTTCTACACCCCGGAGGGCGCAATGGAGGCGGCCCACGAGCTCGGGTATCCCGTTCTTCTCAAGGCCGCTTTTGGCGGCGGAGGAAGAGGGATCAGGGAGGCATCGAACGACAAACAACTCCTCGAAGGATTCAGGCTCGCCTCGTCCGAAATGAAACGCTCCCTTGGAAAGTCAGGGCTCTTCGTCGAGAAACTCGTCAGACCAGCCCGCCACATCGAAGTCCAAATCATGTCGGATGGCCATGGAAAAGTGATACACCTCGGGGAAAGAGAGTGCAGCATCCAGCGGAGACACCAGAAGCTTCTGGAGATGACGCCATCTCCGGGACTCAAGCCCGAATCACGGGACAGGGTCACGCAGTACGCGGTGAGCCTTGCCAAGGCACTGGAATACGAGAACGTAGGGACAATCGAGTTCCTTATGGACTCAGACCAGAACTTCTTCTTCATCGAGGTCAACTCACGCCTCCAAGTGGAACATCCGGTCACCGAGGTCGTCGCAGGAATAGATCTGGTGAAAGAGCAACTCGAGATCGCGGCCGGCGAGGGCATCGATTACGCCCAAGACGACATACACCTGAAGGGGGCGGCAATGCAGTGCAGAATCAACGCTGAGGACCCCTCAGCCGGGTTCGCACCATCGAGTGGGACGATAACGAGGCTCTTCTTCCCGGGAGGCGCAGGAGTAAGAATCGACACCGCCGTCTATCCAGGGTACTCGGTCCCCGAGTACTACGATTCTCTCCTTGCCAAGCTAATCGTCGCAGGAAAAGACCTCGAAGATGCCAGACTGAGGATGATTCTTGCCCTCGAGGAGTTCGAGATTGAGGGCGTGAAGACCACTATCCCGCTCCAGGAGTATATCCTAAGACACGAGCGGTTCTCAAGCTGGAACCTAGACGTCTCCTTCATGTCAAAGCACAGGATTATGGAGGGGCTTTCTCAGAAGCTGGCCACCGAGAGGGAGGAACAGCTGAGGGAAGGTGCTGCGATCGCGGCTGCCTTACTCGAATCGGGCTGGACCCGCTCAGGGCGGGCAATTGAAGTCAGGAACGGTAGGGCCGTGCCTCAAGAGGCGAGATACTACGACCAGGTATGACCTGACAGGCCCAGACGGACCAATATCTGTGGAGGTTCTGCGCGAAGGCGACGCCTTCACCGTGAAGGTTGGTGAAAAGACGTACCACCTTCGACTGAAGCCGACGGATGAACCAGACACCGTCGTTGCTGAAGTCTCAGACAAGCCTGTCCACGTCAGGGTCCAATCGGCTGGAAGTCAGGGTGTAGAACTCGTGGTAGGCGGAGAGAGAATGTACTTCGAGAAGGCACGGGCTATGCAGGCTGTCCAGGTTCCCGTGGATCTGCAAAAGACTCAACAGCCTTCGGACGCCCTGAGCTCACCGATGCCAGGGAAGGTCATGAGCGTGATGGCAAGAAGTGGAGACGCAGTGAAACAGGGGGACGCCCTAATCGTCATCGAATCAATGAAGATGGAAGTCGCTGTCCGCTCCGACCGGGATGGAATCGTGGATGAACCGCTCGTTTCTGAAGGCGACTCGGTGAAGAAAGGACAGGCACTGCTGAAGTTCAGGGCTGCCTAGAGGGATTTCTTCACAGCTTCGAAGTCAGGGAGGATGCCCGGACTCTCTGCCACCCACTTGAAGACTATCTTTCCCGCATCGTCTACTACGAAGATTGATCTGCTGGCGGAATCATAACCTTCTACGTTCCCGAGGTTCTTCCAGACGACCCCATACTTGTTGATCGTCTCCCTCCTGAAATCGCAGAGCAGGGGAAACTTCACGCCGTTCGCATCCGCAAACGCCTTCTGGGCGAAGGGCGCGTCCACAGAGATTCCGACAACACTCCCCTTGAGCTCTTCGAGCTCGGGGTACATGTCACGGAAAGTGCACATCTCCTTGGTGCAGGTGCTGGTGAAGGCTCCGGGAAAGAAGGCGAAGACTGTGCGTCTTCCCTTGACGAGGAACTCCGACATGTGCCTCAGCTTCCTGTCATAGTCGTAGAGCGAGAAATCGGGCGCCGAATCTCCTACTTCTGGCATAACATCCCAATCTCGGATGGTCGGGTATAAGGCCTACGGAAGAAGTTTCTCGCGCTGAATGAGCCTGTCCAGAGAAAAGATCAGGCCCAGAGCCACAAGTATCAGAACCCCCGCGACGGCGCCGTCGACCCAGACTGCTGCGGGGCCGAGGAGCACGAGCAGGAAGACCTCCGGCATCAAGAGAAAGACCCCGATGGTGATCCCCACTGGAGAGTTCATCCCCGTTGGTTTTCTTTGCATCGACGAGAAGGCCGTCATCAACACGGTCACCAATGCAACATCTGCCAGCCCCGTCCCCACGGCCAGGCCGGCAACGAGCAGGCTCTGAGACAGCCCCCCGTTCATGAACGCAAGGTTCAGGGCCACAACTGGAGCCAACGCCAGTAGAGAAAGCATCAGGGACGCCTTCAGGTATCCGAGGAAGAGGTCGCGCTGGTTCATCCCGACGGCGAGGAGGTACTCCAGCACGCCAGCGTTCTTGTCGGCGACGAACAGAAGATAGACGGGAGTGGTGATCACTAGACCTGCAAGCGCTCCCATGGGGACGATAAGGAAGCCCAATGCGTTCCCTATGTTCACGGTGCTCCCGTTAGTCGAGGTCAGGTTGCCGAATTTGACAGCGGCGTTCAAGCCCGACGTAACGATGGTGCCCATAATCACGCTGATGATGACATAGGAAATGCCCATCCTCACACTCCTTGAGAAGACCTGCCTGGAGATGTCCATCTATGGGGTCACCGTGAAAAGGTCCTCCAGCGGATTGCCCATTTCCTTGACTTCGTAAATCGATATGCCCGACTTCACGATTTTCTTGACCGCCTCCCCCACTTCGTCTGGTCCCTTGACCGAAATCACGAAGTACTCTCTTTCCTTCGAGCCTGCCGGGAATAGCGTGGTAAGGTCCGCTGACGCCCTGATTCCCACCTTGTACCCTCCCGCTTTCAACTCGGACTTCCCTCCGAAGAACCCGATCGTGCCGTTCTTGATCAGGATGATGTAGTCGCCAATCTCCTGGGCCTCATACAGATTATGCGACGAGTAAAGGACGAACCTGTCCCGGGCAATCTCCAGAAGCTTGTCGCGCACCTCCTTCGCTGCGACAGGGTCGAGGTTGGAAGTCGGTTCGTCGAGGAGGTAGAGTTTTCGTTCCCTCAGGAAGAGCTTCGCTATCGACGCCCTCTTCTTCTGCCCCTGACTCAGATCGCTCACCTTCTTCGATGCGAGTTCCCTCAACCCTAGGCTGTCGATAGCGGCCTGCGCGCTTCCTCCTTCTATCCCGCCGTAGAAGCCTAGTGCCTTGGTCACAGTCATCTCTTCAGGCAGCGCCGAATAGTGCGATAGGTATCCGATCTGATGCCGGAGCTCGCTGCTCTGGTAGAGGTCTTTACCTTCCAAGGTGACGTTCCCGCGAGACGGCTTCAGGACACCAGCGATGGTCCTGAACATCGTGGTCTTCCCTGCTCCATTCGGCCCCAATATGACGTAGATGGCGGGCTCTTTGACCTTGACCGACACCGAATGCAAGACTTCTGTCGAACCATAGCCGGACGAAATGTCAGAAAGCTCTAGCATGAGAAACCTTCGGAGATGTAGCTACGTAGTTGAACCTTGCTTGGTAACTAGAAGAAACCAGGGTTGAACCAACGTGAACGACCTATTGAGAAGGAGGGTACTTGATGCCTCCGAGGGCGAGGATTGCAGGGAGCCTGGGGTCGGACCTAGCTTTGGCGAAGAGCGGGGAATACATCAGGTCTGTGGCCCTAAGTGTATGCTCCTCGGCGGCCAGGCGCATCTTATCGAAGAAGATGTCCATGTCTCCCATCGCGAAATAGATCAACCCCGCTATCGAGGACCTTGCCCATCCCAGCATGTGGGTCTGTTCGAGCGAGGCGATGACTTCCTCAGCGGTCTTCCTGTCTCCCTTCATCCCTGCTAGGTATCCTTTGGACATCATGGTGAATTCCCAAGTCGGCTCGAGGGACTCAAGTTCAGCAACTTCTTTCGCCGCCTCTTCCAGATTTCCTTTGATCACATAAAACGTCCACATCCACCTATGCGAGTTGAGCGGCTGGAGGTGCACAGTCCGCCTCAGGAGCCCTAGAAGGTCGGCATCTCTTCCGCTGTACAAGTAGGCTCCGCTCAGAAGCTCGATAATCCTTGGGGACAGAGGGTCGAGTTGGTAGGCCATCTCAAGGAGGCGCACCCATTCCTGGAGCTTCCCTAACAAAGGCATAACCTGGCCAAGCTGCAAGTAGGCCTGGGCCTCGTTGGGGTTGAGCTCTATTGCCTTCTGAGCCTCTCCGGACATAACTTCGAAAGGCTCGTCGGCCATATAGGCGAGGAGCGACCTGATCGAATGGGCTTCAGACAGATTGGGGTTCACAACGAGCGCCTTGTCTACAAACGCCCTGGCCGTGTCGATGGAGTCACGCCAGGGCATGAACCCTGCGAGACCAAGTGAAGCGTACGTCTGGGCCATCCCGGCGTAGGCCCTTGCGAACTTCGGGTCTCTTTCCACCGCGTGTTCGAAGAACTGCAATGACTGCCTAAGTGGAGCTTCAAGCTTGTCGTACATCAGCTCTCTCCCCTGCAGATAGTTCATGTAGGCGTTGACGTCTTCAGTATCCTTGGTCACCACGCTGGCCGCCTTGACCATCGTTGGAAGCGCGCCTGGCAGGGACCCAGCGACCTTCCCCGCTATGTCGCTCTGGACGGAGAAGACATCGTCGAGCTTGGCGTCGTAGTTCGAAGCCCATAGGTGCTCCTCGGAGTTAACGTCGATGACCTGCACTGTCACCCGAATCCTGTCCATCGCCTTCCTTATGCTCCCCTCCACAATTGTCCCAACCCCAAGTTCCCTACCAATCTCTGAAATGTTCTTCTCCTTCCGCTTATAGTTCATCACCGAAGTCCTTGCGATTACCTTCAGCCCTTTGACCAAGGACAGACTGGTGATCAGCTCCTCAGTCATCCCATCGGCGAAGTACTCGTCAGCAGGGTCGGGGCTGATGTTTACGAATGGAAGGACTGCTATCCTGTCCGCAGGTAGTGGGCCGGTCTCCATCTTTCTCGTCGCGCCCTCCCACGGAAGCTCGACTTTGTAAACATCAATCGGGATTGAGACGTTCTTCAGCTCTCTGGAGTCCATCTTGACAAGCCTGAACGGAACCTTGTTCCTGACCTGATCGTAGGTCTGCTCCGAGATGCAGATGCCTCCACCCACCGCCAAAGGCTCGATTCTAGACGCGATGTTCACGGCGTCCCCGTACACGTCGCCCTGTTGGTGGACCACGTCACCGACGTGAATCCCAACCCTGATGGCCACCTTGTCGATTGTGCCTGCGTTATACGAACGGATCGCCTCCTGGACCTCCACCGCACAGTTGACTGCGTCGAGGGCGCTGTCGAACTCGACCAGAAACGCGTCGCCGATTGTCTTAATCTCCCGGCCCCGGTGCTTCGCCAGAGCGGGTCTGACGAGCTCGCGATGCTTCCCAAGGAGCCTGAGCGCCAGGGGCTCGTTGCTCTGAGAGAGAGCAGTATAGCCAACCATGTCCGTGAACATAATAGCCTCAAGCCTTCGCTCACCCTCCATTCGATTCTCAGCCGGAAACCCGTCGTCTTACGGTTAAACAGTTCGGTGCAGAAAGCAAGCCAGAACTAAAAGCCCGCCCCCCAAAGGCATGACCTGCGGTGCCAATCCAGTCAGTCACCCTCGAGGACGTCGAAGAGGCCAGGAAAAGCATCAGGGGGAAGGTCGTCAGGACTCCGCTCGTCAGGCTGAACGCCGAATCCGCGGCGGAAATCTACCTGAAGCTGGAGTGCCTCCAGCCCACCGGTTCGTTCAAGGTCCGAGGGTCAGGCAACGCAATCTCTCACCTGACTTCGGACGAGAAGGCGAAAGGGGTCTACACCTGCAGCGCTGGGAACATGGCACAGGCCCTGGCCTGGCACGCGAAGAGGGAAGGGGTCAGGTGCACAGTCATCGTACCTGACAGCGCGCCGCAGACTAAGATCGATGCGATAAGGCGCTATGGCGCAGACATCATTCAAATGACATGGGATGAAGTCTGGGAAGTCGCTAACAAGCGGTACTACTCCCCCCTGGGGCAGAGGACTTTCGTCCATCCGTTCGCGGACCCTTTGATGATCGCTGGCAATGGTACTGCTGGCTTGGAAATAGTGGAGGACCTTCCGGACGTGGACGCCGTCGTCGTCCCCTTTGGAGGCGGGGGCCTCTTCACAGGCATAGCTACGGCTGTCAAAGCAAAGCGGGCCTCCACTTCGATGTATGCCTCCGAGGTGGAGACCGCCTCCCCTCTCTCAAAGTCTCTGGCAGCAGGACGCGCGGTCGAAATCAGTCGCACCCCGAGCTTCGTCGACGGCATCGGTGGCGCCAACGTAGCAGAGGACATGTGGGAAAGGGTCAGACCTCTTCTGAGCGGTTCCATAGTAGTCAGTCTGAGGGAGGTGGCATCGGCGGTCAGGCTCCTGATGGAGAGGAACCGTGTCGTGTCCGAGGGGGCAGGCGGGACCTCGGTGGCGGCGGCGCTTACCGGCAAGGCTGGAAGCGGGAAGGTCGTCTGCGTCGTCTCAGGCGGCAACATCGACGGCTCGAAACTCATCAAGATTCTGCAGGGGGAGACCCCGAATTGATCCTGGATTCGATATGAAGGTACTCTTCGCTGGCCACGAGGTCGTCAAGGAGCTCCTCCCGATGAACGAATGCATAGAGGTCATGGATGAGATGTTCAGGACGCTCGCAAGTGGGGACGCCGTCCTTCCCCTCCGCCAGGCCGTGTGGCAACCAGACAAGAAGGGGCTCCTCGGTGTCATGCCGGCCTATCTTGGCCACCCGAAAGTCATAGGCGGCAAAGTCATCACTTTCTTCCCGGGGAACAGCGGGACCCGATTCGAATCCCATCAGGGGACTGTACTCTTGTTCGACACGGAGAACGGTCGTCTCCTCGCGGCGATGGATGCCACCACGATCACGAACATTAGGACTGCAGCCGCCAGCGCTGTGGCCACCAGGGCCCTGGCCAGGAAGGATGCCCATCGCCTAGCAATCCTTGGATCCGGGACCCAGGCATCCACCCATCTGTCTTCGATGCAGCTCGTCAGAGAGATTGATGAGGTAAGGGTCTGGAGCAGAAACGCGGAGCACGCCAGACGCTTTGTACAGACGGCCACAGCGGATGGGAACGCGAAGGTGGCATTCGCCGAGAGTGCAGAGCGGGCCGTGCGGGACGCAGATCTGATCTGCACGACGACCGCAGCAACAGAGCCGATTCTCAGGGGCGAGTGGATTGCTCTGGGGGCCCACGTGAACGCCATAGGGTCGAGTGTACCTCCATTCAGGGAGCTCGATTCAGAAGCATTAGTGAGGAGCAGCCTGTTCACCGACCGCCGCCAATCATTGCTGGACGAGTCCAACGACTTCCAGGTCCCATTGAAAGAGGGGAGAATCACCGTGGAACATCTGAGAGGAGAAATCGGGGACGTCCTTGTCGGGAAGATAGATGGACGGACTAACTCGGAAGAAATCACTCTTTTCAAGTCCCTTGGAATCGCCGTGGAGGACCTCGCGTCTGCTCATCACGTGTTCACCAAGGCATCCCAGAGGAATCTCGGTACTTGGCTCGATTTCAGCGGTGAACGCGAGCCGACCGGCTAATCAGCCCAGCCGGCAATCAATTGCTCGCACAGTTCAGCCCTGCTAGATATCCGAAGGTGATGCACGGTCCCAGGGTGGCGCCTGACCCTGCGTATCCAGGTCCCATCACGCTGGCGGCGTTGTTCCCCACGGCGTAGAGCCCTTCAATCACACTGCCGCCGAGATCGAGGGCCCTCCCGACCTGATCTGTTGTTATTCCCCCCTTCGTTCCTATGTCGCCTGCCAGTATCCGTGTACCGTAGAATGGAGCTTTTTCCAAGGACGCTAGAGTCGGGTTCGGAGTAGAAGGGTCACCCCAGTGCCTGTCGTAGAAGCTCTCCCCTCGATGGAATCGGGGATCCTTCCCGTTTCTCGCGTTCTTGTTGAATCCTTCCACCGTCCTGTTCAGGGCCGTCGGATCGATGCCCAGCTTCTTGGCCAGCTCTGAGACGGTCTTGCCCTTTTCGAGCCATTTCGATGCCGCAACTGCGTCTTGACCTGCGACAGGATACTTCTGAAGGTAGGCGGAGTCAAAGATGAGGAAGGCAGGCAGGTTCTCGAGCGAGTAGTCCTCCTCGTTATAGTGGAGCATCGCTCTGGTCACGTCCAGGTAGTTCATCGCCTCGTTAACGAAACGCTCCCCCCTCCCGTTGACCATCATCGACCCCGGCAGAGTCCTTTCACTGGTCACGAGCCATCCGCGCTCCTCTTTCGGCTTCAGGATCAGCGTGAACCACCAAGCTTCGTCCATCAGCGCCGCGCCCGCACCTGCCTGGGTTCCCATCACGATTCCGTCCCCTGTGTTGGTCTGGCATCCGGCAGAGTTCTCCGACGGTGACGAGAGAAACCTCTCCTTCATTGGAAAGTTCCACTCGAACCCACCCGCTGCGAGGATGACTCCTCGCTTGGCCGTTACCGTTCGCATCCCACCCTCTGTTTCGACTTTGACACCTGACACTCTCCCGTCTTCGACAATGAGACTACTCGCCCTATGCCTCAGATACAGAGGGACCCCTCTGTCGATCAATCCTTTCCTCAAGCTTCCCACGAGCGCCTCGCCCAGGGCCAGGGTCGACTGCTTCCGCCGTTTCAGCGCCGGTACCTTTTCTCCTCTCATGAGCATCTCAAACTCAAGGGATGTGACGTGGAGTCCACCGGAGAGATGGTACTGCGGGTTGTGGAGTATGGCGCCATGTTCATCTCCCAACAACCTTCCGTCAAAGAGGCCTGGGTCAAGTGTCCTGCCTCTCCTGAGACCCCCCTTCCATTCTGGATGATAGTCTGACTCGTTGTCCCTCAGCACCGGACGCATCGGCGTCGCTGAGACCACGAAGTCCAATGCCGTGGGGGCATGGGCGACGAAAGAATCGATGAGCTCTCCCGAGACCCTACCCCTCGCGAGCCGGGTCAGATACTTAGTCGCCTTCGATTTCGAATCTTCAATCCCTGCCTTCTTCTGGTGGCTGTTGTTGGGTATCCAGAGCTGCCCCCCTGATAGGGAGGATGAACCCCCGAACTTGGCCCCCTTCTCAAGAATCACCACAGAAGCCTTCAAGGACGCGGCAGCTAGTGCGGCTGTCAGCCCGCTTGCGCCGGACCCGACAACAACAACGTCGTAGGAAGGCCGGAGCTCCAACTATCCGCCTCCCCCTCTCGGCTTCTATTTATCGCAGGCGAACAGCTGACTCTGATTGCGACCCCGTGAGAACGGATTTTACTTCCTCGGCGTGAGGACCATGACCGGGATCCTCCTTTTCGTGCCCCTTTGGTATTCGCCGAACCTCGGGTATAGCGCAGACTGTCGACCGTAGAGCTCGTCACGCTCCGCTCCCAGGGCCTCTTCGACATGGACTTCGACTAGATCGTCACCCACTTCGGCTTCGATGTCCGGGTGGGCCTTCAGGTTGTAGTACCAGTCAGGGTTCTTCGGCGCGCCTCCGTTCGACGCGAAGACGACTAAGCGGCCGCCATCTTTCAGGTACATCACTGGGTTGACCCTCTGCTTCCCGGTGCGCGCCCCCGTTGTGTGCAGCAGCAGAAGGGGTGCCCCTTTGAAGTAACCGCCGACCTGTCCATGGTTCCTTCTGAATTCGGAGATTGTTTGGGCGTTCCAGTCCTGAGCCAAGTTCTTCCGGTACCGTGGTGCGCCCGGCTAAAAATCTCGTTGTGGGCAGGATGCCACTGAAACCGAGCAGTTTTTAGCAAGGATACGACAAAATGAGAAATCTTGTCGACGACCGTTCAGGAAGACGGACCAAAGAGCGCCATGATGGGCAAGCAAAGAGTTGGAATAATCGGTGACGGGAAGGTTGGGAGCTCGATCAAGAAAGGCCTC
>Ga0070733_10001379_pt1 | contig 18179 bp, 12 predicted proteins | sample Coa_R1_9_FD_66450 | JGI IMG/M metagenome (GOLD analysis project Ga0070733, IMG submission 66450) | Surface soil microbial communities from Centralia Pennsylvania, which are recovering from an underground coalmine fire - Coalmine... | ecosystem: Environmental > Terrestrial > Soil > Unclassified ... | reverse complement strand
GCGGCGAGCAACACTTTACGTCCAAGCATGATTAAGAGTACCTCCATGACAGGAATGCCGCGGGATCGAGAATCCTTGCATGGTCCTTGCCGGACTGTAGAGCCATTGCAGCTTGACAGCGATTGACGGCAGGCGCGAGACTCGGAAGAGCAGTCCTTTTTGAGAAGAGCCAAAACAGCCCCTGGGCATATCGTAATCACCAAATCGGAGAAATTCACTTGAAACAAATATTGGCTTCGCTCGTCTGCACAATGGCGTTGGCTTCGACTGCGTCCGCGCAGTTGAGCAACTACTTGGGACCGGGCATACTCACCGGCGGAGCGGATACAATCGGGAACCGCGCCGGGGAGCAAGTGGACCTCCGGTTTTATGCGAGCCTAACCGGAATTTACGACAACGGGATCCAGCCCGTTTCCGTGGATTCCAAGGGGAACCTGATCCAGTTGAACGGACTCTACGGAATCGACGCGGGGCTTGGCGTGTACGGAGTGCATAGCTGGAGAGTGGCCCGGTTGGGTCTGGACTACCATGCAGATTTCCGCCACTATGACAACGATAGCGCTTACGATGGGACCAACCAATCCCTGACGCTGGGTTACACCTACCAGAAATCGAGGCGGCTGTATTTCGATGTCAAGGGGCTCGGCGGGATGTACACGACTGCTTTGTTCGGAGTCGCGGGCGAGGCCGGGGCGACTCCCACTATTATCAACCCGCAGACTCTGCTGCTATTCGACGACCGCACCTATTTTTTGGAGGGCAGCGTGGGTATGACCTATCTTCTTTCGCCCCGGGCGAGCGTGACGCTGGGAGGGGAGGGGTTTACGGCGCAGCATCAATCCAGTGCGTTGGTGGGCGTGGTCGGTTACGGCGCGCGCGCCAAATTCCAATACCGCGTGTCGCGGCTTACGAGCATCGGCGCGGAATACGACCGGCAGCATTACCAGTACCCGCACTTTTTCGGCCAGGCCGACGTGAACATGTACAATGTGTTCCTCGCGACGCAGATAGGACGTCTGTGGACGTTCTCGCTGAGCGGCGGCGTATACCAGGTGAGTACAGTAGGTCTCCAGACCATAACGTTGGATCCGGCAATTGCCCGGCTACTGGGCGTTACCTCCACCGTGCACATCTTCGCGGCGGATAACTGGATTCCCTCCGGCCGGGCGGCTCTATCCCGCAAGATGCGGAACGCGGTTATCATCGCTGCCTATTCGCGTACAGTCTCGCCCGGAAACGGAGTGTACCTGACTTCGCGTGTGGAGAGTGGAACGTTGGGCTACAGTTATTCGGGTGTTCGCAATGCCGCCTTCAACCTTTCCTTGGGCTATAACTCGCTCTCAAGCATCGGACAGGGAATCGCACCCTACCGCCAGTTTGGGGGCGGCGTGGGCATGACGTACAACTTCACTCACGCGATTCATGGCATCGCCAGCTATGCGGTGCGGCAGCAGGAGATCCAATTGGCGGGCTACCGCGGGACTTCCTACCAGGTCAGCTTGGGAATCGCGTTCAGCCCCGGCTCACTGCCGCTTTCGCTGTGGTAGCCAGTTCGCCCGCTGCGAATTCGACGGAGGGCTCCATCCGGCTTCTGATTGTCGACGATGAGCCTGCGCTTCTAGGGCTGCTCCAGCGCTACCTGGAACGCTTGGGGTATGCAGTGGAAGTGGCCCAGACACCGCAAGCCGCGTTGGCGAAATTCGAATCCGATCCCGGAAGATACGCCTGCATTCTCACGGATTTGAAGCTTCCCGGCATGTCCGGCGAGGAGATGCTGAAGCAGATGCGCACCCGGCGGCCCGGGCTGCATGCCCTGATCTCGAGCGGACTTCCCTACCAGCCGCAATCGGCCCGCACCGGATTCCTCCAGAAGCCGTATCTGCCGGCGATGCTGGCGGAGGCCCTGGAGCGCTTGCTCAAGGGAGCATCGAAGGCCTCACTACCCGCCAACACCCCCGATTGACATCCTCTCTCTCCCGGTGATATCTTTAACCCCGGGTCTGTAAATGGTTTCTTTTGTGCTTGTTGCGAATACGCGACAGTGTAGTGTTTCAGATACAATCCCCTTCTGGAGTTAACGCACCATGGCTTACACCTTGACTGTGAATGGCAAGAAGTCCACTGTGGACGTTCCTGCCGATATGCCTTTGTTATGGGTCCTGCGGGACGTTCTCAAACTCCACGGCACGAAGTATGGCTGCGGAATTGCCCAGTGCCGCGCGTGCACTGTCCACCTCAACGGAAAAGCGGTGCAGTCGTGCCAGACGCTGGTCTCGGCAGTCGGCACCCAGGCGGTCACCACCATCGAAGGCCTTTCGGCGGATGGGACGCACGCGCTACAAAAGGCATGGGAACAGGTCGACGTGCCGCAGTGCGGGTATTGCCAGGCCGGGCAGATCATGTCGGCCGCGGCCCTGCTCGCGAGCAAGCCCAAGCCCACCGACGCGGACATCGATACCGCCATGAACGGCAACCTGTGCCGCTGCGGAACTTATATCCGCATCCGCCAGGCCATCCATCTGGCCGCGACCCTGGGGAACGGCGCCTCCAAGGGCGCATCCGGATCGGCCGCACAATAAAGGATAAGGAGAGATAACCATGAGTACCAAGAAAATTGATCGCAGGTCTTTCCTTAGCATCACCGCGCTCAGCGGAGGCGGCGTTGCTTTTGGTCTTTTTAATAGGGATGCTCTGGCCCAGGGACCGCCTCCCGCAGGCCGAGGTGGAGCTCCCGGACCGGGCGGACCCGGCGGAGGACGTGGTGCGGCCGCGCTCCCCAAGGTCGAGAACTATATCAAGATCGCTGCCGACGGCACGGTCACGATCATGGCCAAGAACCCCGAGGTCGGCCAGGGCGTGCGCACGATGCTGCCCATGATGATCGCCGATGAGCTGGACGTCGATTGGAAGGACGTCAAGATCGAGCAGACCGACGTCGACGGCGCCAAGTACGCCGGCCAGATTGCGGGCGGCAGCACGGCTACGCCGACCAACTGGCTGCCCATGCGCCAAGTGGGCGCCATGGCCCGCATGATGCTGGTCACAGCCGCGGCTCAGACCTGGAACGTGCCCGAGTCGGGCTTGACGACCGGCTCCGGCAAGGTTTACGACAAGGCCAACAACCGCTCCATCGGATATGGACAGTTGGCGGCGAAAGCTGCCACGCTGCCTCCTCCCGCTGCCACCGATATCAAGCTGAAGGACGCCAAAGACTATAAGATCATCGGCAAGCCCATCGTTAACAGCGATATCAAGGCGATCGTCACCGGCAAGCCGCTGTTCACGATCGACATGGAAATTCCCGGCATGAAGTACGCTGTGTACCAGAAGGGTCCTGTTTTCGGGTCCAAGGTGAAGACCTGGAACGAGGCCGAGATCAAGAAGATGCCCGGCGTCGTGGATGCCTTCGTAGTGGTGAAGAACCAGCCGGATACGCCCTTCATTGGGCCGCCTGAAGCTGGCGACCTCCAGGAAGGCATCGCCATCGTGGCGGACCACTGGTGGGCCGCCCAATCCGCGCGCAAGAAGTTGAACGTCACCTGGGACGAGGGTCCCCGCGCGTCTCACTCCAGCGTGGGATACTCCGCCAAGGCCGTGGAGATCAACAAGGGCAAACCGCAGTCGATCACGCGCAACGACGGCGATGTAGAGGCAGCGCTCGCCAGCGCAGCCAAGACGGTTGAGGCCAATTACTCCTATCCGTTTATCTCGCACGCTCCGCTGGAACCGCAGAACTGCACCGCGGTCGTGAAGGATGGCAAGTGCGAAATCTGGTCCTCCAGCCAGATTCCCACGGGAGCCTTGGGGCTGATCCAAACCAACCTCGGAATTCCGCAGGCCGACATCACGGCGCATATGCTCCGCGGCGGCGGCGGCTTCGGCCGGCGCTTGACCAACGATTACGCGATCGAAGCCGCCATGATCGCCAAGATGTCCGGCGTTCCCGTGAAGCTGGTTTGGGCTCGCGAAGACGACCTCGCCAACGATTATTATCGGGCCGGCGGATTCCACTTCCTCAAGGGCGGCGTGGACGCTCAGGGTAACATCACGGCGTGGCGCAACCACTTCGTCACCTACGGCGATGGGACTGCCAATCCTCCTCGGCTTACCAGCGCGGCGAACCTGGGAGCCACCGAATTCCCGCAACCGTTCGTTCCCAACTTCGCGATCTTCACCTCAGCGCAGCCGCTGGCGATCCGCACGGGATCGCTGCGTGCGCCGGGCAGCAACGCGCTGGCCTTCGTGATCCAGTCTTTCATCGATGAGCTGGCCCACGCGGCCGGTAAGGATCCGGTGCAGATGCGACTGGATCTCTTAGCGCAGACCAAACCCGCGCCAGCCGCTCCGGCGAATGGCCGCGGCGGTGGCGGAGCCGGCGGTTTCAACGCCGCTCGCATGACCGGCGTCACCAAGATGGTGGCCCAAATTTCGGATTGGAATGCGCGCCAGAAGTCGCTTCCCAAGGGCACCGCTCTGGGCGTGGCTTTCCACTTCAGCCACTCCGGCTATTTCGCCGAAGTCGCCGAGGTCAAGGTGGACGCCAACAAGAAGATCAAGGTCAACAAGGTCTGGGTCGCCGCCGACGTCGGCAGCCAGATCGTCAACACCAGCATGGCGATCAACATGTGCCAGGGCGCCATCGTCGACGGCATGAGCGCGATGATGGGCCAGGAAATCACTCTCGACAAGGGACGGGTGATGCAGACCAATTTCAACAACTATCCGCTGATCCGGCTGACGCAGGCCCCGCCGGAAATCGACGTGCAGTTTCTCAAGAGCGACAACAACCCGACCGGGCTGGGCGAACCGTCCATGCCTCCGATTCTGCCGGCCGTCGCCAATGCCATCTTCGCCGCTAGCGGCGATCGTGTGCGCACGCTGCCGCTCAAGAACAGCGGCTATAGCTGGGCGTAATTCGCTTCACCTTTTAGTCAACTGCGTAAATCAAAAAGGGCGGCAGATGTTTGCCGCCCTTTTCTTTTTCAGTTTATAATTTTAGAGTGACCCGCGCGGCTCTCCTGATGATCCTGGCTGCGCTCCAGGCCCGCGCCATCACCGTCGCCACCGTCGGCGACAGTCTCGCGGACGCGGTCTATCTGGGCCTCAAGCTGCAACCCGATCTGCTCCGCAAAAACGGGATCAACTTGACGCGCTGGAGCCGTCCTAAAATCGGGCTCACTCGCCTGGACTACTTCGATTACACCGCCTGGCTGCGCGACACGGCCACTTTGGGCAGCGTCGATTTTTGCGTCGTCGAGCTAGGCGCCAACGATCTGCAAAGCATCGCCACGGGGGACAAGAACCAGAACACGCAGAACCAGAACACCCAGAAATGGCTCGCGGTGGGAACCGAGGCCTGGCAGCGCGCCTACGCCAGCCGTGTCCAGACGCTGGTGCAGACGCTCAAGCCGATGCGCTGCGGCAACGTAGTGTGGCTCTTGCAGCCGCCCTATCCGAAGAACAAATTCCTGAATCAGTATCATGGCATGATCAACGCGGTGCAGCTCTCCGGCTCCGCCTCCGCAGCGGCCGTGTTCGAGATTGAGGCCGGCGCGGACGACTACAGCTCCGATGGCATCCATCCCAACAAGGATTTCTGCTTCAAGCTGGCCCGCGCCGTCGTGAACCTGTTCGCCGCATGGCCGCAGCCCTTTGCCGGGACCAACTGCGCCACCTGCCACGCCTCGCCCGGCGTGCTTCCGGACCGGCTTCCCGATCTGGGTCCGTTGATTCCCCGCACCACTCATCCGCCCGCTGTTTCAACACCTTAGTCCTCTCGCGAGGCGTGGGCCACTGCTGCGGCGACGGCAATCCGCCGATTAGTTGTTTTTAAGCCTATGTCCGCTCCGCTCGCAGGTAAGTTCCAAGATCATTACACGATTCTCGGGGTTAACCCCAAAGCCGCTCCGGAGGCGATTCAAATCGCTTACGACAGACTGGCGCAGAAGTTTCACCCGGATACGGGGGAATCGGCCGATCAGGCCAAGTTTGATTCCATCCAGCTCGCCTACGAAGTGCTCACCGACCCGGTGCTGCGGCTCGAGTTCGACAAGATCAAGGGCCTGGACCAGGACGACGCCAATCTGACCTTCGCGGGGCTCGAGTTCTTCGACGCACTGGGGCGGCAATCGGGCTTGCGCGCCGCCCTGCTGTGCGTGCTTTACGATCGGCGGCGCAAGAAGCCCCTGAAGCCGAGCCTATCCATACGGCATATCGACGGTATGATACAGGCCACCCACGACGAGCTGAATTTCGCGCTGTTTTATCTGAAGCAGCGAAACCTGGTGGTCGGCGACGACAAGAGCAACCTGATGATTACCGTGGACGGCATGGATTTCCTCGAAAACAACCAGCCGGCCCCCGAGAGAGTGTTTGCGTTTATAAAGCCCGCCGCACTCTCTATTCCTGCGCCGACTGTTCCGGCGGCAGCCAGGGCGGTCCAGCCGGCAACGGACCTGGGCGCCGAGACTGAATCTGTGCTGAAGGTCCTCACCCGCGCACTGGCGCGCCGGTAAAGCCGTTCCGGAGGGCTCACGGACTGGTCCAACAGATGATCCGGTTCCTCGTCTGCAAGGCTCGTGCGGGAATGATACATTAGTTGGACAGCGCCGGATGGCGACCTGCGACCTGGAGGTAACTGGAGCGATGCGGCTCGCGTTCTTTCTCGCCGGTTGGATGGGAGTGGCTCATTGCGCCTGGGCTCAGCCGGCTGACGGAGCTTGGACCGCCGAGACGCAGGCGCGGCTGGAACGAGCCGCCAGCGCGACTCCGGCCAACCCGTCCGCCGTGCGCGCCTACGCCGAGTTTCTGGATCGCTATCGCGATCCTGCCGCCCGTCAGGCATATGCCCGTCTGGCCCAGATCCTGGATAGCTCCCACGCTCCCGACGCCGAGCGCGCCGCGGTCCACCGCCGCTTGGCGAGCCTCGATCTTGCCATGGGAGATCGCGACGCCGCTGGCCGCGACCTGGCTGCCTTCACAGCCGCGGGCGGCTCCGGACTTTCGCTGACGGCCCGTCTGTCCGGGCGTGCCGAGGCAACTTTCATCGAGATTCCCGGACCCTTTCCGGCTTTCGCGCGCATGGCGGCGCTGGCTACCGATATGGATCCGGCGGATCTGCTGCCCTCGCTGGCCCGCAACGTAGTCACCAACGGCTATCAGACCGCCGCGGGAACGGAGGGGCTGGAACAAACCGAATACCTCAAGCTGGTGATCCGCTACCTTTCGCAGGCGCGCGAGCTCGAAAAACTATCCGGCGCCGCCAAGACCCTGCGCATCGATACCTGCGACTCGGCCGCCACCGGCGATCTCCTGCGCGTGCTCGGCTACCGCATGCGCGGCGGATGCGGATCGGATCTGGTGCTGGAAACGGTCAACGCCTCGCGCGCCTTCCTCACCATCGATTCGGGCTTCCCTCTCTCCCAGCTGGAGCAGGCTCTGCGCCTCAACCAGCCCTTCACGATGGACTTCCATCCCGCGCGTCTTCCGCTGATGTACGACCTGGCGTATTGGGAATCGGCCAAGGACAAAACCGAAGGCGATTTCATCGACTACTTCCTGTCCGACCCTTCGCTGTGCCGGCTGTACCTGGGGCTTTCCAAGCTGGACCCGGAAACCTCGGACGAGCTGCGCAAACAAATGCCGGCGCCAAAGCTGAAGCTCTACGCCCATGTGCTGGACTTCTTCGGAGGCATGTTTGAAATCCGCGACGGAAAAGCCGTCGTCCCCGGCGGGGCGCGCTCCGAGAAAGCCTGGGGCGAGTTGGCCGGCGCCGATCCATCCAAGGGCTCCGCGTTCTTTGAGCGGCTGCTTTCCCGCGAAGACGGCTGGCTGGCCAGCTACCTGGACGCTCTGGCACGTATTGACGGACCCGTGCGGGACTACCTCACTGACCCGGATCGCTTGAAACGCTTCTACGCGGCCATTCGCGGGCGCGTCACCAGTCCCGGACCGGCGCGGCCTGTGTTCCAATCCAACACCGACATGCTGTTGCTGACGACGCGCCTGCGGCTGGATCCCGACGGGAAGCCGCATCTGCCGGGCGGTCTGGAGGTGTGGAAGAATCTGTTCGCCAATTTTCCACGCGGCCGCTACGATTCCCGGCTTACGCGCGCCGCGCCCGCCTGGAAAGATCCCGACGACGTTCTGGAAGCCTTGTTCGGCCTGAGCCGCAAGCTGGCCGAGAATGAGCCGCTGAAGATCTTCATGGCGCTGAGCGACATCGACCGTGGCCGCGCCAAACCTCTGGAGCCCGCCACCGCGGATCGCCTGGCCAAGGATTATCGCGAAATGTCGGCGCAATATTCGCTGTTTGCCGAAGCTCCCGAGTTGAGCGACAAGACCATCCTCGCCTTCATGGATTCCGCCCACGCTCTCAGCAGGATCAGCGATGTGGGGCTGCGGGCCGACGCCGCGGGAACCTTTCAAGCTCTGGCAGGACTGTGGCAGATCTTCCTGCGCCAAGGCTCGCTTGCGCCCGCCGAAGGGGACCAGGCCCTGGCCGCGCTGATGGCTCCGTTCGCCAGGATTCAAAACCAGCGCGAGCTCTTTGACGGAGGCATCGCCGGAGTCCAGCTTCTGCTGAAGGCCACCCACTCGCCTGCGAAGATGTCTCCGCAGGATCGAATGATCGATCTTCTAGCGGGAACAGGCTCCGAGGAATCCTCCGACGTGCATACTCAGATGATCCAGGACATGATCCGGATCTTCGAGGCGCAACGGCTGGTGGCGCTGAACACTTTGTTCGACTTGGCCGACAACCTGGATAGCGTCAGCCGCGGCGAAAAGCTCAACACCGCGCTGGCGGGTAAGCTGGCCTCGCGCATCAGCGAGATCCAGTTGCCGCGCGGCACGCTCTCGGAGCAGGAAAAGACGGCGCTGGCGTTCGGCTACTGGACCGACCGCCACGTGGACGCGCAGCGGAAAGTCAACCTGCGCGCGGCCATCGAGAAGGCCGGGAACGAGAAAGGGGGCGGCGATCCACAGAAACTCAAGGATTTGCGCGGTCAACTGGCCCCGTTCCTGCGCGATACTCTGGTGGGCTTCAACTATATCCACTACGCTCCGCCGGGGGCGCAGGTGCTCAACACTAATCCTCTGTTCGTGCGCAGCCACGATTTCATCGGCTCGGAGAATCAGCAGCTGGTATGGAAGGCGACCGAGGTGCACGGCACGGGATGGCCGGAAAGCGCCGGCGGCAGACTGACGGGCTCGCTGGTGAACCTGCCGTATGCGCTGGCGGAAGCCGAGCAGAACTTCCTGATCCCCAGCAAGGAACAGGCGCTGATTTGGGGCGACCTAGTTCCGCAGATGCTGGTCACCGCCGTGATCCCGCGCTGGTGGAACGTGTCTTCCCTGCAACTGCATTGGGTGGACATGCACATGGCCTATGCCGAATCGCTGTTTGCGGACGCGGCCATGAGCACCGCCCGCCGGATGCAGGTGGAGGCGGCGCTGGAACGTTACGCCTCGCCCGGGCGGCTGCGCAAGGTCGATGAATTGCTGGCCGCGGGCGAGGTCCACGCCGCGCTGGAACGAGTGCCGCCGTCGGAAATGTATCTGGTGGCGGAAGCGCTCGCGCCTGCCGATAAAGATTCGGCGCTGGCGGCGGCTTTACGTCGAATGGCTGCTGAGAACGCGGATCAGCTCACCTCGCGCGCGATTTCACGGATCTTCGGATCGCCCAAACCGACGCTGGCGAATTCGTTCGAACCCGAACTGCTGAACCTGCGCACGTTCCCCACCCTGATGGGCTTCTCCAGCCGCATTTTGGCGGAAAGCTGGGAGTCGAACCTTTTGTTTTACGGCGCGCTAGCCGACGAAATTCACGCCTCGCCGGCGGAACTCAATGTGCTGGTGCCGGAATGGACCAAGCAAACCGTGCAGGCGATCTTCGCGACCCACTTGGAGGATTGGCCGGCGCTCCTCCGCTCGCTGAGAACGGTGGGCGACGATGTGCTCGATCAGGCTCGCAAGGAACATTTGCGGGCAGCCGCCAATCAATAATACGGAGGAAACTGCCTTGATTCGTAAACTCGCATTGGTCTTTGTGGTGGTGGCTCTGGCCTTGGCGCAGGATCGTCCCACTTTCAAAGTCAAAGTGGACATGGTGGTGCTCAGTTTTCAGATCACCGACAGCAAGGGCCACTATGTGAACGGACTCAAGCCCAAGGATTTCAGGATTCTCGAGGACAGCATTCCTCAGAAGATCAATACATTCTCCGAGGGCAACCAGGCTCCGGTGGCTATCGCCGACGATGGAACCATGCGCACCGTAGTGGCGTCCACGGCCGCTCCCGTCGACGCCGCCACGCCGGAGGCGCGCGCCGAGACGCTCCTGGGCACCAGCGTTTTCGTCCTGTTCGATACCAGCAATTACATGTACCGCGGCTTCGTATACGCCTCCGACGCGATCGCCGATTTCATTCGCGGTCTGGATCGCTCCGACTCGGTGGCGGTGTATACCTACAGCCGCAACCTGTCGCGCGCCGCTCCGCTTTCGAAGGAGCGCGATAATGCGATCGGCGGTTTGCGCAAGGCCGTCGCTGGCGACGATTCCGCGCTGTACAACGCGCTGTTGCTGACCCTGCGCGACGCCGCCAAGGTTCCGGGGCGCAAAGTGGTGATCGTATTTTCCAACGGTCCCGATAACGCCAGCATGGTTGCGCCCGACGACGTCCGCGCCGTGGCCGAGGACGAAGGCATCCCCATCTACGTGATCTCCACCAACGATGTGAACAAGGACACCATCTCCGCGAACGTCTTCAAGCGCATCTCCACCCGCACCGGCGGCAAGACTTATTTCGCGCGTACCTGGCAGAAACAGGTGGAAGCGTTTGAGGCTATTCGCGAGGATTTGGGAAATTCCTACACCATTACGTATTATCCGCAGACCAATGCAAATGAGGGTTTCCGCAAGATTTCCGTGGAAATCGTCTCGGATGTGGGCAAGAAATACCGCGTGCAGTCGCGCCCAGGGTATCGCCCGAAGGGCGGGTTCTAATGTGGCGCAGGCACATTGCGTGCCGCGTCGGCACTCCTGCCGACGCCTGGCGACGCGATGAGAGTGTCGAGATGAGTCTCGACACGGCACGCAGGAGTGCGTGCGCCACATCACGTGGTCATTTGCGCTCGTAAACCAGCGCGCCCCACTCGCGCGGAAACGCAACCGGCTCGTACTCGCCGATCCTTTTAACAACCTGGAAGTTACTTTCGAGCCACGCGAAAATCTGCTGCCCGTAGTCGACCCCGAAAACCGGAAGCCCGAACTCGGGCGTCGCCCGGTCTGAAACCAACACGTAGCGGACGTCGGCCCGCTCTAACTCCTCGATGTATTCGGCCGTCGCCCCGCCGGGAGGAAGCACCTGCGGCGTCACGATGTACCAACGGCTGGGTGCGCTGGTTCCGCCGAAGAAGTACAGGGCCGTATCTTCGGGCATCACCACAACGCGCTGGGATTGCCGTTTCGCGGACTCCAGAAATGTAAGAGCCTGGGAGAATCCTTTGCCAATTTCGGGCGTCGTGTAAAGCGTCCCGCGGTTTGAGGAGACCATGTACGATCGGGAGCCAATCGGATAGTATTCGGCCGTCAGCGCCGCCACGGAAAGGCACAGCAGCGCCGCCAGCCCTTTGCCCAAGGCTCCATCCAAGTCCACCGAGAATTGCTTCGACACGCGGTACAAACCCACCAGCAAGACCAAATAGATCAGCACATCGAAAAACATCGAATATCCATTTGGCGTAATCTTTGTCAGTACGCGGACTCCACACGCCAGCGCCATCGTACAAAGCACGATTGCCGGCTCTTGCTCCCGGCGCTTCCATGCCGCTGCCGCCATCCCTAAAACCACCAGACCAACCCAAATCATCCCGCTGTTGAAAAATACGGGGTGCAATACTTTCACCGCCAACCGATCCACTCGGGTCCCGGTCGCCACGACATGAATGCCGCAAAGACCCAGCGCGACGGCAAGCAGCGTCCATCGCGCGAGCCTCGACCGCGCCGCCAGCACGACACAGCCCACCAGTATTCCGAAGCCCGCCAGTCCTCTCTCTAGCGAGATCGCCAGCGCCTGGGGTGACAGAACCAGTCCCGTCTTCTCATTCCAAAGCTTTGCGAAATGCTGTTGAAAGTGCGAACCGGGGAGAATCGCAAGGTTCTCGCCTAGGAAAAACGCCGCGCCTGCTGTGTGCACATACCAACCGTAAATTCCCAACCACAGGAGCGCGCCCGGAATGCAGAAACACAGCCCCAGCGCGAACGTCCGGATCGACTTCGTTCGAACGCTACGGAGCGCGAGCATGCACGCGAGGCCCGCGTATCCCGCCACCCCGAATTCTAGCTTCGTGAGCATCATCAGGCCCGCGAGAAAACCGGCGGCCATCGTATAGCGGTCCTCTTGCTCCCTCAGCAACAGCCACAGCATCAGCACCGAAAACATAGATCCATACGCCGCTGGATACGAGTAAGGAAGAATATAGTTAAAAAGGTCCACCTGAAAAGCTTGGAACAGGAAGGCAAACACCACCGCAAAACTGAGCCACACCGGCAGAAATGCACGGCTGACCGAGTACAGCAGCAGCGTGATGATCCCCACGACGCACACTCCTGCTCCGATCAGCACGCCAAGGTGAATTCCGAACAGACGGAACAGCGCCGCGTGCCAGTAAGGAATGAGCGGCCCGTACGGATAGGTAAGATCGAAATAGAGGCGCTTGCCTGCGCTGATAGCGGCGGGGACGTACATCTCCCGGCCCGAATCGATCGGCAGATAGCCCCACTTCCGCCAAGTCAGGGCACACAGCGCAATCAGAATAAGCAGCAGCGCGGTCCTGGCGGCATGGTCCTCGGAGAGGCGCTTCTTGTTAAGGATTCGCCGGCTCCAACGGGATGTCCGTCTGAAAGTATTTCTTGTATGCCGCGATCCAATTCGCCGAAATATCGCGCTGTGCGGTGGCTAGATCGAGCCGGCCATCACACACCAGATCGTGCAAGCGGTCCTCGAGAGCGTCCTTGACCCTCGCGTTCCAGGCTGTTTCCGAATACGATTGCGGCCACAAATTATGAATATCGTCGGCGCCGCCGAGCGCGGGAGTGATCAAATAATCGACTTCGTAGGCCACCGATTTCGCCCCTGGAATTCCATATTCCTCGAAAACCTTGCGCTGGAGCGAAGCCGGTACTGGGCGATTATTGGGATTCGAGCCGGAGCAGACCTGGTTGCGGCTGGCCAAGATGGTGGCACCGGGCGTGAGCGAAGCGTTGGGAACGGAGAGTGCGGCGAGTCCCGGGATGCCTCGGTGCATCCCTGACCAGCGTCCGGCGATCACTGTAGCGAGAGCCGCGATCACCGCAACCGCGGCGACCTGCAGCCATAGCGGCGGAAGACCGCCGCGCAGAAGGCTCCCGAGGCGCCAAGCAGGCGGGGGCACGGGCCTCGACTCCGCCACAAGGGCCAGACGAGCCTTGAGCAGCGCTCGCGGGCCTGCGGCAGCGGGGATTTTCGAGTCGAGATTGCGCTGCCGGACACGTGTGTAGACGGCGATGGCCTGATCGATCTCCTGACGTCGGGCGCGGCAGGCCCAGCACGCTAACAAGTGCTCTTCGACGGCAGCGGATTCCTCATCCTCAAGCTCGCCATCGATGGCCATCAACAGGTCTTCATCGGAAATATGGGCGTCGCTGCCGTGGGCTTCGTTAAACTCCATGCGTGAACTCCATAACCATCACCGTCGTGCGACTTCGGCCAGACGCGCCACGGACCGGCTGAGAGAGATAGACACAGCGCCCAGTGACACGCCCAGCACTTGGCCGATTTCGCGGTAGCGCAGGCCCTCGGCGCGCAGAGCAAGACAGCGCCGGTCCTGTTCCGGCAGCGCGCGAAACACAGCCAGCAGCCGCCGCTGGGTCTGATTGCTGGCGGATTGATCTTCCGGATTGGGAGTTGGGTCGGCACAAACATCTGCATCCTGCGCAAAGCCCAATCCAGCGAGGTTGCTGGCATTGCTGATGGCCGTGCGCCGCTTCAGCGCCAGATTGTGCGCCACGCGAAACACCCATCCGGGCAGGTTCTCGCGCGATTTGCCCCGCTGCAGGTGCTGGAACAGCGAAAGAAAAACTTCCTGGACCACCTCCTCGGCATCCTGCACAGGCAAGCCGAATCCGTATACGTAGCGCAGCAGGCGCACGCGCAACCGGTCGAACAGATCCACCACTTCCTGTTCCAGGGGCGAGGTCCGACGAGAGGACACCGTTGCACTTTGAACGGCAATCGCCAGTTCTGTGGTGGTCACGCTCATCTCTAGGGTACTCGCACAGGATACTACCAAACGCGCACGGCGGAAAGCGGTTAGTCCCGGCGATCGCCTACTGCGCCGAGCCCTTCGCCGCCGTCGCGTGAATCTCCTGCAAGCTCCACACCCGCAGCGGATCTCTGCGCCTGGAGGCGATCGCTTCCACGGCAGCTCGAGCTCCGCTCATCGTCGTAATGCAGGGGATGCGATAGGTCACCGCGTTGCGGCGGATCGCTTTTTCGTCGGCGAAGGCGTGCGCGCCGGCCGCGCCGGTATACACAACCAAACTGAGCGAGCCGGCCTTGAGCAGATCCACGGCGTTGGGCCGCCCCTCGTTGACCTTGAACACGACCTTCACGGGATGCCCCGCGGCCCGGATCATTTCGGCGGTGCCGCGCGTGGCCGCGATCTCGAAACCCAGATCGAGGAAGCGCCCGGCCACCGCGACAGCCGCGGCTTTATCGCGATCGTTCACGCTCAAGAACACGCGGCCTTTGTCCGGCAGGGGAGCGCCCGCTCCCAACTGCGCCTTGGCGAAGGCTTCGCCGAAGTTGTCGCCGACGCCCATCACCTCACCCGTCGAACGCATCTCCGGTCCCAGCGCCGGGTCCACGCCGGGAAACTTATTGAAGGGGAACACCGGCGACTTCACGAAGTACTTCGGCACTGTGAGCTCACCCCTGGCGTCCGTGAAATCGGAAATCTTGCGGCCCAGCATCGCGCCCACGGCGATCTTAGGAAGCAGCACGCCTGTCGCTTTGCTCACATACGGAGCCGTCCGCGAAGCTCGAGGGTTCACCTCCAGCACGTACACAGTTCCGTCTTTCACGGCATATTGAACGTTCATGAGACCAATCACATTGAGCGCCCGGGCCAGCCGCTCCGTGTAGCCGCGGATGGACTTGAGCGTTTCCGGCGCCAGCGAAGTCGCCGGCAGCACGCAGCTCGAATCGCCCGAGTGCACGCCCGCTTCCTCGATGTGCTCCATGATCCCTGCGATCAACACTGTCCCGTGCATGTCCGCGATTGCGTCCACGTCCACTTCGGTCGCGTCTTCCAGAAACCGGTCGATCAGCACCGGCCGGTCCTGTGAAAACACCACGGCTTCCTGCATGTAGCGGCGGACGCTGTCTTCGTCGTAGGCGATCACCATGGCCCGCCCGCCCAGCACGTAACTGGGCCGCACCAGCACCGGATAGCCGATTGAGCGCGCCACATCGCACGCCTCTTGCGCATTGGTCGCCGAGCCGTTCTTGGGCGAAGGAATCTCCAGATCGTCGAGGAGCCTGCCGAAGCGTTTGCGATCCTCCGCCAGGTCGATGTTCTCGGGGTCGGTGCCGATGATGGGCACGCCCGCGGCCTTCAGCGGCAGCGCCAGCGTCAGCGGCGTCTGCCCTCCGAACTGCACGATCACTCCATCCGGCTTCTCGGTGTCGCAGATGTTCAGGACTTCTTCCAGCGTCAGCGGCTCGAAGTACAGCCGGTCGCTGGTGTCGTAGTCGGTCGAAACGGTCTCGGGGTTGCAGTTGACCATGATCGACTCGATATCGAACTCCTGCAGCGCGTAGGATGCGTGGCAGCAGCAGTAATCGAACTCGATGCCCTGGCCGATACGGTTGGGCCCGCTACCCAGGATCATGACCTTCTTGCGGTTGGAAGGCGCGGCCTCGCATTCCGATTCGTAGCTGGAATACAGATACGGAGTGAAGCTTTCAAACTCGGCCGCGCAGGTGTCCACGCGATTGAAGACCGCGGTCACTCCCAGTTCCTTGCGCCGCGCGCGCACCGTTAGAGCGCTAGTGTTCCAGGCCCGCCCCAGGAACGAGTCGGAGATGCCGTCGCGCTTGAAGCGCTGCATCTGGGCTTTTGTGACACTGTCGACAGACAGTTCGCCGGCTTCCTTCTCCTGATCCACCATTTCGCGGACGTGCCGCAAAAACCACGGATCGATGGAGGTCAGAGCGTTCACCTGGACTTCGGTGTAGCCTCGCGAGAACGCGTGACGAATGTACCCCAGCCGGTCCGGATTCGGCGTAATCAAGCGAGCTTCGATCAGGCCGTCGTCGTACTTGGTCGAGCCGCCGGACTTGCCCGTCTCCAGGCTCCGCATGCCCTTGCCCAACGCCTGCTTGAAGGTGCGCCCGATGGCCATCACCTCGCCCACGCTCTTCATCTGCGTGCCCAGCACCGGCTCGGCACCGGGGAATTTCTCGAACTGCCAGCGCGGGATTTTGACCACCACGTAGTCGATGGTCGGCTCAAAGCACGCTGGAGTTTTCCGCGTGATGTCGTTCTTGATTTCGTCGAGCCGATAGCCCACGGCGAGCTTCGCCGCGATCTTGGCGATCGGAAATCCCGTCGCCTTCGAAGCCAGCGCCGAGCTTCTCGAGACCCGCGGATTCATCTCCACGATCACCATGCGCCCCGTCTGCGGATCGATCGCGAATTGAACGTTGGACCCGCCCGTATCGACGCCGATCTTCCTCAGGCAGGCGAGCGAGGCGTCACGCATCATCTGGTATTCGCGGTCCGTGAGCGTCTGCGCCGGAGCCACCGTGATGGAATCGCCGGTGTGCACACCCATGGGATCGAAGTTCTCGATGGAGCATACGATGATGGCGTTATCGGCTTGATCTCGCATCACCTCCAGCTCGAACTCCTTCCAACCCAGCACGCTTTCCTCGATCAGGACTTCGTGCACCGGAGAAAGATCGAGGCCGCCTTCGAGAATCTCGGCAAGATCCTCGCGATTGTAGGCGATGCCGCCGCCCGTGCCTCCCAGAGTAAAGCTCGGTCGCAGGATCACCGGATAACCGATGCGCTCCGCGAACTCGAGCCCTTTTTCAATCGAGTTCACCAGTTGCGATTGGGGCAGCTCCAGGCCGATCTCGCGCATGGCGTCCTTGAATAGCAGACGGTCCTCGGCGCGTTTGATCGAGTCGATTTTCGCGCCGATGAGTTCCACACCGTAGCGATCGAGCACGCCCGCCTCGGCCAGAGCCACCGAAAGATTCAAGCCCGTCTGCCCGCCGACGGTCGAGAGAAGAGCGTCGGGACGCTCCCGGCGAATCACCTCGGCCGCATATTCGACGCTCAGCGGCTCCACATAGGTGCGGTCCGCCAGGTTGGGATCGGTCATGATCGTGGCCGGATTCGAATTGATCAGCACCACTTCGTAGCCATCCGCGCGCAGGGCCTTGCACGCCTGTGCGCCGGAATAATCGAACTCGCACGCCTGGCCGATGACGATCGGCCCGGAGCCCACGATCAGGATGCGATGGAGGTCGTTGCGTCGTGGCATCTACGTGTTCATCAACTTTACGAAATCGTCGAACAGATATCGCGAATCGTGCGGACCCGGCGCGGCCTCGGGATGATACTGCACGCAAAACACGGGATGATTGCGATGCCGGAACCCTTCCAGCGTTTCGTCGTTCAGATTGGTGTGGGTGATCTCGACTTCATTCAGGTTGAGAGAATCCGGATCCACCGCGAACCCGTGATTATGCGACGTGATCTCCACCTTGCCGGTGACTTTGTTGAGCACCGGATGATTCGCGCCGCGATGGCCGAATTTCAACTTGTAAGTCTTCGCGCCCAGCGCCAGTCCCAGGATCTGGTGGCCCAGACAGATGCCGAAAATCGGCACGTGGCCGATCAGCTTGCGCACTTGTCCGGCCTGATGCGTCAGCGGCTCCGGATCGCCCGGACCATTGGACAGGAACACGCCGCTGGGCTTCAGCGCCAGCACGTCTTCAGCGGAAGTTCCGGCCGGAACCACCGTCAGACGGCACCCCACCTGCACCAGCCTGCGCAGAATGTTCCGCTTCATTCCGAAATCGTAGGCGACCACATGCAACCGAGCCCCTTGTCCAACTTCCTTCGGC
>Ga0070733_10001378_pt1 | contig 18180 bp, 12 predicted proteins | sample Coa_R1_9_FD_66450 | JGI IMG/M metagenome (GOLD analysis project Ga0070733, IMG submission 66450) | Surface soil microbial communities from Centralia Pennsylvania, which are recovering from an underground coalmine fire - Coalmine... | ecosystem: Environmental > Terrestrial > Soil > Unclassified ... | reverse complement strand
TCACCCTGACGGTTCGCGACGAAGGTCCCGGAATTCCTGCCGAGGAGCGCCCCCGCGTCCTGCAGCGATTCTACCGGCTCAACGACCGAGTTCCCGGGACGGGCCTCGGTCTTTCGATTGCATCCGCGATCGCCCATTTGCATGGCGCTTCGCTTTGTTTGGAGGATGCTGTCTCCGGACTGCTGGTTCGGGTCGATTTGCCGATTACACCTCCGTAATCAGGCCTTTCCAAATTGTAAGGCAATGGAAAGCGCCGGTTAATCCTTCTTCTGTTATATTGGCCGCTACGGGATATCAGCCGGCCAACATTTTTTCTGAATCAGGATCCGATCATTTCAGAAGAGCCATCCCGTGCCGATTTATTTATCGATCCGTCCCGGATGGCCACGCAGCCGAATCCTATTCGGTCGGCTGGCTCCATAAAGGTGAGAAAGGTCCTAGAATGCGGATGCAAGGGAGGGTAATTCATGAGGAACGTTGACACGAAAAAACCCGCGACTCGGGCGGCAATGGTGGCCGCGGGGCTCCTGATTGTTCTCGGGGCATACTTTCTAGGGTTCTTTGTTGGACCCCGGGGAGGTCCCGCCCCGATCAGTGCCCGGGCCGCCGAGAGCGATCGATTAACGAATGAGACGACGCAACGTACACCGGCCGACCCCATGCATGCCCAGAGCGTGGAGTTGTCCCCTTCGATGTACCAGAAATTTAAGGTCGAGCCCGCTAAGGAGCGGATCTTCAATATCCAGAGGGAGGCGGTGGGCAGTATCGACTTCAACGAAGAGATGCTGGTTCAGGTCTTTCCTCCGGTTCAAGGAAAAATCATCAAGCTATTCGCGAGTGCGGGCGATGACGTGAAGGAAGGAACTGCGCTTTACACCATTGACAGCCCCGATCTGGTCCAGGCCGGGTCGAGCTTAATCGCCGCGGCGGGTGTCCTTGAGCTGACCACTCACGCGCTCGAGCGTGCCAAAGGGCTCTATGGGGTCCAGGGCATTGCCCAGAAAGATCTGGACCAAGCCGTTTCCGACCAACAAGCCGCCGAGGGAGCTTTAAAGGCCGCGCGGGATGCCGTGCGCATCTTTGGTAAGACCGATGCAGACATCGACAGCATCATCGCTCAGCGTAGGATCGATCCAGTGCTGATCGTCAGAAGTCCCATTAATGGACGAGTGACCGCCCGAAACGCCGCCCCGGGCCTCCTGGTGCAGCCGGGCAACGCACCCGCGCCCTACACCATGGCCGATATCTCGACGATGTGGATGCTGGCCAACGTGGCAGAGACTGACTTCCCGTTCCTGAAATTGGGAGAGGAGGTCGATATTACGGTGAAGGCATATCCGGGGCGGCATTTTGAAGCAAAAATCGTCAATATCGGGGCCAGTGTCGATCCGAACACCCATCGGGTCGTGGTACGCTCCGAGGTCAGCGATCCCCACCACGAGCTTCGCCCCGGCATGTTCGGAACCTTCCTGATTCGCACGGGCAGTTCCATGCGTTCCCCGGCGCTTCCGATTGCCGGCATCGTGCGAGAGGGGGACGGCACCATGACGGCGTGGGTGGCGACGGACAGCAAACACCTGGTCAAGCGCACCGTGAAGGTGGGCCTGCAGCAGGACGATTTTGATCAGATTCTCGACGGACTCAGGCCCGGAGAGTTGGTCGCGACGGATGGGGCGCTCTTTCTGGACAGCGCCCTGACGGAGGAGTCCCGGTGAGACTCTGGACCGTCCGCATCGTCACACATCTTCTGAGGAGGTTCCCGTGTTAAAGTCAGTGCTCACGTTTGCGCTGTCCCGCCGTCCAATCGTCATGATCGGGTTGGCGATGCTGATCGGTGCAGGCCTCATCGCGTTTTCGAAGCTTAATATCGAGGCCTATCCGAACCCCGCGCCGATCATCCTGGAGATCACCGCCCAGGCCCCGGGTCTCTCCGCGGAGGAGATGGAGCGCTATTATACGATTCCAATGGAGGTGGGCCTCGCCCCCACTCCCGGCGTTGACGTCATCCGCTCAACCTCGTTCTATGGACTCTCCTTTGTGCGGGTCCGCTTTAAGTACGGCGTCGACTATTATTTCGCCTACACGCAGGCGGCCCTTTCACTGCAGCAGAATGTCAACCTTCCAGGCGGCGTATCGCCAAGCATCCAGGGCTCAAGCCTGGTCGGAGAGATCTTTCGCTACCAACTGATGGGGCCTCCGCATTTCGGGCTGACCAATCTTCGCACCCTCCAGGACTGGGTCATGCAGCGGCGGTTGCTCACGGTGCCCGGGGTGGTCCAGGTGGTGACCTGGGGCGGGACGACGAAGACCTACGATGTCGACGTGGACCTGCACAAGCTCGACGCCTACAGCATCACGCTTCCGCAGGTGCTGACCGCGATCGGCAATGCCAATGTCAATGTCGGCGGGAGAACCATCAATGTCGGCCAGCAGTCGGTCAACGTGCGCGGGGTCGGCCTGATCGGAAAAGTGGACGATATTTCGAACGTTGTTCTCAACTCGCAATCGGCCGGGATACCGATTTTGGTGAAGGACGTTGCGAAAGTGTCGATTGGCAATCTACCCCGGCTCGGCAAGGCGGGCCGCGATGAACAGGACGACGTGGTCACGGCCATTGTGGTCATGAACCGCACGCTCCATACCAATGAAGTGGTTGCCCGGGTCCAGCAGGAGATCGAGAAGATCAATAGCGACGGCACCCTCCCTCCGGGTGTGCACGCGGTCCCTTTTTATGATCGTGGCTCCCTGGTTTCGGTCACCACCCACACGGTCTTGCACAATATGATCTTCGGTTGTCTGCTGCTCTTTTTCATCCAATGGATCTTTCTCGGGGACCTGCGCAGCGCCATCATTGTCGGATCCAACATTCCCTTCGACATGCTCTTCGCCGTGATCATATTGTATTTGACGGGGGAGTCGGGGAACTTGCTGTCGATCGGGGCCGTCGATTTTGGGATTATCGTCGACTCCTCCGTTATTTTCGTGGAAAATGTGTTTCGCAACCTCCAGATGGATGACGCGGAGCAGCGCGCGCTGCTGAAAAGTTACAGCGTGTCGCAGGAGCATGGATGGAGCACGCGCGTTCGAATGATCTTTGCGAGTGCCCTGCAGGTCGACAAGGCGATCTTTTTCTCCACCATGATCACGCTGGTCGCGTTTCTCCCGCTCTTTACCATGCAAGGGGTCGAAGGGCAAATCTTCGGCCCGATGGCGCGCACCTATGCCTATGCATTGTTGGCCGCGTTGATCGGCCGATTCACGGTGACGCCGGTGCTGGCTTCGTTTCTCCTCCCGGATCGCGTTGAACATGTCGAAACGATCCTCGTGCGGTGGCTGCGCCGCACTTATGAGCCGGCCCTTCGCTGGTCCCTGGCCCACCGGAAGGTCGTGGTCACCGTCGCGATCATCATGGTCCTCGCCTCCCGTTTGCTCTTTGTGCGCCTCGGCGGCGAGTTTTTACCCACTCTCGAGGAGGGGAATCTCTGGATCCGTGCAACAATGCCTCCGACGATCTCGCTGGAGGCCGGCATACCGGTGGTCGAGCGCATGCGCCAGATCCTTCGAAGCCACCCGGAAGTGGTCACGGTGGTTTCCCAGCATGGCCGACCCGACGACGGGAGCGACGCCGCGGGTTTCTACAATGCCGAATTCTTTGTTCCGTTAAAACCAGAGAGCCAGTGGACACCCGGCCTCACCAAAGAAAAGCTGATCAAGGACCTCGAAAAGCAGTTCTCCGAAGAATTTACAGGCGTGACGCTCAACTTCTCGCAGTACATCCAAGACAACATCGAAGAGGGCCTCTCAGGAATTAAAGGGGCCAACTCGGTCAAGATCATCGGTCCGGATTTGGCGACGCTGGAACAGCTGGCCAACCAGGTTCTGGGCATCATGGACCGCGTTCCGGGCGTCAGCGATCTAGGAATTTTCCGGGTCCTGGGTCAGCCCAATCTCAATATCTCCGTAGACCGCGAAAAGGCCGCTCGCTATGGTTTGAACTCTGGGGACGTGAACACCGTCATCCAGGCCGCCGTGGGGGGTACCCAGGCGACGACGGTCCTGGAAGGAGACCGGCAATTCGAGCTGCTCGTCCGGGTTGCTCCCGAGTATCGCCGGAACCTGGACCAGGTGCGCAACATCAAGGTGGGTTATACGAGCAGCGGGGGCCCCAATGCCTACATTCCCCTGGGCGAACTTGCCACCATCAGCCTGGATACGGGAGCGTCCTATATCTATCATGAACGCAATCAGCGGTTCATCCCGATCAAGTTCAGCGTGCGGGGCCGCGATTTGGAAGGGACCGTGGCCGATGCGCAGAGCCAGATCGCAAAGCAGGTGAAGCTGCCTCACGGATATCGGATCGAATGGGCCGGGGAATTCGAGGAACTGCAACAGGCCAAGAAGCGCCTGGAGATCATTATTCCGCTCAGCCTGGCACTGATCCTGGTCCTTTTATACAGTCTGTTCGGAACTGTGCGAGACAGCCTCCTCGCAGTGGTGGGCATTCCCTTTGCGGGTTCTGGGGGCGTGCTGGCCCTGTATCTCACGGGTTTGCATTTCAGCATCTCCGCGGCCATCGGGTTTGTTTCTCTGTTTGGTATTTCGGTGATGGACGGAATCCTGATGCTCACCTATTACAACGAGGTCATGGCGAACGGCACGATGACGAGCGTTGATGGGATGTTCCACGCCGCGTCCAATCGAATGCGGCCCATGCTCATGACGGCGCTCTCCGCGTGCATCGGCCTGCTCCCAGCGGCGATCTCCACCGGCATCGGAAGCCAGGTGCAGCGCCCGCTGGCCACGGTGATCGTCGGCGGCTTGCTCGTCGACTCAGTTATGTTGCTCCTGGTGGTGCCGTCGTTGCGCCTGATCTTCCTCGGCAAGGGCGATCGGGGCAGGCCGAGGTCCCCGGGCGAGGGCCCCTCCGCGAGCCCGAAACCCGACTCGGGTTCTTCCACAGAGGAGAAACGGGAGGAGAGTGCCCCGCACATCACGGTATCCTATCGAAAGGAAGCTTCAAGTGAGGATGTCTAGTGCCCTGTTGGCCGTTTTAATTTTGATCGGATGGGCAACAGAGAGCGGACTGGCCGCGCAGGGACCCGTTCCCGGGGAACACCCGGACAACGGGCCTGCCCGCATTTTACCCAATACGAAAAAAGAGAGAGCCGGGAGAGGCGATCCTAAGGCAAAACAGGACGCCCACGGCCAGGCGTCTGAAAACACAAAAGAGCGGACCGGCCAGTCAGGCAAGCCGACGAAACCCGGGTCCGAAGGAACGGGCACCCAGGCCAAACATGATCGGCAAGGCCGCACATCCACGGATCACACAGACAAAGGAAAAACCGGAATCCATTCGCAAGGGCGACCTGACGTGCGGAGCCGGCTGCCTGCGAATCTTAACGAAAAAGGACCGCCCGGCACGTTAGGCAAGGGGGAGAAACCCAAGCCTCGGGTGAACGTGGCCAAGTCGACCCTAAACAAAACGGGTATACCGATCAGCCGTTCCAGTATTAACGGAACGGGGATGCATGGAAACCGGTCGATCATCAACGGAACGGGGATGCATATCAGCCGCTTAGGTGTAAACGGCACAGAAATCCGCTCGAAGCATTGAGCTCAGATGACCGCAGGGTCCGAAACAAAAGGAGGGTCACGAATTGACGCCGCGATTAATCCATAAGGTGACCGAGAGGCCGTTTTCCCGTGTCATGGGTGCGTTGACGGTCCTGGCACTGATTTCAGGCTGTGCGGTTGGGCCGAATTTCAAACGGCCGGTGGCACCCAAGGATGTGGAGTACGCTCCAAAACCACTCCCCGAGGCAAGCGCATCGGCGCCCGTCCAGGGAGGAGACGTTCAACGATTCGTAAAAGGGCGAGACATTCCGTTCGAGTGGTGGAAACTCTTTGAGTCCGAAAAGCTCAACGCGCTGATCCAGGAGGCATTCCGCAAAAACCCCACGATCGAGTCGGCTCTAGCGGCGCTGCGTCAAGCCCAAGAACTCGTCTATGCTCAGCAGGGTCTCTACTATCCGACAGTTTCGGCGAGTTACAACGTTGAACGCCAGCAGCTGGCCGGAAATCTGGGGGGAAATTCTCCGGGAATTCAGGGAAACGGCCAGGTGATCGCAACGACACAAAACACACCCCAAGACCAAGGGGGTCACGCTCCTTTCAACGGCCCGGTGACCTTCAATATGCATACGGCCCAAGTGGATGTCGGCTTCACGCCCGACGTTTTCGGCCTGAATCGAAGGCAGGTGGAAACTCTGGATGCGCAGGCCCAATCGCAGCGACTGGAATTAGAGGCGACTTACATCACACTGTCCTCCAACGTCGTTGCCGCAGCGATTCAAGAGGCTTCCTTACGGGCCCAAATTGACTCGACAAAAAAGATCATCGAAGTCAATGCTCACTCGCTCAAAATACTTCAGGATCAGTTTAAACTGGGATACGCGATGGGTATTGATGTCGCGGCTCAGGAGGCCGCCCTGGCCCAGGTCGAACAGCTGCTTCCGCCTCTGGATAAGCAGTTTGAACAAAATCGTGATTTAATTCGAGCCCTTGTAGGTCATCTGCCCAACGAGGAGGTCGAAGAAACCTTTGAACTTTCGTCACTGAAGCTGCCGCAAGAACTTCCGTTGTCTTTACCCTCGAAAATAATCGAACAACGCCCGGATGTTCGAGCTGCGATGGAGCAGCTGCGTGCGGCGAATGCTCAGGTCGGAGTCGCGATCGCAAACCGGCTGCCGCAGTTCACCATTTCCGGGTCATACGGCGGTGTAGCTTCTCAATTGCCGCAGATTTTTGATCCCGGCGGTCTTTTTTGGACGCTCGTCGGTAACGTGACTCAGCCAGTGTTCGAGGGGGGCACGTTATTACACAGGCAACGCGCCGCCGATCAAGCCCTCCTGCAAGCGGCGGCACAATATCGCAGTACTGTGATTACAGCCTATCAGAATGTCGCGGATTCGCTCCATGCGCTTTTATCCGACGCGGATAACTTAGCCGCCGCTGTGAAAGCAGAGAGCGCAGCCCAACGCACCCTCGATATTACCCTGAAACAACAGGAGAAGGGGTATGTCAATTACTTAACGCTGCTGAGCGCCCAGCAGGCATACGAGCAGGCGCTGATTACCCGGGTGCAGGCGCAGGCCAACCGATATTCGGATACAGCCGCGCTGTTCCAGGCACTGGGCGGCGGATGGTGGAACCGTCCCGTTGACAGTACGGCACCGACGAGCGTGCAGACCTCCGACCATCGCTGAGAGGCGCCGAGCGATACTGTCTTTGGAGATTTAAGCAGATTACCCGATGAAGGAGCAACCGTTCAACTTCGCGATCTTCGGCCGAGCATCACCGATGGGCGGGACAACGATCGCATTAGTGGTCCCGGGACGACCTTCTCCGGCAGCCCTATTCCATGAATAGGCCTTGGATGAAGAACCTCCGATGCTTCAAAGCAGCCGCAATCCGAATTGCCCCGGATTTCGGAAATGGCGGATCGATGGTCATCAGGGTTTGAGCACCTATGTATGAGTCCCTCAATGATATCATGACCATCCAGTGGATCTGGCGAACCCTCGTTGTAGAGTGGTGGCCGCTCTGGACCGGGATCACGCTTCTTCTGGCATGGATCTTTGTACTCTTACGGATCCATCGCAGCCCCGTATGCCAGAAATCCAAAATCCGTTCTGCGGACGATCGCCGGTATGACACGAGATGACCTTGATCCGATGGATCTCGACAGCGTTTTTGGGTCCTGACCCAAAAGAGAAGGCCAGACCGTCAGGATGTGCCCGAATCGCTCCAGTAAGTCACGGGCCCTGACTCGGCTCCGGTGAACTCACCGGCAAAGGCGTGTAGTTCCTGCGAGAAGCTGGCTTCGAATTGTTTCCCAGTTTTTCCTGAGTGATAATGGTCTCCCCGGGGTACGGTACGCCCGCCTTCGAAGCACAACCGCTGGAGTGACTTCCGGCTCTGGATGGACAGGACCTCATCACCTCAAACCCATTCGTCCAGCCCTTTGTGCCTGATATTCAGTTTCTGCTCGTCGGCTCGCATCATTGCTCCGCGTGTCCTTCAGACTCGCCTTACGGGCACGTCGTTGCGCTTCGCCGGCCTTCACCTCCGTGCGGTTGGCAGAGGGACTCCCACCCTCCGAGTTGACATACGTACCCGGCACGAGTGAATTACCCCGCCGAAAAGCGGCGGAGCATCAAAATTAAAAACAGATGATTTAAAAATCGGCGGATGACCTCGGCGGTAACTTGATCGCCTACCGACCAAACGAAGCATCCAGCCACTGGGCAACCGATCCCCTCAACAATGGCATCCTATACTCCGGAATCCAGACAAAATAATCCTTTCAGATCGTAGCGCATGTCTCGTTCTTTTTAGCGGGCTACCCCGCCACTGCAAGAGCTCTATTCCCCTCGGCGGACCTGTTTTCATCCCGAGCGTAGAGCGGGCGGGTCTTCGATAGGAATTTGTTCCCCTATTCGGACAAGGTCCGCCGAACCTAACATGGAGTTTTGGTGTGTACAGCGCACACGAGCCCAAATTCTCCTTCATTCTAATAAATGGACACTTGACTTTAATCAAAATTTAGTCTACAAATAAGATATACTTAATAGATTAAATGTTAGTGGTGGGCAGTTGGCTCATTGGCGAACTGTCCGGACGACCGGAGTTCGGATCGAGAGAGGCTTTTGGATAGTCGATTTTCGGTTTCTTTTTTAGTTCCCTATTTGGGTTGCTGAAAGGCGGGAGATCATGAAGGGAGCACTTATTGTCGGCGGCTACTATGTGGAACCGCTTAAAAGGCTACTCAAGGACAAAGGAATCGATCTCATCGTGCATTGGACCGGGGATAAGACCAACGATGTGCGCAAGATGATCCCTCGTAAGACCCTCCTGGTTCTGATTTTATGCGATTTCGTGAACCATACGCTGGCGAGAAAAGTTAAAGAGGAGGCTGGCCGAATGGGACTCCCTGTATTCTGTTGCCGCAGTTCGATGGGAGAGGTTCGCATGAAGCTAAACCATTTGGAGAGCGTTGCCAAATGAGAGCGTCTCAAAAGGGAGGGTGCTAATGGGGAGTACATGGATCGTTGGGTTCTTCATCTTCGGTTATTTCTTTCTAGTAATTTTTATCTTTACCCTCTCCATGAGTTCAATCGATCGGGACCTGGGAGACCGTCAAAAAACGGGAGTCCGCATTCAAACCGAAGGCCTTGAAGGGCGCTTCCCGGAATCGAGCGACAAGCCGCTCGATTCGGAGACGGCTGCACCTTTTACCCCGTCCTTCTCCAAAAGAAAAATGGTCTTGATCGGCTCCGGCACCTCAAGGACCAATGAAGGAGGGACACAATGACACAGCATATCGGTATCGTGGCATGCACCGCGGAGGGGGCCGCTCTCTGCTATCGAACGATCTGCAGCGAGGGGGCGTCCTTTCTAGGACGGCATGCGCATCCGGAGATCACGATGCACACCTATCCCCTGAATGAATATATGAAGCGGATCGAGAACAATGATTGGGATGGGGTCGCGGATCTAATGAGCGCCTCCACGGAAAAGTTGGCGCGGACAGGAGCCGATTTTGTCATTTGTCCCGACAACACGATCCATCAAGCTTTTTATCGGACCGCTCGGGCCTTCCCGCTCCCCTGGCTTCACATCGCCGAAGAGGTCGCCACCGAGGCGATGCAACGGGATTACCGGCGCGTCGGGCTCCTGGGAACCCGCCATTTGATGGAAGGGCCCGTTTATCCGCCGAAGCTCGCCTACCGAGGTGTCGACGTCCAGATACCCGAGGAACTCGATCGCATCCGGATTCATCGAATGATCATCGACGAGGTCATTCATGGACATCTGACTCCGACCTCGCGTTGCTATTTAATGGACATCATCCGGCAGATGAAAAACCAAGGCTGCGACGCTGTAATCTTAGGCTGCACGGAACTTCCGATTCTGATTACGCCGAAAGATCTTCCCTTCCCGCTTTTGGATTCCACACGGATCCTGGCAAGGGCTGCCTTGAAAAGGGCCTTGGTGTCTTATGTACCTTTGAATAATTAATGCTGTTACTTTCTCACCACCGTTCTGACAAAATAGCCATGGTTCCACAGCTCCCGCTGATCATTAACGTCCCGCGCTGTTGATTTTCACATTATTTTCGTCTGTGTTTACAGATTATCCTCACCCTTTCCACGGGCCAGCCCAGGCCAAGGTGGTCATAATGGGCCCTGACCACAACGCTCTGGCCTGCCCAATCGGGCTTCGTCCCAGACAGGATGCCAACGACATTCTTCAGGGTAACCTCCTGTTCCGGCTCCCCGCCTCGAGCTTTCCAGGACTGAAAATAACTCCCTCCAGAATCCCACCCGGCTTGAGCCCGGTCCCTTTGAACTGCGCGGCAATGAATTCCGCCGCCTTATCGAGTTCTGGACTTCCAAAACCGCTTCCGCGCATCGCGTCGCTCGCCAGGAAACGGACATCGGCAACGAGCCGATCAGCAGAAAACTCCGGTGGCAGGCTGGCTAGAGGCTCCCGCGATGCAAGTCTTGCTCGGGAAACATTTGAAACCTGCCCATTGCCGCCCGACACCAGGATTGATAATGGAGAGCGCGAGACCTTCCACTCCCCCTTGGCGATGTTCGTCGGCTCTTCTCCTTCGAAGCCCAGATAACCGTATTTTCCGTAGTGCGGAAGCTTGCGCGAAAGCCCCGGAAGCGGAGCCGGATCGCTTGCAGCAACCCACGCCAACCCGAGGTCCGGGTTTAACGGGTGCCGAGCGGCAAGCACCACGCTGTGATGATCATGCGGGATCTCCGTCCTGCCGACCTGCACACCGCTGTTACTGACAACCACGTCGTCCGACAAGGCGGAAGCGATCTCCGTTCGAAAGCGGTTCTCCCAGCCGAAAAGCCAGACCGCGCGATCGGAAGGCAACTTAGCAATTTCATTGTCTAGTTTAATTTCGATCTGGCCGGACTGGGACTGTCGCCAGGATTCGGCCAGCTGCCGATACCCCTGGCGCATGGCTTCGGGAGCCGAGGCCGGGAGGAGAACCAGAACCTTCTCCGCCCCGAACATCTGGGAGAGGGACGGTGGGATTTCGCTACGGTCCAACCGGCGGAAGAGGTCAAACTCAGGGTCGACGTCCACACGAACGGGCCTGGCGGGAAAGTGCCCCTTAAACTCAAGCCGCTTTGCCGACATGGTCTCTGTGATCTGAAAGGCTCGGTCCTGTCCTTCCAAAGTTACTGCGATTGGAACCCGCAGGGCATAGGCAGGTTCGGGCTGAACCTGCTCCAAAACAACGTTGAGAAGATATCCCTCTTTATCCGCTTTGCTCTCGGCCCTCTCTATACGCAAACCGGGCGCCCCCGTACGGACCACCCAGTCGGTAAAATCCGCTTGAAGATTTCTCCCGGAGACCGTGGAAACAGTTTCCTGAAGGTCGGAAAAGGAGGCGCGCTTGAATTTTTGGTCGCGATAAAACTTTTGAAGGGCCTTGACAAAAACATCGTCGCCCAGCTCCTGGCGGAGCATATGGAAGAACATCAAGGCCCTGCCATAGCCTACCGCCTCGGTCGCCGAGCTGTGGCGTTCGCGAAACGCAGTCAGCGGGAAGTCTTTCTTTTCCGAGACATAATCAGCGTACTTTTGCAGCGTTTCGCGCCGAAATTCGGCTCCCGTCCCCCTCTGCTCCTGGCTGAGGTGATCGGCCAGATAGGCGGTGAGCCCCTCGCTCCAGTTTCCTCCGGAATCTTTGACAAAGACCCCATTTCCCCACCAATTGTGCAAGATTTCGTGGGGAAAGGAAGAATGCAGGATAAACGGGAAGCGGATCACCTTCGGGCCAAGGAGGGTGAAAGAGGGCATGCCGTAACCCGTTTCCCAAAAGTTTTCCACCAGGGCAAACTTCTTGTAGGGATAGGGACCGATCAGCTTGCTGTACATCTCAAGGTACTCTGCCGCCGTTTCAAGATATTTCCCTGCCAGGCCAGAATCAGGCGTTAAGAGAAAGACCATCGTCGTGATTTCTCCGGCCGCACAACGGTATTCTGTGAATCGGTTGGCCGCAAGGTAAATCCCCTCCTGGGGCGCCTCAGATACCCAGAGCACTCGGCCCTCGCTTAGAGGTGAAGACCGCTCTCCCTGGCTGACGACATCCCACCCTTTAGGCACCCGCACCTCGAGAGTGAAGATCACAAGGTCATCGTTGAACCGGGGATACCAGAAGCTTTCTTCGGATAGAAACACCCCTTCGGAAGAAATGATGCCGGGCGTCTCGCTGAAACTGCGCGCGTATTCCTCTCCCTCCTGCCGGATCAGATGGTGGATCTCTCCTCCATACTTCAGCACGAACACTCGTTGGCCAGCCGGCAGGCTTACCGTGAATCGATCGATGGGAACAGTCGCAGATGCCGAGGAGTCCGCATCAGCCCCACGGTCGGGAGACTTTTGTTCTGCTCTCGTTTCAAGGGAAATGCCCACCCCCGTTGTCGGGGACTGCGGGTGGAAACCGGAGTGTAAGAAAAAGCGTGGTCTCTCATCAGGTCGCGAGGAGAACGACTCAGGAAGGGTGATCCTATCTTCCACTTGGATCTCGTACTTTTCCGGCTCCAACAAAACTGTGATCTTGTGCCGGACGACCTGCTCGGCGTGAAGGGGGCCGGGTAGAACAATGAGGACGAGTGGAAACACCCATCGGCTGAACATCCTAGCCATACAGAACCTAAGAGAACTCGAGAGATAATGCGGCAAGCAGCGGATAGAAATCATCCTGCCAAGACTGAGCCGCTATCACCGCCAATAAATATTTCAAAAAAGAACGCGAGTCAACCTAAATCTTCTTTCTCAACGGGAATTCTCCTGAAAGGACAGTGCGGTTGGCACGAAAGATCCATACGGTTCTTAGACATTTTATAATAGGGCTATTAAATTGACTCCACCGGCTACCGTCTATTGTGGTCCGGTTTGGCCTCCTGGGATGTCTTTATCGTGAGCGGGGTTGATTTTCGGTGCCTGTTACAACAGCCGAGCACATCTTGTTCCAGGTGGAGTCGATTGAACAACCCTATTTGATTATAAATCGAATAGACGTGCGAAGCGCATTTTGACTGAACACTCAGATGATCCTTCTTACGGCTTGAGGAAAGACTCTCGTACAGGACGGTCACCGTGCAAAAATCCTCCATTTTGTCTAAACTTCGGGACCATTCTTAGGCAAAATAGCGGGTTTTTGACTTTCATTTCTATGCTAGGCTCTGCCTTAGCTAAAGGCACTTTAATTTCCTTCTGAGGATTCCCTCTCGGGAAATCGCTCGCTTTCTCCGGTTCACGAGATCTGAAATTGACGGATGGGTGCATTTGGTCGAAAAGAATGAAGCGCTCACCCGGGCTAAGGCCCGGGATATCGCACAGCCTGGCGGGCTCTTGCGCTGCTTCACTCCGGAGCTCGGGTTGTACTCCACTTCGACCAGAGCCCGCCAAAATCCCCCTGCGTCCCGAGAAACATCGGGACTCCGGGCAGAGCCCCAGCTTGCTGCTCTCTGATATTCGCCTCATTCTACCTTGCTGCAAGCGAATACTGCGGTGATTGACGGCATCACTTTTCCAGCCTGGAAGTTACGTGCGCTGGAAGCCATAAAAAATCACTTTGAGCTGCTCGTGAGGTTGCCGCAGCATTCAGGGTGTTCGGGCAAGGCGGAGCGATCCCAGCCACCGCCTACGGCTTGGATCAAGAGGATGGCACTGGTCATCCGGCGGCCGAGAATATTGACTGCCGCCACCTCGTTAACCAGTGCTGCACTTTGTGCCGTCGTGACCTCTAGATAACTCGTGACGCCGCCTCGATAGCGAGTCAGTGAGAGCTCCAACGATTTTTGGGAGGCGAGGACCGCACGCTGCTGCGTGTCCGCTTCTTTCTCGAGAATCCGCAATGCCGCCAGGTTGTCCTCTACTTGCTGGAATCCAGTCAATACCGTCTCGCGGTAGTTGGCGACGGCCTCGTCATAGGCAGATAGGGCTTGATCCACGTTGGCCCCGAGTCGACCCCCCTCAAAGATGGGCGCAACTGCCGACGTGCCAAACGACCAGAGGGCGCTCGGGGCAGAAAAGAGCGTCCGAATGACACCGCTTTGGAAACCGCCTGAAGCGCTGAGAAAAATGCTCGGATAGTAGGCAGCCTTGGCCACACCGATTTGTGCGTTGGCGGCGGCCATGCGTCTTTCCGCCGCAGCAATGTCCGGACGGCGCTCCAGGAGTTCGGAGGGAAGCTGCGGCGGAATCGGAGGCGGCGGGGAGGTGAGTGGAAGCGGCGAGAGATGGAATGAGGATGCCGGCTTCCCAATCAGTGTCGCAATCGCATGTTCATACTGCGCCCGCTGCACCCCGACATCGATGGCCTGGGCACGCGTCGTCTCAAGCTGCGTGCTGGCCTGCTGGACTTCCACTTCCGAGGCAAGTCCCCCATCGAATCGGCTCTGGGTCAACTGCAGCGCCTGCTCGTACTGGACGACCGTTGAGTTCAGAAGTTTCTCTTGCGCATCCAGGCTCCGCGCCTGGAAGTAAGACAGCGCCAGCTGCGTGTGCAGACTCAGATTGACGGCGGCAAGGTCTGCGGCGCTGGCTTGAGCCTGACCGCGTTGTGATTCGACGGTATTGCGGACGCGTCCCCACACATCGACCTCGTATGACAACTCGAAGGGAATCTGGAAATCATTATACGTGATCCCGTTGTTTAACGTGGACGGAGGCTGGTTTTTCGAGATTCTGTTTCGTGTTACACTCGCGCCCCCGTCGATCGAAGGATAGTAATTCGCCCGATAGTAGCGAAGAAGCGCGCGGGCCTGAGTATATTGGGCCTCGGCCGCCTTCAAGTTTTGGTTAGAGACGTTGATCTGCGCTTCGAGGAAGCTGAGCTCCGGGTCTTGAAAGATCCGCCACCAATCGCCACCGAGATTCTGTTCGTTCGGGTGGGCGAGCTTGAAATCACCCGCTTCCTTGTAGGCGGGTGGAACGTCGACCGCCGGACGCACGTACGCGGGGCCGACGTTACAACCCACAACGGAGAGCATGCCCGCAACACACATCCCGAGGGAGGCGGCTCTCGACCTACGACGTCCGGTCCTTGGCAGTCGGAGCGAATTCACGGCGTACTTCCCCCGGTTGCTTGTTTCGCGATTTGTACCGGCTCGCCCGACACGATGGAATCGGGTGGACTCACAATGACCGACTCGTTGCCCTTCAGGCCGGAAACGATTTCGATCGTTCCGCCGAAATCATGGCCCGGTGTCACCGGCACAAGCTCAGCTTTACCACCCGTCACTACGGCAACCCGCAAACCCTCTGAGCGAAACAGAAGAGTCTCCACCGGGAGAATGAACGTAGAGACGCGCCCGGGCACCTTGAAACGGACGTCAGCATAGGAGCCTGAGAGCAATTGGCCGGTGGGATTGTCGACATCGACCTCGGCCAAGAGCGTGCGAGTGACGGTGTTGATGGCCTCAGCCGTGCGCACGAGCCTTCCCGGAAACTCTTTCCCTGGAAACTCCGCTAGACTGAGCGTTGCGTTAATACCGGGAGTGACAACCTGCGAGTACTCTTCCGGGACATTGACATACACTCGTAGCACGCCAACCTGCGCGATGTGGAAGAGATCGACCTTGAGGTTTCCATTGCTGCCCGAGTTGATTAGGTCGCCGATGTCGGTGTTGCGGGCGGTGATGATGCCGTCGAAGGGGGCATAGATCTTCTCGAAGGATTGCAACGTCTCGATCTGCTTTACATTCGCCGCGTTGGCCTCGACGATGGCCTTGTTGGCATTGTAAGTGCCGACGGCGTTGTCGACATCTTGCTGAGAAACTGCATTGGTCTTTAGCAACCCCAGATAGCGATCCTTGGTGATCTCGGCGAGCTTGAGGTTGGCCTCGGCAGTAGCGAGGTTGCCGCTTGATTGCTGGAGCTGCCGGTCAACTTCAGGAGTCTCGATTTCCGCCAGAAGCTGCCCTTTCTTGACATGTGCCCCGATATCGAAATACCAAGCCTTCAGATACCCGCTCGTACGGGAGAAAATCGGTGACGAAATGAACGGTTGGACGTTTCCCGGCAGGACGATTTCCTGAGAAGGAGCCGAGGGCTCTGGTGTGACGACGGAAACGACGGGCACCGCCAGAATGGCCGTCTCAGTACGCAGCGTCGCGCCTGCCCGCAACCGTTGAAGGATGCCGTGCGCAAGGACTCCAGCAAAGACCGCGGCGAAAAAGAGTGCAACGAGCCAGCCCCGTCGCGGCCGCCTCCGCACTTCGGTTGCGGCTGGTGGTTGAGAGCTACCTGCTTGAGGTTGACTTTCAGTTTGTGTTTGCATGGTCATGCGTCCCTTGCCTCCGTTCAATCAAATGGCCTTCGAAGGGTCGACCGCCTCCGAAGCACGACGACGGAGACCCTGAAGAATGCTGAAGACAGTTGGAACGAAGAACAGAGTTGAGACTGTGGCGAAGAGCAACCCGCCGATCACGGCGCGGCCGAGTGGGGCATTTTGTTCTCCGCCGTCGCCGAGCCCCAGAGACATCGGCACCATCCCGATGATCATGGCCATGGCGGTCATGACCACCGGGCGGAGCCGCGTAAATCCAGCGTCCAACGCCGCGCCCAGTGCATCCTTTCCCTCTCTCATTTTTTCCGTGGCGAACTGAACGACCAGGATGCTGTTGGAGGTCGCGACACCCATGCACATGATCGTGCCGGTCAGCGCGGGCACGCTGACCGTCGTGTCGGTCGCGAACAAGAACCAGACGATTCCGGTAATGGCCGCGGGGAGCGTAGAAATAATGATGAAAGGGTCCAACCAGCTTTGGAAATTCACAACGATCAGGAGGTAGACAAGAATGATGGAGAACACCAGGCCCCCCAAAAGGCCCGTGAATGAGGCGTTCATCGCCTGTACCTGGCCGCGCATGACGACCTGCGACCCCCGCGGGAGTTGACCACGCGTTCTTTCGATGATGCGGGCGACGTCGCGAGACACCCCGCCAAGGTCACGCCCTTGAATGGAGCTAAAGATGTCAAGCACCGGCTGGATGTTGTAGTCGGATACGACGGCAGCTCCAGTGCCGCGTTGCACGGATGCCACATTGGCAAGGATGGACGAAAGGGTATCGGGACCGGTGCCGGTGACAGGAACGTTCTCAAGGTCCTGCAAGGTATCCACTCGATACTGCGGCGTTTGCGTGGCGATCTGATAGCTGACGCGATTTTTTGGATCGACCCAGAACGTCGGTGAGGTCTGGAAGCTGCCGCTCAGGGAGACCAAGAGGTTTTGCGCGATGTCGTGAGCCGTGTAGCCAATCTGCTGAGCCTTCGTGCGGTCGACGAAAATGTGCATGTACGGTTGATCGGAAGGCTGCTGTATGCGTGGATCCGCGATGCCCGGGACGCGCCGAACCTGCTCGAGCAATGCGTTCGCATATTTGCGGTTGCCCTCCAAATCGTGGCCAACGATTTGAATGTCGATCGGAGCCGGGAGGCCGAAATTGAGAATCTGGCTTACGATGTCGGATGGGAGAAAAGCAAAGGTGACGCCCGGGAACTGTTTCGGCAGGCCGAGGCGCAGGTCGTGGACGTATCTGTCTGTGACGTGCTTGCGTTCATTAAGGGACACCAAAATGTCGGCGTCGGAGGTTCCGACAGGAGCGGAACTGCTGTAGGACAGATTCAAGCCGCTGTAGGGCAACCCAATATTATCGGTGATGCTCGAGACCGCGCCCGCGGGAAGCTGCCGGCGGATGAATTCTTCGACAAGATCGCAGAGCCGAGCCGTCTCTTCGATGCGGGTTCCGGTGGGCGCGCGAAGGTGAAGTTTTATTGTGGCGCTGTCGACAGTGGGGAAGAAGTCCTGACCGAGCCAGGGAGCGATCACGGCGATTGACGCGAGGCACGCCACGAAAAAGGCGGTGACGAAAGCCCGGGGATGTTGCAGGCAGCCCTTGAGAAGTACGCGATATCCGTTACGCAGGCGTTCAAATCCGTTCTCGAATCGGACCTGCCACCGGACGAACGGGTTTGCGGCTGGATAGCGAATGACGCTCTACGTCGTGTTCATGCCCCCGCAAGAGATACTTGGACATCGTGGGGACCAGGGTGCGCGACAGGAAGTAGGAGGCCAGCATG
>Ga0070733_10001376_pt1 | contig 18185 bp, 14 predicted proteins | sample Coa_R1_9_FD_66450 | JGI IMG/M metagenome (GOLD analysis project Ga0070733, IMG submission 66450) | Surface soil microbial communities from Centralia Pennsylvania, which are recovering from an underground coalmine fire - Coalmine... | ecosystem: Environmental > Terrestrial > Soil > Unclassified ... | reverse complement strand
TACAGTAAAAATCCATGGATATTATTGTGCGGAGGAGCCATTACGGGCATTATTGGCGTGCTGAGTATGCACTATCTGTGTACATATACAACGCTTAAAAAAGATGCCATATTAGGCATTATTTTATCAGTTTTTTTTGGTTTTGGTCTTGTGTTAATGACGGTGGCACAAAAAATTCCAACAAGTAATCAAGCAATATTAAATAAGTTCCTTTTCGGTAATGTGTCAACATTGCTTATAGAAGATATTAGCGCAATCGCATTAATATCTTGTTTTATTATGATAATGCTAATGGTGTGTTGGAAAGAATGTGCATTGTATGTTTTTGATCCACTTTTTGCGCAATCATTGGGTTTTAAAACAGTTGTCATAGAAACATTATTAATGATTTTATTGGTGCTTACCATTGTAATAGGTTTGCAAACAGTTGGTGTGGTTTTGATGAGTACCATGCTTATTGCACCCGCAGCAGCTGCTCGGCAGTGGACTATGAGATTGAGCAGCATGGTGGTACTTGCAGGTTTTTTTGGTGCTTGCGCCGCAATAATTGGTGTGTATGCAAGTAGTGTTATTGAACATTTGCCTACCGGCCCAGCCATTGTGGTTGCTGCAAGTTGCATTGCATTTTTTTCTTTGTTATGTGCGCCAAAAAGAGGTATTGCATGATAGGTAATATGCTGCACATTGAAATTGTTATCATAGCAATACTGGCAAGTGTTATGTGTTGTTTGCCGGGAGTTTTTTTGGTATTACGTGGTGTGGCAATGATGAGTGATGCAATAAGCCATGCAATATTATTGGGTATTGTGGTGATGTTTTTAATTATTAAAAATTTAACTTCACCACTTCTTATTATTGGTGCATCTTGCGCTGGTGTTCTGACTGTTTTGTGCACGGAGATGATTATTAAAAGTAAACGTTTAAAACAAGATGCTGCAATTGGTTTAGTCTTTCCTTTATTTTTTTCGATTGGCGTTATTTTGGTTTCTCAGTTTGCGCGTAATGTTCACCTTGATAGTGACATGGTATTATTGGGTGAATTGGCGTTTGCGCCATTTAACCGCCTTGTGTTGAATGGCATTGATTATGGTCCGTACGCATTATGGGTTATCGGTGTTGCTTTGTTCATTAATATCTTGTTTGTTGTTATATTTTATAAAGAACTGCTCATCAGTACGTTTGATGCAACTTTTGCGACAATGTCAGGGTTCCGTCCAGTGTTTGTTTACTATGTGCTGATGATTATGACGAGTATCACCACCGTTGCTGCATTTGACGTAGTTGGCTCCATTATGGTGGTTGCGCTTATGATCACTCCTGCGTCAACTGCATATCTACTCACTCATAAGGTTAATAATATGCTTATAATGAGCGTCATTTTTGCAGTCTTATCAGCTATTTTTGGCTATTTCATTGCTTCATACGCTGATGTCTCGATAGCAGGTTCTATTGCCTCCATGACAGGGGTTTTCTTTATTGGGGTGTTATTTTGTGGACGTAAAAAAATTAAAAAATATGTATAATTGTTTTTTCTGCGCTTGTCCTGAGCTTGTTGAAGGATATTCTCGAGCGCTCGAAGATATTCTTTAATAAGTTCAGAACGAGCGCAGAAAATTATTTGAAAAGAGGTTTTTCGATGAATAAATGTTATGTACAATATATTGCTTTCACAATGTTGTTGACGATTAACAGTTTATCTTTTCCCATGAAAACCAACTTAATACGATATATGGTAGGTTCTGCATTAGTGGGGGGTAGTTATTATGTATTGGATAAAGAGCTTGCAAAATATGAAGAGAGTACTTTAAAAAATGTGCCTTGTAATGTTGAAAAATGGGCAAGAAAAAATCTTGCAGAAAAAGGAATTAGGAATGCTGATGTAGTTCCCTTAAAGACAGCGAATAGATGGGTTACGTGGTATTCTTATATAGGATTAAAAGAGGATGAAATTAGTGGATTAGAAGATTACTTGACCCAGCAAACGACAGATGAGGAAGTTCGTAAAAAAGTAATTATTGCACAAGAAATGCTCTTGCATGAAGCAAAGCATTATCACAATAATGACCTTGATAAGCGCTGTTTAGTCCGGGGGTTGACGAGCGGTTTACTGTTCTTGCCGCATGCAAGTGTACCGAGATTTCTTTTAAAGGTAGCGATGGTTGTAGGTGCTAATACTGCATATATAAGACATCAAGAAACAGAAGCAGACCGTTTTGCGTTTATGAATGTTCCAGTAGAAGATCTTGAGGTTTGCAAGGCTCGGCGTTTGGGATGGGCAGAGCTTTTTGAGGAGCATACATTACATTCTCCTTTTATCAATTATAGGAGCTGGAGTGGGTTATGTGCGGCATTATTCTTATCAAAACGATTACATACGCTTAATCAAAAAGAGGGTAATCAGTGGCAAAAAGGGATGGTGGTAGGGTTGGCTGATATTATTCATGATTATCAGCATCCACGATATAGGCATCAGGCAGCTCTGGTGCAAGAATGTATTGATAAGCGTAAGGAATGAGGGAGGGATGGGGATCTATCAGAAAAAAGGGCTTAATCTATTTGATTTTGCGTTATTGAAAGAAATGCCGTATAATAATGTATATTTCTTATGTTGATTATAAACAATAATTTGTACACTTTCTTAGTTTTTTAGGATGTTGTCATGCCAGTACCAAAACGGAAACGCTCCAGAGCCCGCCGTGATTCACGCTTTGCAAATAAGGGTATTAAAGTTAAAGCAATCGCTGGTTGCCTTAATTGCAAAGATCCAATAGTGCCTCACACTGCATGTAAAAAGTGTGGTTTTTATAAAGGTGTTAAAATTTTAGCAACCAAAGCAGACAGAAAAGTTAAACGTCTTGCGGTAAAAGCAGTCAAAACACCGGTAAAACAAGCATCTGCTGAGTCACAAGCTGAGTAATTGATGAACTATAGTAAGAGGGAATACTTTCATGATTGCGGTTGATGTAATGGGGGGCGATTATGCTCCGCAAGAAGCTGTTCAAGGCGCATTGGCTGCAGCACAAAAGGGAGTTCCCCTTATTTTATTTGGCAACCAGGATAAAGTAATGCCACTATTGGCACATTATTATCCTCGGTGGCGGTCTTTACCCATTGAACTTGTTCACTGTGCTGATGTCATTGATATGGATGAAGATCCTGTTCGTGGCATTTTACGTAAAAAAGATTCTTCAATTGTTCGTGCGTTACAAGCGGTACAGTCTGGTAAAGCCCAGGCGTTTGTTTCTGCGGGTAATTCAGGAGCGGTCATGGCAGCAGCAACAATTGTTGTTGGTCGCGTGCCGGGGGTTATTCGTCCTGCAATTGGCAGTTTTTTGCCAACAACAACTGGATCACTATTTTGTCTTGATTTGGGAGCAAATCCTGATTGTAAGCCGGAATATTTGGTCCAATTTGCATATATGGGGTATGCGTATGTTCGTCTTATAAAACATATTGCGCAACCACGCGTTGCACTGCTTTCTAATGGGCATGAATCCTACAAGGGCTCAATGTTAGTTAAAAACGCCTTTGATCTCATTTCCAAAACTGATCTTGAATTTGTCGGTAACATTGAAGCGCGTGATATTTTTTCTGGTCATGCGGATGTGGTGGTCACTGATGGGTTTACCGGAAATGTGCTCCTGAAAGGTATCCAAGGAACAGCTAAAGCGGTTATGGATTGGATGAAAGATGAAGCATCGCGTTCATTGATTTTGAAAATATTACTTGGTCTTGCGTACCCGTTGTTGCGTCGCGTGAAAAATAAAGTTGATTATGCACGTACTGGTGGAGCGCTTTTATTAGGTGTTAATAAACCTGTGGTAATTGCACATGGTTCTTCAAAGAGCTGCGCAATTACTCAGGCAATTTTTTTTGCGCAAAAAACAGTTGATCAAAAAATTATGCCGACATTTAATGAAACGTTACAGGTGTTGCTAGAAAAAGGTAAAACTACTATTAAAACGGTTAAGCTGCAACCAGCAATGAAGCAAGTTCAGTTGTAACTCTCCTTTATTTTTTTACCTAACTGTGATACGTTGCTCTAGCCTGTCTGCAGATAGTGTATTGCAATACGGGCCTAATTATATGTTTAACAACAGTTTCTCGTGGAGTTATCTACTATGGCTATTCAAAACAAAACAAATGTAACACTATTTCAAATCATCTCTGATCGTGTGAATGAAAATATAAGACCAATTGTTATGGTGCTTTCTTTTGTGCTGGTACTGATAAGTTTATTTTTTGCTCATAAATTGTGGACAATCAGAAGAGAGCGGTCGACACAGTACGATTTTACTTTTTTAATGACAGAATATGAAACAATGTCCCGTGAAAAAAATCCTCAATGGTCTGAGTTGCTTGAAAAATTTGAGAAAAATTATGAAAAGCATGCAAGTTCATCATTGTTGCCCTATTATTTAAGTTATAAAGTCCAAATTCTTCTTGAACAAGATAAAAAAGATGAAGCGCTTGCTACACTTGATACAATGATTGCAGGTATGCCTGGATCACCTATGTTAGCATTATATGAAATGGAACGTGCTCTTATACAGATCGATACGATGGATTCTGAACTGCAGAATACCGGAGTGGAAGCACTAAAAGTGTTAGTAAATGATACTGATAATATGTTTCGCGATAGTGCACAATATTATTTAGGGCGTTATTATTGGGCACATAATCAGATTGATGATGCGCGACACGTGTGGCAACAACTTGTTGATGAACAACGTGATGAAAAAATTGCACCATCTCCATGGGTAGAGCAGGTACAAGAACAACTGAGATTAACGATTGTTTAACTTTTTATCCAATATTTACTCCCATTGAAAGAAGTTGAAAATGGGTCAAGCGAGTGAAAAAAATGAACAATAAAAATATGGTGCGAGTTCGTTTTGCACCATCACCAACAGGACATTTGCATATTGGTGGTTTACGGACTGCATTATTTAACTGGCTTTTTGCGCGTCATCACGGTGGCGCGTTTTTACTTCGGATAGAAGATACTGATGTTGAGCGATCAACACAGGAATATCGTGATTCAATTCTACATTCATTTGCATGGACGCAATTGGAGCATGATGAAGAAATTGTAACGCAAAGTGAACGCATTGCAGAACATCAAAACGTTGCGCAGCAGTTGGTTGATGCGGGTAAAGCGTATCGCTGTTTTTGTTCGCCGGAAGATCTCACTGCTCGTTATCAGCGTGAAACAAGCGGTGATTTTTTTGTTGTGTATGATGGTCATTGCAGAAATCGTGTTGCGCAAGTTGGTGATGAAACAAAGCAGCATGTGATTCGTTTTAAACTCCCTGCAGGTCGCACCGAAGTTTCTTTTGATGATTTGATTAAAGGAACAATCAGCATCAGTCTTGATCAGATGGATGATTTTATTATTATTCGTTCTGGTGGATTCCCGATGTATAATTTTGTGGTGGTCGTTGATGATGCTTTTATGCGTATTACACATATCATTCGTGGTGAAGAACACATTGTTAATACGCCAAAACAAATTTTATTGAATGAAGCGTGTGGTTATCCTATTCCACGTTTTGGACATTTGCCACTTATTTTGGGACCAGGTGGTGATAAATTAAGTAAACGCGATGGTGCAACGTCGGTTGTTGAATATCGTCGTGACGGTTATTTGCCGCATGCGTTATTAAATTATTTGGCACGTCTTGGTTGGTCACACGGTGATCAAGAAATTTTCTCATTATCAGAACTGATTGAACATTTTTCTTTAGAACATATTGGTAGAACTGGTGCAATTTTTGATTTTGAAAAACTTGCGTGGGTTAATGGTGTCTATTTAAAATCCATGACAGAAGAAGAAATTCTTGAGGCAATTATTAGTGATGTAGATACTCATTTTTTGACGCGATTCAGTTGGAATGTTGAAACAGTTAAACAATTAATTGCATTGTATAAAGAGCGAGTAAAAACATTAAAAATGCTTATTGTTGAAAGTGTACTGGTGCATGATGGTCCACGTGAATATGATGTTGAGGATATGCAAAAATGGATTACTCCTGATACGCAGTATCATCTTGATGCAGTAATAAACATATGTGAAAAACAGGAACTGTTTACGCATGATAGTTGCGCTGCTTTTGCAAAAGAGTTAGTAGCAACGTTGGGCATTAAGTTGGTAACATTGTTACAGCCAATTCGCCTTGCATTATTAGGAAAAGCATCTGGCCCGGGAGTTTTTGATCTGTTGGCTATTATAGGAAGAGTAGAAACTATTAAGCGTCTTAAAGTGTTGCGTGCTCGTTTGTAAGAAATAAAAACGTTCGTATTCATACGAACGACCGAAAGTTACCTATGAAAATAGCATTACTATTTCCTGGTTATGGCAGTCAATTTGTTGGTATGGGCAAAGAGTTATACGATGAGTATCGCATTGTGCAAGAATATTTTGAAGAAGCTTCACATGTGTTAAATAATAATTTTGTTAAATTATGTTTTGCATCTTCAGATGCTGAATTAAGCAGAATGGTTAATGCGTACACATCGTTGTTTTTGATTGGTGCTGCTACGTATGCGGTATTAAAAGAGCATGGCATTGAACCTGATGTTGTTGCTGGATATAACAATGGTGAAACTACTGCGCTGTTTGCAGCAGGATGTTTCAGTCTTCCTGACGGATTATATTTATTGAATAAATTCTGTTCATTTTATCAAGAAATTGTTGAGGAAATGGATGTAGATAGCCTTGCGGTGACGGGAGTTTCTGCGGCACAACTTGACAAAATATGTAAGCAGGTAAGTGATAAGCAAGCCGAAGCGTTTATAGTTTTGCACGATAGCCCAACAGAACATGTTGTTGTAGGCCATCGTAATCAGCTTGCACAAATACAAGATATTATTGATGGTTTGGGTAGTATGGAATATGTCGGTGTAGAGATAGGGTTGCATTCATCATTGATGAATGATGTTGTTGATTTATTTAAAAGTTATCTTGAAAAAGTTGATTTCAAAGATTTAAAAATTCCGTTGATTAGTTGTATTGATGGTCAGATGGTCACCATGGGAAGCGATGTCAAAGAACGCTTTATTCGTCACATTAATTCGCCACTAGAATGGTTCCGTGTGATGAGGATGCTTGATGATTATGATTGCATTCTTGTTGCAGTCCCGGGTGATGATTTGTGTGAAATGGTTAAAAAACAGTACCCTGACAAAATTATTATGTCGATTGCAAAAAAAGAAGATATCGACACACTTAAAGAAATGATACTCATAGAACCCGAAAAAACAGGATTGATTGATGACAATTGAAATACGTGAAACGGCAGATAAAATTAATGCCATTATTGCTGAAAAATTGCATATTGATGCGGCTAACATAAATCCGCAGGCAACATTGCTAGATCTCGGTGCTGATTCTCTTGATATGGTTGATATTGTTATGAAAGTTGAAGAAGAGTTTGGCATTGAAATTAATGATGAAGATGCTGAAAAACTTCATACGGTTCAAGATTTTATCAGTTATGTTCACAACTTACGCATGAAGTAAATTTCACGAGTATGCAAATTATTCCCGAAACCAAACGCTGGTTTGACCCATGGTTGTATTATCAGGTTGAACAGCGTTTTTTTAAAAGAAGAAGCTTTCAGGGATGTAAGCTTTAAAATATTAAATATAGCAAACAACATAAGTTGTATACATTTTCTGCTGCGCTCGTTCTCTTCGGCTATAGCGTTAACGTAAGCTGGGTAAAACGAGTGCAGAACATTTTAAGATAAAAATGTGCACGAATTAGCGAAGGTAGTTATATGTACTTTTTTAGTGATAAAAAGAGTGTATAATAAAATAATTTTTGTGATCATAAGGAGATTTTATATGCAATATTTAAAAAAGATTATATTGTCAATTATTGCTTTTTTTGTGCCGTCAGAGGAGATACCTGAAAATTTGTTTTGTGTTGGGTTTACTAAGTTGGCCTGTGTAGATGCTAATAGATCTTTTGCGCAGCAGCCACGTCCACTAAATATATTTGTATGGTATCCAACTGAAAAACCATGTCAAACAAGTAGTTTAGAGTATGGCATTTGGAAGATAAAAGATGTTGCATACGATGCTCCAATGATGAAGACAAAAGATAAGCTACCATTAATTATTTTTTCTCATGGATATAGTGGTCATCCATATACAAATTCATGGTTTGCTGAAAATTTAGCTGCTCATGGTTATATTGTTGCAAGTGTGCAACATTATGGAAATAATTTTCCGACATATGGAGATAGTTCATCAAAAATGATTCCCGAATTATGCGTGCGTTTGTGGAATAGGCCTCAAGATATGACATATGCGCTTGATTATCTTTTGGAGCATTCTTTATTTAAAGATAATATTGATGTTAATCGGATAGGTGCAGCGGGATTTTCTCAGGGAGCAATTTCTGCATTGTGGCTTGGAGGTGTTCAAGCACATTTAACATATGATATAGTCAAAGAACAAATGTCTTTTATTAAAGATCCATTAATGGCACCAAGGCTTTTTAAGGATATATCCCAAGAGTATTTAGAAGGCGTTATTGATGATTTGAATGATAGTGATTTTAAACAAATGAATAAATCTTATCGTGATAATCGTATTAAAGCTGTTTTTGCAATGGCTCCTGGTATTGCTGAAAAGAATACAACGATGTTTAACAAAGAGGGATTGGCCAAAAATGCTGTGCCAACATTTTTTGTGGTTGGTGAAGATGATGATGTTCAAGATGTACAATCGTTGGCAAAATATATATCAGGTAGCGTTATTAATATTCTTCCTGGACATGTTTCGCATTGGACTTTGTTGAATGAGGGTACACAAGAAGGAAAAAAATTAAATGCGTTTATTACGGTTGATGATGAATCAATTAATCGTGCTGCAATTCATCAGCAGATTGGATCAATGGCGTTGCAATTTTTTAATAATACGCTTTTTCAGTAATAGGATTAATGTGAGTATAATATGAGAAAATTAAAAAAAATTTAGATACGTTTATGTTCACAACTTACGCATCAAATAATTAAAATGCAACGCCACCTTTCAGCCACACACTTGCTTGTCCCATAGTAGTGTTAGCTGGTTGGTAGGCGTTTCTCGAATTTATACCTTCAAATTCAATTTCAGCACCGATGCCAAAAAATGGTGCGGCGGTATGGTTTCTGCATTCTGGCCACGAATTGGAAAAATGCCAGAACAGTTTTTGTGTCAAAATGAGTGGTGATGCGGCGGAGTCTACGTTAAGATCGCGTGTGGAGATGAATACGGGAAAAGGTCCATCAGAAACAATTGGTTGTGTTTCAAAAATGGTAGCACTACTTTCAGTTGTGTTATTAGGCTGCTCAGTGATGGTGTTAACGGCAAATTGTACCCCTTTGAGGCCATATGTATTTGCAGGAATACATTGACGCAGTGATATTTTTTCTCTACTTCTTATCCATCCATTATATCCAATGTCGAAAACAAAATTGTTATACGTATATCCAAACATAAATACCATGTCGACTTGTATACTTACGCGAACATTACAGTCGAGTGTTGTGATGTTGATCGCAGGTAGCAGGACTTCGGTGAATATGCCATTTTGATCAAACTCTTTTACTAAAATATAACGACTGAAAAAGCCATTTTGACAAAAATCGAATGATCGGCGTTGTCGAGCTTTAAGCATGTTGGTAAAGTTTGCATCGACCCACATAATCAGTTCTTGTTGTCCATCTTTTTCCCATAATCTTGTGTGTCCGGTAAAACCAACACCAATTTGCCAATGTTTACCACAACCAACGCGCGGTTCAAAGAAAAATTCACCTTTGGGCCGCGATCCTGTTGGTGCAGATGCGCGAAAATTAAATCCAACGTGTGATGAATCTTTGCGAATAAAATCATATCCAAGAACCATTTCCAGTGCAGCGAGGCCGCTTAATTTTTGCGCGCCACAGATTTTTCCGTATTTGAGTTGTTCAACTTCACCAAAAGGGAATAGGCCTTTCATTGCTTGCGTGAATGAATTATAGGGTGCAATTACAGCATCCTCGGCCATGTATCCAGCTGGGTATGGTATGGTGCCTTCATCAATATTGCTTTCAGCTAATTTTAAGTTCCATTGTGTCCATACGGCAGGGCCACGTAATTGAAAGTAGAGTCCTTTTACCCATGTATCAAAACCGATATAAAGTGCCATATCAAGTTCAAGATTGCGAATAAGTGGTTTAAAAAATGCGTTACTTGCAAAATCAGGAGCAAGTCCAAAATAATCAGCAAGAAGTTCTTGTGTTCCTGCGCGGCCTGGAATTTGGCTGCCTGAAAGTGAAAATGTATCAGAATTAAAGAGTGCTAAATCAATCCTTTCTGGGCGCAGGGATTGATTATACATTGGCGTAAAGCTGAGTACGGAATAATTTTTTTCTGCGTCACAACGATGAATCAAAGGATGCCATCCAACAACGTCTCGTGCAGCGTTAATGTCTTGTGATCGTGGACTGAAATTTGAAATGCCTCGTAGTTGTTCTGATGAATAAAGAAATGATGGTGTCAGTGATGTGAGCAACAGTACATTTATTATATTTTTTTTCATCATGATAGGCTCCTTATGTTGCTATTACTGTAGAATGTATTGGGAGCTAAATACAATAGATTGAAATTTAAAAGCCCTTGGTTCTGTGTGTTGACAAAATCAAGGGCTTTTAAAAAGTATTGTTATTTTTTTGTTTGTCGCTTTGTAAATTCAAGCAATGCTTTGTTATCTGTAGTTGGTTGTTTGGCCATGGATGGATTTTGTTGATCAATTTTTGAATCGAAGAATTGTGTTATAGTGTCTAATGTAATTGGTTTTGTGAGTTTAGTTATCTCTTGTGGTGTTAAAAATTTGTTAGCAAGCATATTCATATCCGTTGTTTGCACAGACTGAGAGATAAAAGTTGTTTGTTGGATCATACGTTCCAGATTAGGATCATCAAAATTTTTTACTCCCATCATGCATTGATAAATCTCTCTGTTTAATTCAAAACTGACCTGTACATTTACCCCTATTGTTCCGTATTTTATATTTTGGGCTGTCAGCAGAGTTGATTGTACCGATGGCTGATCGGTGGCTCCGGATTTATTGCCTGGTACACCTTTCATTTGAATAATAAGATTACGAATGATATTTGATGTGCCTTGTTTGACGGGTATCAGCGATTCTTTTAATGAGATACCGGTTAATGTGCTGATAATAAACGTTTGCGTGTGGAAGCGTGCGTTCAGATGGATAAAATTATAGAGCAGTAATTGTATGCTGTTTTCAAAATTTATTTCTTTAAACAGATGAATTGCTTCATATCCTGGAGTTATCGTTTCTGGTGTTGGTGATACAATTGCGCAGTGTATGTTTTTTTCTATTCTGAGAGGAACGTTAACGCGAGATGGTTTAACGATAACAACGTCAATATCTTTATTGCTTACATCTATAGGTTTGTTTTCAATTTCATGAGCTTTAACCATTGCTTGCGTGAGAATGGTCGATTTCTTGCTGAGAGAAAGCGCACTAAATACACCAGCACCAGGAAAGCGTACAAACGGTTGATTGCCTTCCTTCATGTCTGTAACAATAGCGCGAAGAATTCGTCCAACAGGTTCTTTTTTTGCCTCTTTGGTTCTTACAAATTCTTCAGGCTGACTAATAAATAATCTGAGTAGTTTGAAAAAGTTAGTGAAGGATTGATTTTTGAGTTGTATTCCACGATTATCGATCTCAAGTCCTAATTGACGCACTACGTATCCTTCATGTACACCTTCAGATGAAACAATAAAATTAACATTGAGTGATGAAAGAATTTCATTGACAAAACTTTGATTGTAGCCGCCCGCAAAGCATGTTGAATAATGTATAAATGCGGTATTGATATTGTTATCAAAAAATTTCATTAACTGTGCAAAATGATCCATTTTCAATCCAGCAACACGTGCTGATTCTGGTATCAGTTGCGAATTTGGCCAATTTTCTTTTCCTTCTAACATTTTTTCATATTTTTTAATGGTAGATTCAATGACAGGGATTGATTGTCGACCGGTAACGTTACTTCTGCTTTTTGCTCTTTGCAAAACATCAAGATTATTTTTATTGATTTTTAATTGTTCCCGCACCGTTCCTATTGATTGATGAGCAGGTCCGCCATGTCCTGTAAGATAGATAGCCCATTTGGTATCGTATGTAGGAGAAATGAGTTGTCCATTGCTTTTTTGCGGGATAAACATTGATGTCAGGTCAGTAACAAATTTTTCTTCATTGATTGGCGTTGACTGTTGTGTGTTGAGTTGCCGTAACAGATTATCTACTGATAAATCGGTGACCGTAGTCATGACAGCGGGATTGAAGCCACATGCTTGCGCTTGATCATTCAGGCTCAGGTTTGCAGCATTGGCTACGTTGTTAGTGATGTACTGTTTTGGTATCAACAGAACTAAATGTGCTGACGTATGAAGGTAACAGTTTAAGTTGGCAGCATCAAAATTGATAAGACTGAGAAGAATTAAAAGAAGCTCACTTGCGGCAATATTATGTGATTTGAGCAGTTGCGTTGCTTGTACAATCATTTGATTGGGTCTGCTTGTTCGTAATTGTTGTAACTTTTGATTGCCTATCTGTTGTCTCATGTTGGTAATGATTTCTAAAATATTACTCGTCATTATGATAGGAGCAGCTTTTTCATAGAGTCCTTGTAGCGCACATTGTGTGAGTGCGCCAACACGTTTTTCTACTGTTTCTTCTTGTGATGGGTCAAGAATAATGATCACATTATTAGTTGCAAGCGGTTCTCCTGTTGGTACTATTTCTGGAAAATTTTGTTCTATTGGTCTGTTTGGTATGGTTGGTTGTGTTTGTCTTTGTCGTGTTAAAGTTCTTGGCTGTTGTTCTGCTTGCATTGACCTTTGTCGTGTTAGAGTTTTTGGCTGTTGTTCTGTTTGCGTTGATCTTTGTCGTGGTTGAACAGAAGATTTACGCGTACCTGATTGCACTATATTTATTTGTCGGTTAATTTCAGCTTTGATATCCATCAAAAGAGGGTAATCATCAGCAGTTGGCTTTGTTGTTTTTATCTGTACAAGTATTTGTTCATATGTTTTTGGTTGCGTTACAGGCCGATTTATTGGTGGCTGTGTTGCAGCCTGTTTTATTGTTGTAGGTTGTGGTAATGCAGCTTTACCTGTCCGTGGAGTAATCTGTTTTGCAACAATAAAATTGGTGGCGAACAATGCCGCGATTAATAATTTACTTCTAAAAAATTTCATACAAATCTCCTTAAGATTTACCAAGAAAGACCACCTTTAATCCACACTCCCCAATTTGAAAGAGCGCAATTGATACATTTATCATCACCAATTACCGGAGGAGGGCCAGCTTGTCTGCCAAATTCAATTTCTGATCCAAGGCCAATGTAAGATTGGGCGCGGCCGTATGTGGCGATGGTGTGATTAAAATGTGTAAACATTTTGTGTGAGAATCCACTTGTTGATGCACTGTTAATATCAAGATCAGTGCTATTGATAAACACTGGTTGAATTGATGTGTTGATCTGGTTGGTGATAGAGGTGTCAGTTGTTGAAGCAACAAGATATTGGTTGTTGCCGGCAAATGCAGGTTGTGGAAAATCGATGCCAGGATTTTTTTGCGCGTTCTGTATTTGAATTGCTCGTTGTGCTGGATCGGTGCTGATTCCTTGTTTTGGTAAGTTGGCACCATAGTTTATTGTTGCTTTTGTTTCTGTTGCAGAGAGTGCTGCTGCGGTGCCAACAGGCAAATCTGTTGGGTTGAGTTGTTGACCAATAAAACCATAAACTTGCGCATCACCTTTTATTGCCCAGACATTTTCTGGAAAACAGTTTTTGTCTTTTATACAGATATTTTCACATCCACGCTTCCATGCATTATATCCAAAAGTCCAGTAATTATTTTTTTTGGTGTAAGAGCAGCTCAGTGCAACATCAGCTTGTACATTAACAGCTACGACAATATCCCGTGTGGTGATATTAACGATTGAATTAACTTCCTGATCAAATTGTGCAATGGGTGTTATATTGTTGCCTGTTAAATTGTTGGTGATATTGGGTGTCATTTTTTCTGCAAGCATGTAGCGACTATTTGGTTTTCCTTTTAAATCAAATGCGCGTCGTTGTTTTGATTTGAAAAGATGGTTGGCTGTTACATCAAGAAAAAAATCAATCTTTTCATCAGTGTCACTATTTTCCCATGCAACAGCATGCGCGGTGACGCCGATGCCGAGTTCATAATGATGTTGATTACCGACGATTGGTTCAAAAAGGAATTCACCACGAGGACGGTTGCCAAGAGGTAGAGCAAGTTGCATTTTTACGCCAACATGATGTTCGTCATGAATAAAATGATCATAACCAAGATTGGCACGTAGCTCAGCGCAGTGAACAGTCCGCTGTGAGCGGAGCGCCATTTTACCATGAGTGAGTGGTTGGAATGTGAGGCCGTTGATACGTGGTGTATCGTATCCAGAAATATAGCTGCTGAAATTGGAAAGGAGATCTTTGTTGTTAACACCGCTTTGGTTAAAGTATCCGGGAACATAACCATTTTCACCAGCGTTTATCACGGTCTCTTTAACATTGAGTTCCCAATTTGTGTAAACGAGTGGTAAAAAAATTTCGGCATATAGTCCTTTTCTTCTGTTGTTAAATCCAAAAAAAGATTGTATTTCTACAATAACGTTATTAACGCGGGGTCGAAAGCGCACGCTACTTATAAAATCAGTTGGTAGGCCAAAATAATCAGCGAGCCAATCTTTTTGAGGGTTGCGATTTTCTGTTTGACTGCCAGAGATTACAATGGAATCTTTCCATTCAGTATCATTTTTGTCACGTCTGACTATATTTTGTCCAAAGAGGCATTGGTTGATCCGTTCTGGACGAAATGATGAAGTTGTTTCAAGAACAAATCCATAGGTACTGTACAGATTGTTTTGTGTTGGGCAATGGGTGACCAAATCCCAACCTGATATCACACGTGGGGTATTAAAACCCTGTGAGCGTGGAGAGATGAAGGTAATAACCTGTGTGTTTTGTGTGTGAGTAATAAATGGGTAAAGAATGAGCGCAGATATAATTATTTTTTTCATAATGTGTTAATTAAAATGTTACACCAGTTTTAATCCACACACCCCATTGTGAAGTGCTGCATTGCGGAGCACATCTGGTGTGATGTCCCCATTCAACTTCAGCACCAATACCAAGATATGGTTGCCATTCTATTTTATCATTCCAGGTGTATGACGCGTGGGTAAAAAGTTTACTTGATGAGCCACCCGTTTGCGTGCCATCAACATTAAGATCATTACGGGTAATAAACAGTGGTGGTACCGATGTGTTGATAAAGTTATCGGAAATATCGGTGAGATTTTCAGCATAGAGTAAGTTTTGTGGGAGTGCGGGAGTAGCAGGATTGGTCATAGCTGCTTGTGCAAAATCAATGTTTGGATTTTTTGCTGCATCGGTGATAACAACCGGATCCATGGTACCTGTTGCGGGAAGGTTTGTTCCTGCATGAATAGTTGCTTTGTTTTCGGTTGCAGAAAGAGCAACGGATGTTGTTGAGAGTGGCACAAATCCAAAGACATGAGCATCACCTTTGAGTGCATATGTTGTTTCTTGAAAGAATTCATTTTGACGTATCGTTATGTTTTCAGTTGAACGTCCCCAGTAGTTATAACCAAAATCAAAACTCCAGTTTTTTTTTGTTGCATTAAATAGTAAGACAATATCTGCTTGCACCGCAATACTTACTTCAATATCAAGGGTTGCAATATTGGCAATGGGTAGAAAAGTGTTATTGAATTGTGCCGATGGGATATTCATAGTGGTTGCAGGAGTGCCTTGTAGGTTGACTGCTGGTGATTTCATTTCCATTGCGAGCATGTATCTGCTTAATGTTTTACCTGCAGTTAAATCAAATGAGCGTGCTTGGCGTGTTCTAAAAAGATGAGTAATATTCATATCTCCATAAAATGAGCAGTGAGATGTTTCATCTTCATTGCGCCAAAAAGTGTAATGGCCACTGAGGCCAAAACCAAGTTCCCAAAAATGACCGTTACCAACAAGTGGTTCAAATAAAAATTCTGCATCTGGTCGTAATCCGGTAGGTGCAGCAAGTTGTCCATTAAACCCGAAATGGTAATTTTTTTCAGCAAAAAAGTTCCATCCAATTCCCGTGCGAATTTCTGCCATACGTGATTTAATGAGACGGTCATTACTCATTTTGGCAAATTTGAGTTCTTCAAAAACGACATTTTCTACGTCTTGTACCGCGATGCCGTTTACATAATCGGTAAAGTTATCAAGAAGTTGATTGCGATTGAGTACATCAGGAGTGTAATAACCTTGTGCTGCATTATTTACTCCCCGATTACTAATTAGTTCATTAATATTGATATCCCAGCGTGTATGAGCAAATGGTGCGTGTAACCAAAAATAAAGTCCTTTTGTCCACGCATCAAGGCCAAGATAAAAACCAAAATCAAGAATGACGTTATCAATAACTGGTTCAAACTGTACGGTACTTTCAAAATCGGATGGTAAATAAAAATAGTCTGCAAGTAGATCTCGTGGCCCACGGTTGTTTACTTGTGAGCCAGAAATGATGAGATGTTCTTGTTTGCCGCAGCCAAGTAAATTATTACCGAACAATGTACGTGTTATGGAATTATCATTAAATGTATGATTATATTCTGGCGTTACGCTGATTGCGCCGTAAACGATGTCGGAAGAACTATCTTTGTTGATGTAGTTTGTCCAACCGGCAAGGTCACGTGCGGCGTTACGAGAAATTGAGCGTGTGTTAAAAGAGGTTGCAACTTGTTGTTCTGCATGAGTTGATGTTGTGAGGACAATGGCAAGCGCGATGGCGGAAAGATATTTTGTTTTCATATGGTTTCCTTTTTTTAATGCGCTCAGCAATACAGTATCAGCATTAACAGGTTGGATAAAAAAAGGCAATGATCTCATTATGATCGTGAAGGAACTCTTTCTGCGCAGGAAGGCATTATTATTTATGAATGTAAAAAATAGTTTTTAATATTTGTTCGTATGCTTCGACAGGCTCAGCACGAACGGAACAAGAGAATTGGATAAACTTTTTTTATCTCGCTGACTGTGGGAAAAATGTGAAAAAATTATGTATCCTTGACACCAATATTTTTATTATTGCATAATTGAATATGATGATTATTTTGGGTGTTTTAAAATTTAGTAATGGGAGATGGTGATGATAAAAAATAGTATAAGTTTATTGATAATCTTTTTTTTAGTTACTCACTGTTGCTCTATGGATATGACAAAACAAACATTATATCTTGGTTTGTGTACTGAATTTTGGGATCTTGATAAACCAACTCCTCCTATTGATGAACATCTGTTTTTTCGTCACTACGTTGCACAATCAGCTGGAACAATTTTAGAGCCGATGTGTGGTTCAGGACGTTATATGATTCCATTGCTTGAAGAAGGATTTAATATTGAAGGATTTGATGCTTCACCATTTATGTTTAAGGCATTACGCACAAAATGTGCACAAAAAAATCTTTCTCCTCGTATATGGGAACAGTTTTTGGAAGTAGTGCCAGAAACAAAACAGTATCAGTTGATTTTTATCCCAGATACTTCATTTTGTCATTTTTTGAATACATCAGATATTAAAAAGGCTTTACAAAAAATACATTCATTATTATTGCCAGGAGGTACGTTTGTATTTGATCTACAAACACCTTTTCAGCAGTTTGATCATATCGGTGTGTGGACGGGAAAAGCATATAAAAAATCTGATGGAGATACAATTATTGAGAGTACACTTATGCTGCCAATACAAAATTCTATAGCGCCATTAATAGTGCGTTACGAACTTATGAGTGGCACTGAAATAGTTAAAACAGAAATGGAACATTATCAAATTAAGCTTTATCAATTGGAAGAGATGGATGTTTTATTAAAAGAGGTAGGTTTTAGGCGAATAAAAAAGATGCCAGCTTATGATCGTGAAGGAACTCTTTCTGCGCAGGAAGGGATTATTGTTTATGAATGTAAGAAATAGTTTTTAATATTTGTTCGTATGCTTCGACAAGCTCAGCACGAACGGGGATAAGAGATTTACTCCGTTCGTGCTGAGCTTGTCGAAGCATACGAACAAATA
>Ga0070733_10001375_pt1 | contig 18208 bp, 14 predicted proteins | sample Coa_R1_9_FD_66450 | JGI IMG/M metagenome (GOLD analysis project Ga0070733, IMG submission 66450) | Surface soil microbial communities from Centralia Pennsylvania, which are recovering from an underground coalmine fire - Coalmine... | ecosystem: Environmental > Terrestrial > Soil > Unclassified ... | reverse complement strand
CAACGAAGAGCACTACCGCAAGACGGAAGTCGGCTCCAAAGTTTTCACGGGAGAGCCCGGCTACTCGGTCCTCTACCGCACCTGGGCGCGCCCCACACTCGAAGTCCACGGCATGCCCGGTGGCTTCATCGCCGCCGGCGCCAAGACCGTAATCCCCGCAAAAGCGCAAGCCAAAGTTTCCATGCGACTCGTCCCCAACCAGGATCCCGACGACATCCTGAAGAAATATTCCGCTTTCGTGAAGGGGCACACTCCCAAAGGCATCGAGACGAAAATCAGCGTGCACAGCAAAGGCCCGGCTTGCGTCGTCGGCACCGACAACCCCTATATCAAAGCCGCCACTGAAGCCCTGCACGACACTTTCAAAAAAGAAACCGTCTTCATCCGCAGCGGCGGCTCCATCCCCATCGTTACCGATTTTCAGGATGTTCTGAAAATTCCCAGCGTGATGATGGGCTTCGGTCTACCCGATGACAACCTCCACGCCCCCAACGAAAAGTTCCACATCCCGAATTTTCACAAGGGAATTGAAACCATTTGCCTGTTCTTCGAAAAGCTGGGAGAAAAGTAGAACGGTGAAGAAACACTCACTGCTCGATGGACCCATCAAGTGGATCGCAGGAGTTTCAGCTGGCATCGTCCTCACCACGGGACTCGCCGCTAAATCCGCACGCCAGGAACACCAACCAGAGGAAATCGGGACCGTACGGCAAATTTACGATGGGACTTTATATCCCGACATCGAGGTCCGGACCTTCCGCAATATCGACCGGTTGTTTCCAACCCGGACCGTGCGACGCGGTACTCACGTATTCCCTCTTCCGAAGAGTGAATCCCCACTCAAGTCAGTCGAGTTCATTTCCGCAGGCAAGAAATACGACATGTACGACTACATGTCGTTAAATCGCGTAAGCGGCCTGTTGATTCTTAAAGACGGGAAGATCGCTTTCGAGCGATACGAACTCGGCAACAACGAGGCCACGCGATGGATGTCGATGTCAGTTGTCAAATCGATCGCTTCGACTCTCGTTGGCATCGCCATCAACGATGGCTACATCAAGAGCATCGACGATCCCGTAACGAAGTACCTGCCAACACTCTCTGGAAGCGCATATGAGGGAGTGACGATCAGGAACCTGCTCCAGATGGCATCGGGAGTCAAGTGGGATGAGACCTACACAAACCCGGCGTCCGATCGCCGCCGCATGCTGGAACTCCAATTGTCGCGTAAACCGGGATCGATCTTGAAGTTCATGTCTACACTCAAGCGTGCCGGCGAACCCGGCACCATCTGGAACTACAACACCGGAGAGACCTACATCGTCGGCGAACTGATCCACGCTGCCGTAAAGAAACCGGTCGCACAATACCTGTCAGAGCGAATTTGGGCGAATTTCGGCATGGAATCGGATGCAACCTGGTGGCTGGAATCACCCAACGGTCAGGAAATCGGCGGAAGCGGCCTGAGCGCTACCTTGCGCGACTATGGTCGTTTTGGACTGTTCGTGATGAATCACGGTATCGTGGGGGAGGAAAGAGTTCTTCCCGAAAATTGGGTCGCAGAAGCCGGATCCAGCAAAATGATCGGCGGCAAGATGGTCGATTACGGATACATGTGGTGGGTCGCAGATGCTTCCGCAAATCCGATTCACGAGGGAGCCCTCTTCGCGAGCGGCATCTTCGGGCAGTCCCTTTACATCAATCCCGCCACGAAGGTCGTAGTCGTCGTCTGGAGTGCGCGACCCAAACCAACCGGCACTGACGTGGTCAATGACGAAGACTTCTTCGCAGCCGTGGTCCGTGCGCTTCAAAAGAGCCATGCTCCGTTGGCGCAAGATCTCGGTTGCACTCATTGATCGGAATGCGCTAGCCTTATTCTGCTCTCGCGATCCTCCCGCCTCCTTCCATCTCCCCGTAAAAACCGCCCAACTGCTGCAATGTGTGTGCAACCCAACGCGGTCGCTCGTAAGGTCACACTATATATGGTGTTATATTGCTTGACCCCGCCCCAATTTCACCGTTACAGTAGCTTAACTTTGTGCCCGCCCTATCCAGCCCAGGGGAAAATTTCGCCGAACCGTGTGGCGAAAACACGACGAGAGGAATCTCATTGGTAAATACGCCCAACGACTGGCAACTAGCCACTGACCGCTGCCCATTGCTCTTAAGGAGTCCGCGTTGCTCAAACTGAAGAGGCTTCAGATTCTCGGGTTCAAGTCGTTCTGCGACCGCACCGAACTCAAGTTCCACGGGGACGGCGTGGCTGCCATCATTGGGCCCAACGGCTGCGGCAAGTCGAACATTTCCGACGCCATCTCCTGGGTGCTGGGCGAACAGTCAGCCAAAACACTGCGCGGATCCCGCATGGAAGATGTGATCTTTGCCGGCACCCGCGGTCGCAAGCCCACTGGCATGGCCGAAGTGTCCCTGACCCTGATCGACCCCGAAGCATACAGCGGCGCCGACGCCAACGCCCCGACAGAAATCGATATCCAGGACGATCTTCCAGAGCCAAACATCTCCGACGATTGGGACGAAGCCTCCATCCGCGCTCGCGCCGCCAAAGCCACCGAGGACGCGGTCGAAGACGCTCAGCCCGGCAAGACTGAAGAGATTGAGGTTCCGCGCTCGAAGGTCAACATCCTCGCAGTAGCATTCCCCGACGACGAGCCGATCTTTGCTCTGCCTGTGCATAACGTGACCGCACCGCTGACTGCGGCCTCGGCCGGAACCGCCGCCCCGCACGTGGTTCTGAAAATCCGCCGCCGCAAATTCAACCAGCAACAATTCCGTCACGGCGAGATCCACGTCACGCGCCGCCTGTTCCGCTCCGGCGACAGCGAATATCTGTTGAACGGCAAACTCTGCCGCCTGCGCGACATTCAGGAACTCTTCATGGGTACCGGCCTCGGGCCCGAGTCCTACGCGCTCATCGAGCAGGGACGCATCGGTCAGATCCTCAGCAGCCGCCCCACCGACCGCCGCGCGATCCTGGAAGAAGCTGCTGGCATCACGAAATTCAAAACGAAAAAGCGCCTCGCCGAGGCCCGCCTCGAAGACGCCAAGCTGAACCTGGCCCGCGTCAACGACATTTTCGAAGAAGTCACGCGCCAAATGAATTCGCTGAAGCGCCAGGCCTCAAAGGCCGAGCGCTACGCTCGCCTGCGCGAAGAAATGCGCGCCAAGCTGCGCGTCGTTCTGGCCAGCAAGTTCGCCGCGATTGAACAGGAGAGCGCCGAAGTCGACTCCCGGCTCAACGCTCTTGCCGAAGAAATGCAGCACCGCACCGACGCCGTGCAGCAACTCGAAGCTGAACACGCCGAACGAACTCAACGCGGCTATACAATTGAAACCGAACTGCGCGAGAACCGCGACCGCATTAGCCAGATCGCCCTTGAAATCGACCGCGCCCATGCCCGCCGCCGCCACAACGAAGAGCGCTGCGCCGAGTTGCTGGTCCGCGCCGCATCGCACGAAGCCGAACTAGCGCAGGCCCGCCATCGCCTGACTGCGCTCGAAGCCGAACGCGAATCGAACGGTCAGATTCTCGAATCCGCCGCCGCCGACCTCGCCGCCGCACAGAGCGATCTCATCCTGTGCCAGCAGGACGCCGCTGCCGCTGCCGCCGGCCTCGCCGAAATCGAGCGCCAGCAGGAAGAATCCCGCGTCACCATCTTCGATACCGTCTCCTCTGCCTCGCGTCTGCGCAACCAGCTTGCGCAAGCCGAAGAGCGCCTCGCCGGAGCCGACCGCGACGCCCGCCGCCTCGGAGCCGAAATCACCAACGCGAACATCCAGGTCGAGGCCTTCGGAGGACAGCGTGGCCAACTTGCTCTCGAATTTGAAACCGTTAGCCAGCGCGTCAACGGGATTACCGAAGAGATCAGCCAACTTCGCCGCCTGATCGAAACCCAGAAGCTGGAAGAGACCCGCTCCAAGAGCAATCTCGACGTTCTTCGCGCCGAATACGCCACCGCGCTCGGCAGGAAAGGTTCACTCGAAGCCGTCATCGCGGAACATGGATACTCCACCGAATCCGTCCGCCGCCTGTTTCAATCCGGCGTCATGCAGTCAGGACTCGCACCAGTGGGCGTTCTTGCTGACTTTCTGGAAGTCGAGCCGCGCTACGAACGCATGGTCGAAGATTTCCTCCGCGACGAACTGAACTACGTTGTCGTCAAATCCTGGGACGCCGCCGACGAGGGCCTCCGCATGCTGCGTACCGGCGTCGACGGTCGCGCCACGTTCCTGGTTCATCCCGAAGATGCGCAGGCGAAGTTCTCTTTCGTACTCGACGAAGCCGCCCACTGCGCACCCCACGCAGCACAAATCACTCCGCTCAAACACACTATCCGCGTGCTCGACGGTTTCGGCAAATCGCTCGAAGTAATTCTCCCCAAGCTTCGCGACGGTTATATCGTCCCGGAAGCGAACGTGGCCCGCGGTCTCGCGCTCGAAAACCCCGACGCGTTCTTTCTTTCTCAGGCCGGCGAATGCTTCCACAACGTCACCGTCACCGGCGGCAAACAGCGCGCTGAGGGCCCGCTCTCGATGAAGCGTGAACTGCGCGACGTCCTTCGCCAGCTCGAGGATCTCGAGCGCGCCCTGCGCGACGAAGAAATGCGCGTACTCACTCTCGGCCGCGAGATCAAAGATCTCTCCGCCCTGCTCGACCGCCTCGACGGCGAAAAGCGCGAGGCCGAGCATCAGGCCATGACCTCCGGCCACCTGCTGCAGCAGCTCGACTCGGAAATGACCCGCGTCGGCGAACGCCTCAACATTGCTCAACTCGAAGTACGGCGCCTCGCGGCCGAGCGTGCGGAACAAGAAGACATCGTGATTGCCCGCCAGTCGGAAATCGCCGTCCTCGAAGAGCAGCGCATCCGGCTCGAACAGCAGATCGCTGCTGCGCAGGAATCGCTGACCACGTTGCGCCAGCGCCGTGAAGAGTCCGCCCAAACGACCTCTCAACATGCCGCCCGCGTCGCGACGCTCGAGGAGCGCCACCGCTCAGCCGCCGCTGTACTGCATCGCATCGAGTCTCTTTTCTCAGAGATGGGCGAGCGCGTTCACGCGCTGGCCTCGCAGATTGAATCTGCCGCCGCAGAAAAACTCCAGCGTGAATCTGAGAACGAACAACTGGCTGAGCATGCCACCGACCTCGAAGCCGAGCGCAACGCTGCGCAAACCCGCGAAGGCCTGCTGCAATTTGAAACCGAACAACTTCGCGCCCGCCTCGCTGAAATCGACGAACTCCTGCGCGATAGCCGCCTGCTCCTCGACCAGGCCCGCGACCGTCGCGGCGAACTCTCCGCCGCCGCCGCCAAGTTCCAATCCGACGCGCAGTACATGTCGGAAACGTGCCTGAACGAACTCGGCATCGAGCGCGACGTCCTCGTCTCCGACGCCACCATCGTCTCTGTCACTGGCGGCGAACTTGCCGCCGAAGACCAGCTCTACCGCGACATGCGCTCGAAACTCGAAGCCATGGGCCCGGTCAACATGATGGCACTAGAAGAGTACAAAGAAACCGCCGAGCGTCACTCCTTCCTCGACACGCAGCGCAAGGACCTGATCTCGTCGATCGAGAATACGACCGCGACGATCAAAGAGATCGATCAAATCTCGCGCCAGAAATTCGAAGAGGCCTTCACCAAGATCAACGAAAACTTCCAGGCCACATTCAAGAAACTATTCGGCGGCGGCCACGCCTTCATGAAGCTCACCGACGAAGAAAACAGCGCCGAGAGCGGCATCGACGTAGTCGCCTCGCCTCCAGGCAAGCGGCTGCAAAGCGTGCTCCTACTCTCCGGCGGCGAAAAGGCGCTTACCGCACTCGCGCTCCTGGTCGGCATCTTCCAGTACGCGCCCAGCCCGTTCTGCATCCTCGATGAAGTCGACGCCCCCCTCGACGAGGCCAACATCGGTCGATTCACCGAATTGGTCAAGGAAATGAGCGTGCAAACCCAATTTGTCCTCATCACCCACAGCAAGAAGACCATGAGCATCGCCCCGGTACTCTACGGCGTAACCATGCAGGAACCGGGAGTGTCGAAACTGGTATCGGTGAGGTTCGGAGCGCCAGCATGAAAACTCCTGACGAGCACCTATCGCTCGACGAATCGCAAATCGCGGAAATCAAGGCCGCTCTGTTGCAAGCCGACCGCAGAGAGTTTGCGACCAACGAGGAAGTCACTGCGGTCCTCAGCAAATGGTCAAGAGCCGCGAAGGGTGAACCGAACGCTTAGCCATTAAATCGTCCACGTTTTCCACTCCCATCCTCAGCTTTTCCACAACGCGATGCCCCCGAATCCCGTGCTCAGCACCAGTTCTCGGCCATCCGCTTTGCTGTCAACATTTTTCCCACGAGCCCATCTCTCCTTCGGCACCACACTGTGATCAGAGTCGTTGACATTTTTTTCTGACCAGCTAGAATACGCCTCGCTCCTTCCTTGTAAAATTTCATCATGGCCTCTGAACTTCTCGACACCGTCCTCTTACAAACTGACTTCCCCGATCTCCCACTTCACGCCAGCGGCAAAGTCCGCGACGTCTACTCAGTAGACGACCAGCAACTGCTTTTCGTCGCCACCGATCGCATTTCCGCCTTCGACTACATTTTGGCCACCGGCATCCCCCACAAGGGACGCGTCCTCACCCAACTTTCCCTGTTCTGGTTTGACTATCTCGCCGATATCGTTCCCAACCACCTCATCTCCGCCGAGGTCGACCAGTACCCGGCAGCGGTCCGCAAGTATGCCGATCAGCTCCGCGGACGCTCCATGCTGGTGCAACGCGCCGAGATGTTTCCCGTGGAGTGCGTCGTCCGCGGCTACATCTCCGGCTCGGCCTGGAAGGAATACAAGGCTACCGGCAAAGTTTCCGGCATCACGCTGCCCTCCGGCTTGAAAGAATCCGACGCCTTTCCCGAGCCCATTTTCACGCCATCGACCAAGGCGACCACCGGGCACGACGAAAATATTTCCTTCGATCAGATGTGCGACATCGTCGGCGTTGAAACCGCCAGCCATCTTCGCGATCTGACTCTGCGTGTCTACAAGAAGGCCGCAGCCTACGCTCTCAATCGCGGCATCATCATCGCCGACACCAAGTTTGAGTTTGGACGCACGCCCAAGGGCATCACCCTGGCCGACGAGGTCCTCACTCCCGATTCTTCCCGCTTCTGGCCCGCCGACAAGTACGCTCCGGGCCGGGCGCAGGATTCGTACGACAAGCAGTATGTTCGCGATTACCTCGAGCAGATTCGCTGGAATAAGCAACCACCCGCACCCGCACTTCCCACGGACGTGGCCCGTCGCACCAGCGAAAAATATCTCGAGGCTTACTTCCAGCTTACGGGGCACAAGTTGGATGTCTGATTCAGAGTCTTGTCCGATCCGCTTCCCCAGGAGCGCGGTATGACTCCAGCGGACTGGATCATTTGTTTGATTGTGCTCCTCAACGTCGTCACAGCCGCGATGCAGGGCTTTTTTTCCGAAGCTCTCACGATGGCTGGATTGGTGGTTGGCTACGTCGCGGCTGCCTGGAAATATCGCAGCCTCGCGGAGTGGCTTGAAGGGTTTTTGAAGAACGATTGGTTAGCTGAGATACTTGGCTTTCTCATCATCTTTTTCGCGATCCTGCTGCTGTTCGGCATCGCCGCCAGGATCGCCCGCTGGGTGATGAAGGAATCCGGTCTCAGCGGTTTTGACCGTTTCCTCGGCGGAGTATTGGGGTTGCTGAAGGGCGGGCTGATGGTAGCGGTGATCCTGATGGGCATGACCGCATTTGCCCCTGCTTCCAAGTTGCTGGAGAAGTCCCAACTGGCGCCCTATTTCCTTGTGATTGGAAATGCCGCCATGTGGCTGGCGCCGGCGGAACTGAGGCAGCGTTTCGATCAAGGTCTGCGCCTGCTGCATCAGGCTCCGCAAAAGTTAAACTCGGCCCCTGCCCCTCCGCCGAAATAGGCGCGGTGCAGTGAAAAATTCATATTGAAGAGAGAAACACACTGTGAAAGATCAATTGGAAGCACTCGTCCTGCAGATGTACAAAAGCAATATTCTTTATTCCGAAGGCGTCCGCGAATTCAAGAAACGCTTCATCCTGACCGTACTGCAGGAAAACAAGGGCAACCAGTGCCGCGCTGCCCGCGAGCTCGGCATGCACCGCAACACCCTGAGCCGCACCATCGATGAGCTGAAGATCGACGTCCGCCAGCTCCGCGACGGCGTCAAGCGCCCACCCCGCAGCGCCCGCCCCGTAGGCCTGGAAAAGAAAATCGTCCGCTAATTTTCTCATCTTGAGCGCTGTCGAGACCCAACCGCCGGAGCTATGTCATCCTGAGCGAGGAGAAAGCTTCCGCGAAGCGGAAGCTTTCTCGCAATCGAAGGACCCCTGCACTGCTGCTTCGCACGTGCAACGTTGGAGGGGCGTTTCCACCTGACCCTCTCCCGCCAAGAGAAAAGGCAGCCCTCGCAGGCTGCCCTTAATATCCAACTCCAAAACCGACTCTAGTTTGCCGCCGCAGCCGGTTTGTGATGCACGACTGGCTTCGGGGGCGCCGGCTTAACCAGCACGACCCCCTTCTCCAGCACCATCATGAAAGGGTTAGGGGTATAGGAGGCCGGCACGCCTGAGAAGTCAAAGCTGGCTCCGTCCTTCGGAATCAAACGAGCCGGAAGCTTGTCTGCAAACTGCAGCGTGATGTCCGCCTTCTTCGCGTCGATATCGTCGGAGCTGCCCGCAATCTGGAACTCGGTCGGCGTGGTGCTGATGATGGTACCGTTCATCTTCAAGGGCTGGCCCTTGACCACATTCCAGACCGCATCCTGATCCGCCTGGGTGCCGTTACTCAATACAAATTCCCAAGTCGCGAAATCCATCTTCTCAGGGTGCAACTTACCTTCGCTGTCCGCCGCGTCCTGCACCATCTTGTGCGCCTGCTCGGCTGGCGTCGGCGCCGGCTTGATGGCCATCTGCGCCGCATTCGCCTTGGCCCCTGCCAGCACTTCGGCCCAGCCATCGTCTGCGGAGTGAAACTTCACATACTGTCCGCGCGCGTACTTCTCAATTTGGGGTGCCGCGGCCGCCGGAGCCACCGCTGCCGCTCTCGCCGCAAACCAGATTCCGTTCTGATAGTCGGGAGGCGTCTGCCCTAGATACGACAACGCCAACGGCCAGACCACGCTGAAATCCGCCGGGTTCGCGTCAACCGTTTTCCGCAACGCCCCGACCGCTTCCGAGAAATCTTTCTCCTTCACCGCCTCCGTGCTGCCCGCGGTCGCGTCATCTTTCGCTTTCACCGCTGCATCATGTTTCGCCGCCGCAATGGTTCCTTCCTGCAAATCTGCGATACCGATTACCGCCTCGAAGATTCCGCCCATCTGATCTTTTGTTTTTTGGAAGTCTGCGACCGAGGTTCCCTCGGGTTTGGGCCACTTTGGCAAACAATCCAGTCCCTGTTGGCCGTACTTCTTGCCATCCACCAGCAACTGAGCCGCGTTGGGATCCCCTCCCTGCGCCAGGATGCGGTCGTAATAGGCCAGCGTGGTCAAGGCCCTCACCTGGCATGGGTCGGCCGTCACCAGCTTGGTCGCCGTCTCCAGAGTTTTCTTGGTGTTCCCGGTCGACTGATAGGCCTGCATCAGAATCTCCAGCGCCTGACTCTTCATGATGCTATTGGGATACTGGGTGAGGAACGCTTCCAACCCACTGATCTGCGCGCTGGGATCCTTCTGCCCATAGGCGGCCACGTAGGCGTTGTACTCCGCTGGATCCTTGATCACCGGCGCCGCCGCCGGCGTGCTCTGCGATGCGCTCTGCGCAGTCGCACCCGTTGGCGGGTTTACACTCCCCGTTGGAGGGTTCACGCTCGAAGTCGGCGGGTTCACGCTTGAGGTGGGCGGCGCTGCCGGTTGCCCCTGCTGCGCTGGCTGTGTGGCAGCCTGTGCCCCCGCTCCTGCAGCAATCCCAAGCACAACCGTCAATAGAATCTTTTTCATCAGTAAGGCTCCTTGGACTTTCGGAAAATAGCTTTTCTGGGAATCGTGTTCTCTACATCTCAGCAGTGACTGCATTCCGTCTGGACCGCTTTGCTCTCGGATCCTGCTCTGGAATGCCGGGCCTCCCGGCAGGACCCCGGGGGACAATGGGTGACCGGCGACAGCGTAAGACGCCTGACCCTTTTCCCGGTTGGCCGGATTATAAGTACCTCTTCCTCCGAAGGCAAGCGACTTCCCATTCACCCTCCACTTTATTGCTAAGATGCAATGGCTAAGATGCTTCGAGTGAACAGGACGGATGTTCACCGTCCGCTCCCTATCCTCTCGAACTCTCTCGCAGGAGAGTCTTGAATCCTATGGACACCACTCCTCCAGAAATGATCCAGCCGCTAGCCGGACAAGTGGCCGTGGTCACCGGCGCGGGCCGCGGCATTGGAGCCGCAATCGCCCGCAAACTCGCCGCCCTCGGCGCCACCGCCGTGCTCTGCGGACGCACTCAGGCCACGCTCGACGCCACTGCTCAAGCCATCCTCGAAGCCGGAGGCAAAACCGAAGTCATCCCCTGCGACGTTACCATCCTGCACCAACTCGAATACGCCGCCACCCGCGTCGACAGCACCTTCGGCCGCGTCGACATCCTGGTCAACAACGCCGGAGTCGCCGGCTTCAACGACCCCCTTCACAATCTGCTGCCCGACGACTGGGATCGCATCCTCAACACCAACCTTCGTGGCGTGTTCTTCACCATCCGCGCCTTCGCCCCCATCATGATCCGCGCCTACTACGGACATATCATTAACATCTCTTCCCTCGCCGGAAAAAACGCGCTTCCCAACGGCGCTGCTTACGCTGCCTCGAAATGGGGATTGAACGGCCTCACCTACTCGGTCGCCGAAGAGTTGCGAGTCCACAACATCCGCGTGAGCGTGATCTGCCCCGGTTCCACCGAAACCGAACTCACCCCCCACGCCGGCAAAGACCCCCGCAAAATGCTGCAACCCGACGACGTCGCCCACGCCGTCGCCATGCTGGTAACCCAAGCCCCGCAATCATTTGTAAGTGAGATTCTGCTAAGACCGACACAAAAACCGTAGTGCAGAAAAGTTTGTGTGGGGACAGCCACCCAAGCCTGCCCTGAGCGAAGCCGAAGGGGGCTGTCCGCGGAGCGCGGCTCCCTGTGTCCTCTGTGGTTAAGCCTTTGACTTCCTACTTCTTGAAGAGATTGTCGAACGCCGCCCGCGCATCATTCGGCCGCAAGCTGGCCGGAGTCGAAGTCTCCTTCTCCCGCGTCACGCGAATCTCATAGAACGTACACTCGTTCCGCGCATCCTTCTTCGCGATCCGCTCCTTCACCGGCTGCATGCACTCAAACCTGCTGCCTGGATCAAAGTACGTACACTGCTTGCACGAATGCAGCTCAAACCCGCACTTCGGACACTGCCCGGTCGCGGTCATCCCCTGCAACACGATCCCGCACTGTGTACACCGTGAAACCGCGCGCGTCCCTGGCAGATTCACCGGTCGCGGACCAAACGTGTTATCCCGCTTCGGCGGCGCCGAGCCAGACTTCTCTCCAAACTTCTCGCCCGATCCCTTTCGCTCCTCGCGGTCGCGATCTTGATACCCATGCTGCCGATATTTCGCTGCCACAAACCCTCCCCCAGGCACGCGGCCCGTATTGTCTCCCCGATCCCCCCCGCCCGGCAAGTAGCCGCAGTTTGAGTTCGACGAAGAAATCTTAGTAGATCGAGTCATCCTGAACGGAGCCGTTTTTCAGGCGCAGTGAAGGATCTCGCGCGTGGCGCCACTATTTTCAGAAACAAACTGCACCACTAGCCGATGTATTCCTCTGTGAAACCCAGTGTCCCCTGTGGTAATCGATTTGGAACTCCCCCGCGCCCCAACTCGCTACAATGATCGAATGATCCACGAAATCCTCCCCGTCGGCCCCCTGCTATGCAACTGCTCCATCATCGGCGACGAGACCACCCACGAGGCCATGGTCATCGACCCCGGCGACGACATCGACGACGTCCTCGCCCTCGTCCATAAACATAATCTTCAGGTCAAACAGATCGTCATCACCCACGCTCACATCGACCACGTCGGAGGAGCCATGAAGCTCCGCGCCGCCACCGGCGCCCCCATCCTGCTCAGCAAAAATGACTATGCCCTGCTCAAAATGCTCGATGCCCAGGCCGCCTGGGTCGGCATGTGCGCTCCGGGAAAAGTCGAAATCGATCGCAGCATCGGCGACGGCGACAAAGTCACCGCTGGCTCACTCGAAGCCCACGTCCTCGAAACCCCCGGCCACACCGAGGGCAGCATCTGCCTCTTCTTTTTCGCAGAAGGCTCAATCGGAAAGGATGAATCGGTGAAAGACTGGCTGGCAACAGTCAAACCCTGGGTCAAGCATGAGGACAAGCCTCTCACCCACAAGCTCATCGCCGGCGACACCCTCTTCGCCGGCTCCATCGGACGCACCGACCTCCCCGGCGGCAACACAGAAAAGATCATGCGCTCCCTGCACCACCTCGCCACTTCCCTCCCCGACAACACGCTCGTCATCCCCGGCCACGGCCCCCTCACCACCATCGGAGAAGAGAAAGAGACCAATCCGTTTCTGACGAAGCGGAAAGTGATGTGACGAGAGAACCATGCTCCCGTTGCAATTTCTTGCGCACTGTTGACAGAAATTCTAAGAATTTTCATCTTCGTCGCGCACCCACTGGCGTAGAATTTTTTTCGCGCTCGAAGGTCAACGAATCTACATCTAACCCATGTCTTCGTAGGATTCCGTTTTTGTGTTCTCAATGAAGGAGTTTGCCATGCCCGCCAGATCTTCAAGCTTCGCTGTCGTGCTCGCCTTTGTCTGCATTTCAATGTTTTCCGCGAACAGCTTTGCCTCTGGGCCTGTGGAGCAAGTGCTTTATGACTTTCCCTATGGCACTGCCCCCAGTAGTGGCCTGATTTCCGACAGCGCTGGCAACCTCTACGGCACGACCCGTTACGGGGGGAACGGCTACGGAACGGTTTTCGAGCTTAGTCCGCCCACTACCTCAGGAGGCGCTTGGACGGAAACCGTGCTTTATGCCTTCAATCCTTTTAACATAATCGACGGAGCGTATCCGTTCAGCACTCTGATCTTCGACAAAGCGGGCAACCTTTACGGCACAACCTCAGTCAGCTCGCACGGATATGGCACCGTCTTCGAGCTGTCTCCGCCCACCACGGCAGGCGGCGCCTGGACCAGGAAACTCCTTATGGATGTCCCCGTCGACGGCAGCAAGGGCACCAATCTCCAGGGCAACCTGATTTTCGATTCCGCCGGCAACCTCTACGGCACGACGCTCTCCGGCGGAGCCGGCACCACATGCGGAGCCCGCAAGGGATTCGGTTGCGGAACCGTGTTCGAACTCAAACCGCCGACAAAGGCCGGCGCCGGCTGGACGGAAACCATCCTCCACAGCTTTGCAGTCGCGGCCGGCGATGGCTTCACTCCCGGCACTGCGCTGATTATCCGCGACGGAATCCTTTATGGAACCACCGAGAAGGGTGGCGCCAACGGCGACGGCACAGTTTTTCAACTGGCGCGGCAGAGCGGAAGCTGGGTTGAAACCATCCTCCACAACTTCACCGGCACCGACGGTGCGACTCCGGTGGGAAGATTGATTGCCGATTCGTCCGGCAATTTCTACGGCACGACCTACGACGGCGCCAATGCAGGCGGCAGTGGGGCCCAAGGCTGCGGTACAGTCTATGAGCTTTCTCCGCCCGCGATCTCCGGCGGCGCCTGGCAGGAAACGACGCTCTACTCTTTCACCGGCAGCAAGGATGGCAGCAATCCCTACGTCGGCGTCATTCGCGACAACGTCGGCGATCTCTACGGCGTGACGACCTACGGAGGCTTCAAGAATAACGGCGTCGTATACAAACTGCTCGCGCCCGCCGAGGCCGGTGGCGCGTGGTCGCAGGTCACCTTGCACGTATTCGACGCTGTGACCCACGATGGCGCCGGGCCGGCAGGAGATCTAATCCTTCTCGACGGTAAAGGGCTGTTTGGCACAACCTATGGCGGCGGGACGGCGCCCGGAGGCACCGTCTTCAACATTACATTCTGAGGCTGCTGCGCGCATAGACAGAGGAATCGGGTTGAACGGAGAATGACCGCCCTGCGAGAGTAGTCCGTTCTTGGCTCAACGGTCGTAGCGCAAGAGTCTCTGAACCTTCGGTTACGGTCTCATTCTCCGCCGGCACAAGAACTGAGATCGTAGAGCAATACTACTGTGCCTTTTTGCTCATCGATTTGGTTGTGCTTAACTTGGCTGCATCCACACGCGGGAAAATGCAATTTGATTCTTCCGAGGAATAGCTCATCGAGTCTGGCGTTATACACATCGCCTCTCCGTAGGGCAGACTCTTGCAGAATCGCTTTTCTGCCGGCGTCGTCGAGGCCAACCACCTCTATGTGGTCAACGTTGAACTGCTTCCCTTCGTCGATGTCAACTACAATGGAGATGCGGCGGCTCACATCGTCGATTTTCGTTTCCGCGACGCCCGTGTAATTTATAAAGCCGTACTCGCCATAGGCTTTGCGTAGATTGTTTAGTCCTTCGGCAACCTTCGCGCGAGCGAAAACATCGCCATCCTCGATTGGGAAGAGACTCCTCAAATGTTCGGCATTGGTGAGCGTATTGTTGTGTCGAAACGAGATTCCGCCCAAGCGATATCGCTGGCCCTCGTTGATGTGAACACTAAGGGCAAGCCCATGCTCCGAACCGCGACTCGTCAGAACGGCGTCACCGTTTACCTCAACCTGAAAGAATCCGCGATCCTGCCACGCCGTTCGCACCCTCTCCAGAAGTTCTTCACTCGCTCCGGTCAAAGGTTCCGGATAAGTTAGATGTTTCAATTCGGCAGCGATCCGCTCCTGCTCAGCAACTGGCATCCGGAGGCTTCCTGAGAACGAAACTCCGATGACTGGAACCTCACCCGGCTGCTCGTCCCTTGGCGGAAATGACGTACAGAGCTCCTCAGGCATGCTGAGCTTGTGGCCTACTTGCGCGTCCGGCTGGTTTTGAGTCAAGCTCAGGCCAGCCGAAAAGAGAACAACAACCATAGCCCCGAGAATCAGCAAACGGCGCATAAATAAAGCGAGCCCCACTCGAGACGGGTTCTCAGCGACGATACTTGCCGCAATCAACCCATCGCCTTGTCAAAGAGATTGATGCTCAACTTTACCCACTTAGATGCCCCAGCACCTTTCCAATCCCTTCTTCAAACTCGTTCAGCGCCGTTATCAAACTCAACACCAAATATCCATCGCTCGGAAAATCGTAAAAATGTCCGGGATGCACCAGCACTCGCTTTTCCCGCACTAACTCGATCGCCAACTCCTCATCCGACCGCGTCACCGGAACTCGCAGCACCGCGTACCATCCGCCCTCGACGTTGAGCCGCTCGCAGGATTTCTGCTCGACCAACTGCCGGTCAAGCTCGGCGAGATTCTCACCAACTCGATCCAGCAACTGCCGCTGAATACTCTTCCTCTGCTGCAGCAACACCGGTACCGCCCACTGCACCGGCGCATTCATCGACAGATAAGTATCAGCAATCACTTCCAGCCGTCCCATTGCCGCGTCCGCCAACTCCCGCGGCCCGCTGGTCACCACCCACGCCACCTTCATCTGCGGCAACGCCGAAATCTTCGACAGCCCACTCAGCGTAAACGTCAGCACTTCGTGATTCCCCGCAAAGCTCCCTACGGCCTTGTCATTCCGACCAAGCCTTTGGATCGGCGCACGCCGATCCAAAGGCGCGTGGAGGAACCTGCTTCTCGCCGGCGGCGCCTCGCCACTCCGCGACTCCTTCAGCCCATAATCCAAAAACACTTCATCCACAATCAAAGCCAGCCCGCGCCCCCGGCAAAATTCATTCAGCAACTCCCCTTCCCCCGCCGACACATACGACCCCGTCGGGTTATTCGGATGCACCACCACCACCCCCCGCGTCCGCTCCGTCACCGCCTTCTCCAGCGACGGAAAATCCATCTGCCACCCGTGGTCATAAATCAGCGGATACGGCGCTAGTCTCACATCCTGCAAATCCGCCAGAAACTCAAACAGCGGATAACTCGGCTTCGGCACCAGCAACTCATCCCCCGCATTGCACAGCAGCCGAAACACAAACGAATACCCCTCGCTGGTGCTGGTGGTCAGAACAATCCGCTCCGCATCAACCTCCGTAGAGACGTTGCTTGCAACGTCTCCCGAGCTACGGTCAGACCGCTCGCGGTAATATGCCGCAACCGCCTTCCGCGCCCCCACCAGCCCCTTCGCTTGCGGATCGTAATCCATCACCTGCGGCGAGACGAGCGAATCGAGAATCGCCCGCTCGTCATACTGCAACCCCGCCCGCGTGGGATTCGAAACCGTCAGATCGAGAATCTTCCCTCCGCCCGCGCGCACTTCGTCCACCGCCCGCGTAAACCGATTCTGCGCCAGCTTCCAGTTGGTCCGTTCAGAAAACATCAGTGGGATTCTATGCGAACGGAGATTCTCTCGAAAGGTTGGAGATGGTTGGAAAGGCCAAGCGCCGGAGGCGCGCCCGAGAATAGCCCGGCGTTTCCACCGCCGGGTAGTCCGGTAAGAATCGAAAAGCGTCCCGGAGGGACGCCCGAAACTAAAACTTTGCCGCCATCAGGCCCGCGGCCCGCGCATCAACTGCAACGCCGGAGGCGGCTCCTCGCGGCTCATGTCGTCCTGCGTATGCTCTTCCAGGTTGGGCCAATCGCGAATCGTCACCGCCGGACACACCAGACCCTTGCCCGCTGGCCGCAGCAACTGCCGCAAAGTCTGTACTCCGTAAAACAATCCCTGTCCCGTCTTTGCCGCCACAATCAAATGCGTTTTGTCGGAGAACAACAAATATCCGTCTTCGCCCACCGCATTATCCGCCTTCAGTCCGTTTCTCGCCAGAAAGCGCCGTACCCGCCGGTCCTGCAGCCGCGCCAGCACAATCGCTCCGCCCTCGGCCTTGCCCGCAGCCTTCATCCCCAGAATGTCAAGTTGCAGACCCGACTGGTCGGCAATCTCCTCCGCCAGCGTTTGGGCCGCAATGCGGTCCTCCGACTGATGCCCCAGCTGCACGAAAATCTTGGTTCGCGACCGCACCCGAAACCCGCCGTCACGCAGTTGCACTTCCTTGGGCGCTGGCACCAGCGCCAACGGCGCGCGATCGCCGGAGTCCAGTGCGAGCGCCGAAACACAAAACAGAACGAAAGGCACAATCCGCAACAGTCGTCGACTCATTCAGATCCTTGTGAATCCAGGGAACTATTGTACCCGCAACCGCTTCCCATGGTGTAATTTCCGTGTAACTTCGTGGTTTCCCGATTGTCGCCTCTGCGGCCACTACCCCCTAAACGCTTCCTTGTTTACCACATACGGCATCTTCGTCACGTCGCCCCCGTAGTTCCCTTCCAGCACGTCAAGCAGCCCCTGCACGCACCGCCCCGCCATACCCTTCTCCGGATCGGTCGACAGCCGCGTAATCCGCGCTGCGCTGGCAAAGTGGGGCATCAGACGGCACCGGTCCGCAATCGCCGGATCGCGCAGCGGAGAATCCGCCGGCAGCGGCTCCTTCTCATAAACATCTAGCGCCGCTCCTGCAATCCAGTTCTCGCGCAGCGCCCGCGCCAGCGCTGCTTCGTCGATCACCGGCCCGCGCGACGTATTCACCAGATACGCCGTCGGCTTCATCAACTTCAAATTCGTCTCATTGAACAGATGGTACGTCGGCGTCGCGCTCTCTCCCGCCCGCAGCAGCGGCACATGCACGCTGATGAAATCCGCCCCGCGCAGCGCCTCGGCAAACGGAACATACTTGATCCACGCCTTCTCTTTCGTCAGACCCCGCGCATGCCGCAGATCGTTGATCTCCTGAATCGTCTTCACGAACTCGTGATTCTCATACGCCGGGTCATAACACAAAACATTCATATCGAACCCAACGCATTTCTTGATGAACGCCAGCCCGATCCGCCCCGTCCCAATCACCGCGACAGTCTTGCCGGTGACCTCGTCGCCGAGAAACGGCAGATACGGATGCCAGTATCCCCACTTCAACTCCCGCGTGAGCTGCTCCGCCGCCCACATTTTCCGCGCCAGCGTACCCATCATGAAGAACGCAAACTCCGCGGTCGCTTC
>Ga0070733_10001374_pt1 | contig 18225 bp, 12 predicted proteins | sample Coa_R1_9_FD_66450 | JGI IMG/M metagenome (GOLD analysis project Ga0070733, IMG submission 66450) | Surface soil microbial communities from Centralia Pennsylvania, which are recovering from an underground coalmine fire - Coalmine... | ecosystem: Environmental > Terrestrial > Soil > Unclassified ... | reverse complement strand
GCCTTGATCTGGGTATCGCCCGCCCAAGTATCGGCAGGAATCGTCACCTTATAGCTGGAAGCCGCGCTGGCAACACCTAGTGCGAGCGTAGCGAGACCGAGAGACAACTTGAATAGTTTCATTGAATTTAGCTCCTAACAAAGTTTAATTTTTAAAAGTATGACCTACGGGGTATTTGCTTCCGTGCCGGCGATTCGCTGCCTGCACCTGTATAGACGCTCAAGGCGGGTAAAGGGTAACGCCACAAACAAATTTTGTTTTAGGCGATCACCGTTACCAAGCGTTCATGGCTTCTTCAAATATAACACAAAGATCCTCAGGCCGCGCGGGGCGGGGTGACAACTTTGTGACTCTATGTTGGGGAAGTGTGCCCTCGACAAGTGCCGGAATGTCGGCGGAGGTGTAACCAATCTCTCGTAATCCGTTCGGCGCTTTGAGACGTTGCATGAACCAGGTGATTCGGTCCGCAAGAATCTTGCCCGCATCTTGCGCGTGAGCGCCATCCACTCTTGCCCCGAGCGCAGCGGCTGCTTCCAGATGCCGTTCCGGCCGCACGCTCCCAGTAAAACGAAACACTGCGGGCGCGTTCAGGATCACGGAGAATCCATGCGGGATCAGTGCGTGCGCTTCGCCGTCCATGTGAGGATAACCGGGCGCTCGATAACTCTTCACGTTGCCGGAGACTGGATAGGACATGCCGTGAGGCAGATGCACGCCCGCGTTGCCGAATCCGATTCCGGCGTAGGAGGCCGCCAGCAGCATGCTCGCACGAGCTTCGTCGTCGGAAGTATCTTCCACCGCGCGGACCAGATAACGCGCCACAATCCGCATCGCTTCGAGCGACCAGAGGTCGCTGATGGGATTCGATCCTTGATAGGCGGGACGCAACGCCGGCCGCTCCGGATGCACCCGCTCGGAATAAGGAATCGCCGTAAACGATTCGACCGCGTGACTGAGAATATCGAGGCCGCTCGAGGCCGCCACCTGCGGCGGCATGGTGCGCGTGTTCTCGGGATCGAGCAGGCCCAGCGTGGGCTTCAGCCTGCGGCTTGCGATTCCGGTCTTGGCGTGCATGCGAGTCAGATCGAAGATGCTCACGCCGGTGGTTTCGCTGCCGGTTCCCGCAGTGGTGGGAATCGCGATCAAGGGCTTCAAGAGACCAGGCACCGGCAGGCCGCGTCCGATCGGCGCGTTTACATAGTCGAGAAAATCGGCGGGCGGATAGGTGGTGTACAGATTGACTGCTTTGGCGGTGTCAATGGTAGAGCCTCCACCTACGGCCACAAATGCGTCGTATGCTTGACCCTTCGGCGACTGGCGCGCGAACGCGATCGCGTCCTCAAACGATTCGTCGGTGGGTTCGACGCGGACGCGGTCGTAGACGGTAAACGGGATGTGATTCTCTTCGAGCGACTCCAGAACGATTGCGACGGGCCGCAAGCGGCGCAGCACCGGATCGGTGATCACCAGCACATTGCGCGAGCCGAGCTCGGCCAGATCCATACCAACTTCGCGAGTGACTCCGGCGCCGAAGCGGATACCGGATGCGGCCATTTCAAAGGCGGTTTCGTGATTCATGGTCGAATGTTCCTTGGTACAGCTTAGCGCGGGCGCCCCAGCAGCAAGGGCTGGACGGCGGCCGATTTTGCAAACGTTCGGTCGAACGTAACCACGATCCCTTGGCGTACAGCCGCGAAGGCGTGCAAGTAACAATCGGTCCATTGCTGGTTGGAAGGACTGGCATGCTGGGTTGCAGCACGCCATTCGCGTTCGAGGCCCTCCAGCTCCGCGAGGTATGTGACACGCTCGTCGTCGCGCAATTTGTCGTAGACGCGCCAAGCCTCCTTCTGACTCCGAACATCTTCATGCATTGCGTGTGCATTGGTCAGGAGCCGCAGGAATCCCATTTGCGTGATGCGGCAGAACGCAGCCTCCCCTGAGGCCGCGGTCTCGAACCAGTTCGTCGCCTCTCTGTGATGGATATGGCCGTCCGCGGCGATGGCGAGCCAAACGTTGATATCAGGTAAGTAGATCTTCGATTTCTGCATTCGTCAGAGCGATGGGCTTCTTGCTCTTGCAGCGGATCAGGGGGCCACGAATGCGCCGCCGCTGTCGTGCGGGAGCATCGTGGATGTGCGCTTCCAATGCCTTGACGATGAGCCGCTTGAGGGTCACGCCTTCGCGGGCGGATTTCAGCTTCAAGTCGCGAAACAACTCATCCGGAATATCGACGGTGGTGCGCACATTCACACATTAGCACCTCCGCACATGCCGATCTTACCACCCCATCGCGAGCTTCGTGAACGTCCGCACGCAAACGCCTGTTGGACCCTTGGCCAGGAACGGCTTGGCGTCGTTCAGCCAGGCTGTGCCGGCGATGTCCAGGTGCACCCACGGGGTCTCGCCCACAAACTCGCGCAGGAACCAGGCCGCGCTGATTGCTCCGCCGTAGCGGCCGCCGATATTGCTGAGATCGGCGAAAGCGTTTTTAAGCAGCTCCTTATATTCGTCGTCGAGGGGCATGTGCCAGGTCTTCTCGCCTTCACTCTTGGCCGCGGCCATCACGCGCGCCAGCATGTCGTCATTATTGGTGAACGCACCGGTGTTGACGCCTCCCAACGCCACCACAATCGCGCCGGTAAGCGTCGCCGCATCCACCAGGTGCGTGCAGCCGAGCCTCTGCGCGTAGGTCAGCGCGTCGATCAGGATCAGGCGGCCTTCGGCGTCGGTATTCAAAACCTCGATGGTTTTTCCGTTGAGCGACGTCACGATATCGCCAGGACGCTGGGCTCGGCTTCCCACCATATTCTCGACGGCGGGCACCAGAGCCGTCACAGGAATGGCCGGCTTCAGTTGCGCGATGGCCCGCATTGCGCCCAGCACCGCCGCGCCGCCCGCCATGTCGTACTTCATCTCGTCCATTCGGTCGGCGGGCTTGATGGATACGCCGCCGGTGTCGAAAGTGACGCCTTTTCCGACCAGCCCAAGATGATCGCTGGTCTTCGGAGCCGCCGCCGGACGGTAGCGGACAATGATCAGCGCCGGCGGTTCAGCGCTACCTTGTGCTACCCCAAGCAGCGAGCCCATGCCCAACTGGCGCATGCGGTCTTGATCGAGGATCTCGCACTCGAGACCAACCTCGGCAGCCATGGCGCGTGCGCGATCCGCCATTACCATCGGAGTCAATAGATTGGCAGGTTCGTTGACCATCTCGCGGGTGAAGTTCTGAGCATCCGCCAGAATTATTCCTCGCTCGAAGTCGGCTTGAATTCCCTTCGACGCGGACTTGGCCGCCAGAAGGAAGCTTTCGAGCGGCTTGGATTCCTTCGAGGAGGTTTTATGCTGATCCGGCTCGAAGTTGCCCAGAATCGCGCCCTCGACGGCCGCCGCTGCATCACCATCGTCCAACCACCAGGCCAGCGTCTTGACGCCCTTCTGCTTGAGCGATCGGACGGTGGCTCCCACGGCCCGGCGCAATCCGGCCGCATCGAAAGCGGAGCGCTTCCCCGCCCCGACGACTGCCAAACGCTTCGCGGCTACTCCCGGAGCCTGATGGAGCACGGCCAGTTCTCCCGGCTTTCCCGTGAACTCCGCCGAGGTGCGTAACTCTTCCAGCCACGTTGCGACTCCTGCCAGTTCGGCAGGAATGGCCTCATCCTCGAATACCAGCGCGGCGATGGCGTCGGCCTGCACCCGATCAAAAGCTTGTGAAATTAGTTTGGATTCCATGATCTGTGTGTTTATTCTTTTTGACGACGCCCAAGCGCGGCCCTGGCTTCGGATTTCATTTCGCGCTCACGTTCACTTTCGCGCTTGTCGTGAAACTTCTTGCCCTTGCCGACCGCCAGCTCGATCTTGATCAATCCGTTCTTGAGATACAGCTTCGTTGGCACCACGGTTAGCCCGCGTTCGCGCGTTTCGTGTTGCAGCTTGTCGATTTCAGCGCGATGCAGCAGCAGCTTGCGCCGGCGCACCGGCTGATGATTCATGATGTTGCCGTGGGAATACTGGGCGATGTGCGCATTCACCAGCCAGGCTTCGCTGCGCTCGATCTCGCCGAAGGCTTCCTTGAGTTGAATCTTGCCGTCTCGAGCCGCCTTCACCTCGGTTCCGGTGAGCACCAGGCCGGCTTCCATGCGGTCGGCCAGGAAGTAGTCATGGCCCGCCGAACGGTTTTCGCTGAGGATTTTAATTTTGGATTCCACGCCCGGAACTCAATCTGCGTCAAGTCAGGTGGAGAGGTTTTCTCTCCCTCGACAAGTGTAGCATGCCGCCTGGAATTATCCCGGCAAGATGATGACCCGACGACACTTATGCGCTGCTTGGCGGCTCCGCGTGCTACTCTTGGCCGGCTCAGGGCTTGCGCTGGATGGACAGAGCCCACTGGCCAAGCCGATGGATCTCCAGCAAACCTGGTATGAACTCCGGATCGGCGAACCTGTTCCGATCGTTGCGCCAACCGAGACGCTCGATTTCCTGCGAACGGCCAAGAACCGGAAGATTGCGATGGGAGGCGCCGCCGATGGCGATAACTCCGCAGGCTTCGTGGTGGGCGCGGACCGGACGGGACGAATGGTGCTGGCTGCATCGCCACGAGTGACGCCGGGCCAGTACACCGTCGTTCTTTCGGCCACCAATGCAGCCGGGGAATCTCGGCAAACCACCTTGACCATGGCCGTCCAGGCTATTACATCGGTCCCTTCGAGCTCGACTCGGAATCCCGTGGTGCTCCTGAATGGATGGGAGTCCGGTTACAACATCGATTCCTGCCCCATATCCGGCAGCTCGGCGGATACGTTCGGCAATCTCGCCCAGTATCTGGTGGACGATGGCGTGCCGGTCGTATATTTATTCGACAATTGCCTGATCGACGCGAATCAGTCTATCGAGACTTTAGGCAACGACCTGGGCGCTTTCCTGAAGTCCATACATTATGATACGGGCGCGCAAGTTCCACAGATCGACCTGGTGGCGTTTAGTTTGGGCGGAGTGATCGCCAGGGCTTACCTCGCGGGGTTACAGCCTGATGAGAGCCTGACGCCACCTACCAGTACGCTGGTTGGGAAACTAGTCCTGATCGCTTCCCCCAATTTTGGCTCGTTCATAGCCAGTACGTATGCGACCACTTTTTCTTCCGGGACCCAAGGCGCGGAGCTGATTCCGGGCAGTTCGTTCCTCTGGAACCTGGCGAACTGGAATCAGCGAACCGATGATTTGCGGGGAGTGAGCGCCATCGCTGTCATCGGCAACGCCGGAACCTATACCCCCAGTTTCAATTCCGCGACGGTACTCAACAATGCCAGCGACGGCCTCGTATCGCTGACCAGCGCCTCCGCCGGCTTCGTGACCGAACAAGCCTCGGTCACGCGCATTGTGCCGTATTGCCAGGTGGACCCGTCGGCATTTACCAACACAAATCTGGGAACGTTCGCATGCAATGCTCCGGGGATAGCAAATGTCACGAGCGCGTCGCACCCTACCGGCGAAATCGTACGGTCGTTCTTAGGCGGCACTACGGCTTGGACAACCATCGGATCGACGCCCACCACGGATCCGTATCTGTCCATCGATGGCGGAATGTTTTTCGCGCTGGTGAGCGAGGCGGACAGTTACCTCTCGGATCTGAGCCAGGTGGCATGGGGCACCGTCCAATTGGCGGCTGGCGGAGATGCCGGCACCATATACTACACGGACTTCCTTGCCGGAACCGGCGTCTTCGAGGCATCGAGTTCGTCGCTGGGCATGGTCGATTGCGGCTCGTACGCGCTGCCTCTCGGTTTCTTTTCGGCGGTGCGCTGCAAGTTCGACGCCACCATTGTCTCCGTCGGTCCGCTGTTGACCACGTTCCCAAAGGTGGTGAGCGGCGGCGGGACCATCACCATCACGGGAGTGGATTTTGGCTCCCAGTGCAACAACTGCGGAGTCGTCGCGGTCGCGGCCGGCTCAACCACGAAGCAGACTCTGCAAATCGGCTCGTGGAAAAATACCGCGATCACCGCAACCCTGCCGGCGACCTTAACCGGTCTGATCACCATCACCGTTGTCGCTGCGATGGGTACGGATTCCTTGGCGATCATGGTCGCGCTGCCAAATCCGTCCATCATCGCCGCATCGCCAGCGAGTTTACAATTCGGGTATACCAGCGGTGGAGCGGTTCCCGTGGCGCAACCAATCCAGATCACGAATAGCGGCGCCGGAACGCTGGCCTGGACGGCGTCGGTGAACACGGGTTCGACGAACACCGCGTGGCTGAGCGTGTCTCCGGCATCCGGTACTGCGCCATCGGCACTTTCCGTTTCCGTCGCGCCCGCCGGTTTGAGTGCCGGCGTGTACACCGGCAGTGTTCAGATTTCGGCCACGGGAGCGTCGAACACTCCGTTGTCGGTACCGGTGACGCTCACAGTGACTCAGGCGGTTCCGTCTCTGGCCGTCGCGCCGCAGGCATTGACGTTCAACTATTCGGTAGGCAATCCGGCTCCGGCCGCGCAGACCGTGTCGATTACGAACACGGGCGGAGGCACACTCTCCTGGACGGCCTCGACCAGCGGCGAATACTGGCTCGCCGTGTCGCCTTTGTCCGGCAGCGCCCCCGCAATGCTGTCGATGTCCATCAACCCCGCGAATCTCGCCGCCGGAACGTACACCTCCACGGTGCAGGTCGCCGCCACGGGAGCAGCCGGGAGCCCTGCCTCCATCGCCATCACCCTGGTTGTGCAGGGAACGCAGCCGGCCCCTACCATCACCGCCGTAGGCAACGGCGGAAGCTTCCAGCCCGGCGCGGCCTCGGCCACGTGGCTGTCGATCCTGGGATCAAACCTGTCGACTGCGACGTACACCTGGCAAGCTTCCGATTTCGTGAATGGGATGCTTCCAACCTCGCTCCAGGGCGTGTCGGCCACCATCAACGGATTGCCCGCATTTATCGAATACATCAGCCCGACTCAAATCAACCTGCTGGCGCCGGACGATCCCGTCACCGGTCCGGTGCAGGTCCAGGTGACCGTCGCGCAGCAAGCAAGCAACAGTCTCAGCGTGACAAAGAGCCAGTTTTCGCCGGCGTTCTTCACCATCGACAATGGCGTGTACGTGGCTGCACTGCACACGGATTACACCCTGGTGGGCAGCTCCAACCTGCTACAGGGGGTGACCACCCGGCCGGCCCAACCGGGCGAAACACTGCTGCTGTATGGGACGGGATTCGGTCCGACCAGCCCAGCGAGTCCCACGGCTCAATTAGTGACCACGCCGGCGCAATTGGCGAACTCGGTTGCGGTGACTATCGGAGGAGCCGTCGCGCCGGTCACATTCGCCGGTTTAGTGGAATCGGGAACCTATCAGCTCAACGTGACCGTGCCGAATCTGCCGAACGGCGATGCGGCCGTGGTGGCCACCATTGCCGGGGCCTCCACACAGAGCGGCGTCGCGGTTACGGTCCATCAGTGATTTAGGCTTCCACGCTGGGAACTCCGGCAGCGTCAAGACTTCCAGAGAGGTTACTTCTCTGGTTGCGCGCACGCTTCGCGGATTGGAGAGACTCCCAGCAAGATGATGAATCCAAAATACTTATGCGCCGTTCTTGGACTGACCGCGATAGTCCTAGGGGGCGCGGCCGCCCTGGAGGCCAAGACCCGCCAAGGTGAAAAAGACTTCAAAGCGGGCCAAGCCGCCGAGGCCAAGATGGATTGGGATACGGCGGTTACGATGTATCAGAAGGCCGCGGACGAAGCCCCGGCGGAGCTGTTGTATCAGATCGCGATGCGGAGGGCCCGCTTTCAGGCCGGGCAGAAACACGTGGAGGCGGGCGTGAAGTTGCGCGGCGAGGTCAAGCTGCAAGAGGCGATCGAGGAGTTCCAGAAGGCGATCGTCATCGATCCGTCTTCCTCCATCGCGATTCAGGAATTGAAACGAACGCAGCAGATCGTTTTGGACGGCGCCAAGGCCGGATCGACGAATCCAAATGTGGCTGGCTTGACCGCCACCGAGAAGATGCGCCGCGAAGAGGATCTACGGGTGGCGTCCATCCAGGGGCTGCCGGAGCTAAAGCCGACGGTGCGGCGGCTTCCTCCGACGGCCAAATTCAACAATTCGATGCCGCAGGTGTTGTACAAAACGGTGGCCGCGATGGGCGGGCTGTATGTGGTCTTCGATCCGCAATATTCGCCGCCCACCGGGAAACCCTTCGACGTGAATCTCGACAACATGACCATTGAGGAAGCCTTCGATTATCTCGGATTCATCACCCATACGTTCTGGAAGCCGATCTCCTCCAACACCATCTTCGTGTGCGAGGACAGCACCACCAAGCGCCGCGACTACGAGGACGAAGTCATGCGCGTGTTCTACGCTCCCAACGCCGCCTCCGTGCAGGAGTTTCAGGAAATGGCCAACGCCATCCGCACGGTTACGGAAGTCCGGCGCGTGTTCACCACCAACGCGGGACGGGCCATCATCGTACGCGGTACGGCGGATCAGGTGTCGCTGGTGGAAAAGCTGCTGCATGATCTGGACAAGCCCAAGGCGGAAGTGATCGTGGACATCATGATCTTGCAGGCCAACACGACGCGTTCCAAGCAACTGGCGGCCAGCATCGCCTCGGGAGGGACGGCTGGGCTGAATATCCCCATAGTGTTCACGCCCAACGGCACCACGACGACCGCATCGACTACGACCACAGGATCAACGACTCCGAACAACCCGATAACGACGCCCACCGGCACCACCCCCAGCAACAACACCGGCACCATCACGCTGAACAGCCTCGGCCACGTTTCGACCAGCAGCTTCTCCACCAGCAGTTTGCCGGGAGCGTTGCTCCAGGCCATGCTGACCGATACCAAGACCAAGGTGCTGAACAATCCGCAGGTGCGCGCCTCCGATCAGATGAAAGTGGAACTGGTGGTCGGCCTCCGGATTCCGTACGCCACGGGCAGCCTGGGTTCGGCCGTCGGCGCGACCACCGTGGGCGTCAGTCCCCTGGTGCAGACGCAGTTCTCCTTTGCCGACACCGGGGTCACCGTGATCATTCAACCGACGGTGCATTCGGCCGAAGAGGTGACGATGCACGTGGAGGTAAAAGTGTCCTCCGTTCAGCAATATGTAAACATAGGCGGAATCTCCCAACCCGTGATCTCGCAAGACAACAGCATCACCGATGTCCGGATGAGGAATAACGAAGTGAGTCTGCTGGGAGGCTTGAACCAGACCACGGACTCGAACACGCTGAACGGCATTCCAGGACTGACAAATATTCCGGTTCTGGGCAAGTTCCTGTTTGGCAGTACGTCCACGGAAAAGGATTCCAACCAGATTGTGATCGCGATGATTCCGCACATCGTGCGCACGCCGGATTATTCTCCGGAGAACCTGCGCGGGATCTTCGCCGGCTCCGATCAGAACATCAAGATCATCCACACGCAAATCGACACGCCGGAGCCCACGCCAGCCAATGCCGCTCCAGCCAATGCCGCGCCAGCCGCTCCCGCGCAGCCTCCCGCGGCGAAGCCGGAAGCGGTTCCTCCGCAGGGAGCCGCTCCGCAAGCGGTAGTCCCACAGGCAGCGGCTCCGCAGGCCGCTCCGACGCAAGCAGTTCCCGCACCAGCGTCTCCTGCACAGGCGTCCGCGCAAGCCAAGCTGAGTTTTTCGCCGAGCCCGTTGCAGACGATTCCCAACGGAGTGTTCACGCTCACCGTCCAGTTGGATGGGGCTTCCGACGCATTTTCGCTATCGCCCTTGCAAATCAAGTTTGATCCCGCTTTATTGCGTCTGGACGATGCCTCCGCGGGCGATCTCTTCACTCGCGACGGCGGGCGCGTGACCACCGCCAAAGACATCCACAACGACACCGGCGAGGCTTCCGTGACCCTGACGCGATTGCCGGGAGCAGGCGGCGTTTCCGGATCGGGAGCCGTGGCGGCTCTCACGTTCACCGCCATTGGAAAGGGATCCGGGACGGTATCCATCACGGGAGCGGGCTTGAAAAACTCGCAATCTCAAGCCTTGGCGGTATCGCTCGGCAATGTCCCGGTGTCAGTACAATAAAGTTATGGGAGGCCGTCGTAAGCAGCGTGGGATGACGCTGGTGGAACTGATTGTGGCGTTCACCATTCTGGCGCTGCTGTCAACCATGGCGGTGCCGCTGGCGGCTTATAAAGTTCGCCGGGATAAGGAGCGCGAACTCAACTACGCGCTGCGGCAAATCCGCAAGGCCATCGACGATTACAAGGATGCGGCGCTGGCCAATAAGATCCAGACCAAGCTCGGAACGGACGGGTATCCGGAGACGCTCGAAGATCTGGTGAAGGGCGTCAATCTATCGCAGTCGGCCGACGCCAAGGTGATCAAGTTTCTCCGCCGCATTCCCATGGATCCGATGACCGGGACCTACGACTGGGGCAAGCGGGCCACGCAGGACGACCCGTTGAGCACCAGTTGGGGTGGGCAGAATGTTTTTGATGTGTATACCAAGAGCACGGAGCATGCACGCGATGGGACTCTTTACTCGACTTGGTGAGCGGCACAGGGCCGGCAGGCTCCGTTGTGCCGCAGTTTTCAATGAGCGGCACAGGGCCGGCAGGCTCCGTTGTGCCGCAGTTTTCAATGAGCGGCACAGGGCCGGCAGGCTCCGGCGTGGCTATACGCTGATTGAGCTGATCGTCGTGATGGCGATCATCTCGGTTCTGCTGGCGATTGCGGTGCCGCTGTATCAGAAATCGATCCAACGCACCAAGGAGAGTTTGCTCAAGAGCAACCTCTTCACCTTACGCAATGTGATCGACGAATACACCTTCGATAAGAAGAAGGCTCCGCAGAGGCTCGAAGATCTGGTCAGCGAAGGCTACCTGCGCAACGTGCCCGTCGACCCGCTCACGGGCAACGACCACAGCTGGCGGATAGTGATGGAAGACGCCTATTCGATGGTGGATCAGACCCAGGCCGGGATCTTCGATGTTCACAGTGGCTCGGATCAGAAGAGCAGCGAGGGAACTCTGTACTCGCAGTGGTGACGCCGGCCCCGCGGCTGTTACACTAGCTACGTTGCCCGCCTTCCAATCCCCGGTCGTCTAATGGTAGGACAGCGGCCTTTGGAGCCGTGAATCGTGGTTCGAATCCATGCCGGGGAGCCACTCATTTGGGGCGAACGCTCTCACGCACCGAAAAGGGGCGAATTCTCCGTTTGGCGTTTTGGCCTCCCCGTTGTTTAACAGCTAAGACAAGGGCGGACAGACGGGGCCTTCCCACGGGCCGGGACTTCCACCGCCAGAACACGCGTTTCGCCTGAACGGCCAGCAGCGCCGGCGTCTTTACTCTTCACCTCTTTTGCCCGCGTCTGCAAGGGAAGTTTCCTTGAAGACGGCCAAGGAGCGCTCGATCAACTGGTGATACTTCCGGAAGCGGTTTCGACGCGTCTTCCCAAGATCCGCCCGGGAAGTGTCGATACAGAGATCCCATGCCATTCCCGGCCTTGGCGGCGGAAGGGTAAAACGCACGACCTCGTGGTGGGGATTGAGTAGTAGAAGGAACGTGTCGTCTTGGATTACTTCGCCACACTGATTGACATCGTCGAGCGTGCGCCCGTTCAACTGGAGCCCGATACAGCGGACCCAACCGGCCTGCCACTCCTCTTGCGTCATTTCCTTGCCGTCGGTTCGCAGCCACAAGATGTCGACCTCGGCGCCCCCATTGACTTGGCGCTCAGGCGCCTCAGGATCGATGCGCCGGTCCTGAAAGAATTTGCGGCGGTGAAGATTGGGGTGACTCTTGCGCAGATCGATCAAGTTGCGCACGAACTCGAGCAGGGTGCGGCGGCGATCGTCCAGATTCCAGTCAAACCAACTGGTTTCATTGTCCTGGGCGTACCCGTTGTTGTTGCCGTTTTGCGTGCGTCCGATTTCATCGCCCCCGCTGAGCATGGGAACGCCTTGCGAGAGTAACAGCGTCGCTAGAAAGTTCCGTTTCTGGCGTTCGCGGAGATCTTGGATGGATGAATCCTCGGTTGGGCCCTCCACGCCGTGATTCCAGGAGTCATTGTCGTTGGTGCCATCGCGATTGTCTTCTCCGTTAGCTTCGTTGTGCTTGTCGTTGTAGCTCACCAGGTCCTGAAGTGTAAAGCCGTCATGCGCCGTGATGAAGTTGATGCTGGCGGTGGGGTGCCGGCTGTCGCGCTGGTAGAGGTCACTACTGCCGGTCAAGCGGTATCCAAGCTCGGCCAGTTGCCCTCCGTCGCCCTTCCAATAGCGCCGTACGACGTCGCGATAGCGTCCGTTCCATTCGGCCCACAGCGTGGGGAATTTGCCGACCTGATACCCTCCTTCCCCGACGTCCCACGGCTCCGCGATCAGCTTGACCTGGGAAATCACGGGGTCTTGATTGATGATGTCAAAGAATGCCGAAAGCCGGTCCACCTCATGGAGCTCGCGGGCCAGCGCAGCCGCGAGGTCGAAGCGGAAACCGTCCACGTGCATTTCGAGGATCCAATAGCGTAGGCTATCCATGATTAGTTTCAAAACCTGGGGATGCCGCACGTTCAAGGTATTGCCCGTCCCGGTGTAATCCATGTAATAACGCGGCTGTTCCGTCACCAGACGGTAATACGTCGCGTTGTCAACGCCCTTGAAGCTCAACGTCGGGCCTAGATGATTGCCTTCGGCGGTGTGGTTGTACACAACGTCGAGGATGACTTCGATGCCGGCGCGGTGCAGGGACTTGACCATGCTCTTGAACTCGCCCACTTGCTCGCCCCGGTCGCCGGTGCTTGAAAACCGCGATTCGGGAGAGAAGAAGTTGATCGTGTTATAACCCCAATAATTCTTCAGGCCTCGCTCCAGCAGTTGTTTGTCGTCCAGGAAGGCATGAACGGGCATCAGTTCCACGGCCGTGACGCCGAGCTTCTTCAAATGATCGACGATCACCGGATGAGTAAGCCCGCCATAGGTGCCGCGCAATTCTTCGGGAATTTGCGGATGCCGCGCCGTGAAACCCTTCACGTGCACCTCGTAGAGAATCGAATCGTGCAGCGGCGTCAATGGCGGGCGATCGTTTCCCCAGTCGAAATCCGAGGCGATGACCACGCCCTTGGGAACCGCACAGGCGTCGTCTTGCTGGTCCGGCCGGAGATCGGCGTCGGGATTTCCGAGTTCGTAGCCGAAAACGGGAGCGTCCCAATTGACGCCTCCTGCCAGGCCCTTGGCATAGGGGTCGATCAGAAGTTTTGCCGGATTGAAACGATGGCCTTTTTCCGGCTCGTAAGGTCCGTGGATACGAAAACCGTAATACTGGCCCAGCCGAACACCAGGCACGTAACAATGCCACACGTGTCCCGTCGATTCCCGAATGGGGATGGTCCTGCACTGCCCTCCGCAGGGTTCGTCGAAAAGGCACAGATCCACCCCGGTGGCGCCCTCGGAATAGATAGAAAAATTCGCTCCCGTGCCGTCCCACGTTGCGCCTTGTGGGTAGGGTTTTCCGGGCAGAATCGCTCTGGCCATGGTTTACGCTCCGTCCTTCAAGACGGCAACGGAATCCGGAGGCAGCACGACCGAGCGGCCGGACGTCACGCACCCAGTGGAGGAAGACAGTATCAGCGTGCCGGGCGAAGGCAACGGTATTTCCCGTCCCTCCGCGTGGAGATTGCAAACGAGGGTGATCGCGCCTCGTCGAAGCGCAAGCCAGCGCTGTTCTTCGGAGTATTGCACGTCAACACGGTCGAGGCGCCCATCGGTCAGATCCGGTTCTGCACGGCGCAGACCGATCAGCCGCCGATGCCATTCGATCAAGCATGCTTGCGGCTCGTTTTCCGGCCGGATGCCCGCGAGCTTCGACCGTAAGAATGTTGCGGCGTCTTGCGGATCGGGGATGTCCTCCGGGCGCCATCCAAACGCGGCAAATTCGCTCCTGCGTCCGGCCGAGACAGCGCGCCCGAGCTCGGCATCCTTATGATTGGTGAAGTATTGGAACGGTGTCGTTGCGCCGCATTCCTCGCCCTGAAACAGCATCGGGATGAAGGGAGCGCACAGGACCAGCGCCGCGCCCACTTTCAAACGTTCCACGCTCATCAGCATGCTGCTTCGTTCCCCCTGTGCTCGATTCCCGGTTTGGTCGTGATTTTGAAGAAATCCGACGAAGCGGGAGCCGGAAAGATTGACCGGCTTGCGCCCATGGTTCCGATTGCGGAACACGGAGTACCGGCCGTCGTACACGAATGCGTTCTTCAAAGCCTTGGCAAGATCGGCAAAGGAGCCAAAGTCGGCGTAATAACCGGTGCGCTCCGGGGTGAGCACCGCATGCAGAGCGTGATGAAAATCGTCGTTCCACTGGGCATGGAGGCCATAGCCGCCGGCTTCCTGGGAGGTGACCAGGCGCGGATCGTTCAAATCGCTTTCCGCGATGAGGACGAGATGACGCCCCACGCGCGCCTCCAGCGTCGTGATCTCGCTCGCAAGCTGCTCAAGGAAATGCACCGCGGAGGAATCGAAGATGGCATGAACCGCATCGATGCGCAGCCCGTCGAAGTGGTAATCGCGCAGCCACAAGAGCGCGTTGTCGCACAGGAAGCGGCGTACCTCCGTGCTGCCCGCGCCATCGAGATTTACGGCAGGACCCCAAGGGGTCGAATAGCGCGCGGTGAAGTATGGTCCGAACCGGGCGAGATAATTTCCGGAAGGGCCAAGGTGGTTATACACCACATCCAGCACAACCGCGAGGCCTGCCGCGTGGCAAGCATCGACCAGTCGCTTCAAGCCGTCGGGACCGCCATAGGCATGATGCGGCGCGAAGAGATCGACGCCGTCGTAGCCCCAGCCCCATTCGCCCGGAAATTCGTTCACTGGCATCAGCTCCACGTGGGTGATGCCGAGACTCGCAAGATAGCCCAGGCGTTTGGCGGCGCTATCGAAAGTGCCCTCCCCAGTGAACGTTCCGACGTGCAATTCGTAGAGCACGGCGGAGGACAGCGGGGGCGCTTGCCACCGCTGATCGGTCCATGCAAAAGCGGAATGATCGACCACTCGCGAAGGGCCGTGCACGCCCAGAGGCTGCCATGGCGAGCGCGGATCCGGCACCGGGTCCCCACCGTCGAGCACGTACCAATAGTCCATGCCCGGAGAGGCGTCGGCGGCTTTCAAAGACCACCATCCTCGCTCCAGAGGTTGCATTGCAAGAAGGCTGCCTTCCAGGCGAAGCTGAACGGTTTGCGCAAAAGGAGCCCACAAGTGGAATTCCGTCATGCGGCGATTTCACTGGCCCCTTCCCTGACAATGAGTGCGACGGGAAATCGCCGCAGCAGTGCGCTCACTTCCGTTTTGCCGCCCGCCAGCCTGTCGCCGGTGAATTGATTTCTCCAGGACCCGTCCGGTATTTCCAGGCTTGTTTCAGCCCAGTTTCCCAAAGTCATGAGCAGGCGCGGCGCGGCGGCAATAATGTCCTGGCCGCGCTGAAAGGCCACCAGATTAGCAGCCTTGGGACCTGTCGCCCACACCGCCTGATAGCTTCCTTGTGGTCCGAAGCTTAGCGGATGCGCGTTCCTGACTCGAAGAGATTGGCGGATGGTCCACAGCTTCGGAAGGCCCTCGCAGCTTCTTGCCAAAATCTGCTCGGGCGCCGAAGCCTCCGAGGAAAGGCGGTCAACTTGCGCGAGTAGCTTGCGCCGCAAATCGTAATCCACCGGCCGGCGGTTGTCGGGATCGACAAGGCTCAAGTCCCACAATTCCGTTCCTTGATACAAGTCGGGAACGCCGGGCGCGGTGAGCTTCAACAACGTAAGCGCAAGCGAGGTAGTTCGGGCTGGCTCAAGTAACGGCTCAAGGAATCTTTGGAAGTCCTCCAGAAAGTTGCGATCGGCGAGTGCGGCCTCGATGAACTTCTGGACCGCGTCTTCGAAGGCGCTGTCCGGCTCGATCCAAGACGTCCGCTCCTTGGCCTCGCGAACAGCCTTCAGGACGTACGCGCCGAGCCGGTCCGCGGAAATGGGCCACGCCCCCACCAGCGTCTGGTACAGCAGGTATTCAGTCTTGCGGTCCGGGAAATCGCCGCTGCGGGATCGCGCGTTCAACGCCGACCAGCGGGTCACGGCCGCCGCCCACTCTGAAGGAACCTCCGAGAGCAGGCTGATACGCGCCCGCACATCCTCGCTACGCTTGGTGTCGTGGGTGGAGGTCGTCAGCAGTGTCAGCGGATAACGCGACTGTGTCTCCGCGCAGTGGCGATGGAATGCTTCCGGCGGCACGCCAAAGTGTTCGGGGCTGCCGCCAACCTCGTTCAACGAAACCAGCCGGAGATAGGAATAGAAGGCCGTATCTTCTACCCCTTTCGCCATGGCCGCGGCGGTGGTCTGCTGGAACCGCATCACGAATTCGTTGTCGAGGTCACCTTTCGTATCGAGGGTCAGGATCTTGCCCACGAGGTCGAATAATCGTTCGTCCAAATCCGGACGTGAAGACCGCGCCGCGTTGACCGCATCGGAAACGGCGACTACACTCGCCGGAGAGATCTTCCGCGCCTCCGCGCGAGCGTAGGATCGATATACGGGAAAACACGCGATCACCTCGCGGATCGTCTCATGCAGCTCGTGGCGGGTATAGTCCCGGGAGTCGCGGCGGCCCTCGCAAATTCGCACCAGCAATGCCGTCAAGCGGCCGACGTCGCTGCCCAGCATCTCGCGCAGCACCAGTTGCTTCTTTTCACGAGCCACTGCGGCGAAGTCGGCCCGTTCACCGGTGAACTCGCGGTACACCTCGTTAAGAGGGGCCTCGCCGCGCGGGTCCACGAATAACCCTCCCGCCAGGTTGAGAAAATCGTAACCCGTGGTTCCCGCGATCTCCCACGTTTCCGGCGGCTGTTCGCCCGGCTGAAGAATCTTTTCCGCGACGATCCAGGTTCCCGGGGCCGCGGTGTGAAGACGTTGAAAGTACTCTTCCGGGTCGCGCAATCCATCCGCATGGTCCACGCGCACTCCATCGATTTCCCCGTGCCGCAGCCAATTCAGGATCAAGTGGTGGGTATCCGCGAAAACCCGTTCATTTTCGACGCGAACACCGACCAGCGTGTTGATGTCGAAGAAGCGCCGGTAGGCCAGATCGTGCGCCGCGGAACGCCAGCGGGCCAGTCGGTAATTTTGGGCTAGCAGCAACGCGTCCAGTTCGTCCGCATCGCGGTTCAGTTCCTCAACCGCCCTATCGATATTCCGGGCGACCGAGGCGTTCTCCTTGCACAGCCTCGCCAGAAGATCCCGCAGGACCTCCTTATTTCGATGGCGCGTGTTGCGGCCGGCCCAATCGGACTCCGAAGGTGTCTGAAGCTTGCTCAGCGCGTCTGCCAGGAAGGCGAGCTCGCTGTTGCCATCGCCTCGCGCGCACTTGCTCAGAAGCCCCGCCATGGACCCGGGCGCCACCGGAAATGCATGGTCGTAATATCGGAACAAGAAGCTGCCACCTTGGCGCTCCAGCGCGATCTTTCGGGCCTCGATCATAAGGCCGGAATGATCTTCAAGAACGGGGAGCAGAATCTTGTTCCGCAAACGCTCCTCGGGAGCGTTCCACTCGATATCGAAGTACGGCGCGTAACGGCTGGATGCTCCATTCTCCAGCGTGTCCCACCACCACACATTGTGTTCTCCGGTGATGGCCATATGATTAGGGACAATGTCCAGTATCTGGCCGATCCCGCAGGATCGAAGTGTTTCCGCAAATCTCACGCGGCCGGCTTCCCCGCCCAGGACGGTGCTCACACGTTGGTAGTCGACAACGTCGTATCCGTGCGTGCTTCCGGGAGCAGCCTGCAAATAGGGCGAACAGTAAACGTGCGAAACCCCAAGATCGCGTAGATACTCTGCGACTCCGCTGGCCGCTTCAAAGTCGAATCCGGCATGGAGCTGCAAGCGATATGTGGACCGGGGTGCGCTCAAATCACGGCCTGCTGAGTGGATCATCAGGGCGACTGGCTTGTTTCAGCGACCTACGCCTCAGTGCAGGGCCGACTCTCATCAAGGGCCTGATGTACTCCTCCGGGTCGCTCCATTTAACTCTTCACCTGTCAGTAATTTGCGGAGGAAATGGCCGGCGCGAGTCCGGCTCTGTAACACAAGCCGCGACAATTTGCCCCTTCAACGGCTGTCGAGTGCGACCGGGAGAGCGCGCGCTGGCTGGGAATGTTGCGCGATGGGATCGTGCGCTGCGCGATGCAAATGGCAGGTCTCCACAGGCTGGGTCCCTTCGATAAATACTTCGTCGCGGA
>Ga0070733_10001373_pt1 | contig 18236 bp, 27 predicted proteins | sample Coa_R1_9_FD_66450 | JGI IMG/M metagenome (GOLD analysis project Ga0070733, IMG submission 66450) | Surface soil microbial communities from Centralia Pennsylvania, which are recovering from an underground coalmine fire - Coalmine... | ecosystem: Environmental > Terrestrial > Soil > Unclassified ... | reverse complement strand
CCTGATGTTCCGCGAACCGCTCTCGACCGGGTTCTCCTCGCCGTGTGCGGCGTTCGGCCACATGCCGCTGCTGAAGGCGCTCGAGAGCTACGGCTTCGTGAAGCTCTCCGTCGTCTCGTAGATCCGTCCAGGTTTCTCGACGTCTGCACGATTTGGCCACGAATGGCGTTGATTGAGCACCAAAAACGCCTGCGCGTCGTGCATGCTGCGCCGCACAGATCCGCCAGGGAGATGAGAGCAATGCTTGATCAAAACAGCGACACGGTGCTCCGCTGGACCTGCCCCAGCTGCCGCCTCGAGTGGTACGACCGCGGCCGTGGCTTCCACGGCCAGCGCTTCAGCACCTGCCTGCGCTGCGGAACCGACGCCTGTGAGCCGCAAGATGCGCGCCGGCCGTTCGACCCGCCGAGCGAGCAAGTCGTCGCGACCGACAACCGCGTCGCGAGCTAAGAGCCCCTAGAGGATCGCGTGCCCGCGCACGCGGCCGTAGAGGAGTCGCGCGGCGGCGATCACGCCCGCGCGCGACACCTTGTCGGCTGCCTTCGCGCGGCTCCAGCCGGCGCCGACCAGGTAGTAGAAGCTGCCGTCGGTGAAGGCGACGTTGCGCCCGCCGTAGCGGCTGCCGCCGCCTGACTCAAACCCGCGCGCGCTCGGTATGCCCGTGACGGCGAAGTACGTCCAGCCGGTGCCCGGGCCCGCGACGTGCTGGAGCTCGGCCTTTGCCGCGCCGGGGCTCGCGAAGCGCTCGACAAGACTCAGGCCGAAGCGGTCGCCGTTGCCCGGCGTCTTGAGGTTCTCATCGACCCCTTCGACGAAGCCAAGCGCGGTCAGCCGGTCGGCCTCGTTGGCGATGGCGCCCGGCTGAAGCCCCTCGCCGGCCGCCCACGCGTCCGCGCCGGCGGTCACCGTCGGCGGGCTGGTCCGCACCATCATCGCCAGATCGCCCGAGCGCAGCACGCGCTCGACCAGCGGCAGCGCCCCGACCGCGTCGAAGGCGTGCGCCGGCGGCGTGTCGCTCTCGCCGGTGCCGCCGTTGCCATAGGCGCCGAGCGCCACGATGGCGCACGCCCCGGCCGCCACGAGCGCGCCGATCACTGTCCTCCCCATCAGCTGGCTGATGATGGCAGAGGCCGAGCGGGTGTGTGAGACTTCGCGGCGGTCCGAGAAGGAGGCGCGAGCGATGCAAGACGTTGCCGGCAGGACTGCGTTCATCACCGGCGGGGGCGGCGGAGTCGGGCTCGGGATGGCCCACGCGTTCCTTAGCGCGGGTATGCGCGGTGTCGTGATCGCCGACGTCCACGAAGGTCGCCTGGAGACGGCCATCGCCGAGCTCTCAGCCGAGCACGGCGAGCGCGCGCACGCGATCTGCCTCGACGTCACCGACCGCGCGGCGCTGGCCGCCGCGGCCGATGAGACCGAGCGGCGCTTCGGCGCGATTCACGTCGTCTGTAACAACGCCGGCGTGAACCTCTTCAACGACATGGCCGAGGCGACCTACCAGGACTGGGACTGGATCATGGGCGTCAACCTCGGCGGCGTGATCAACGGCGTCGTCACGTTCGCGCCGCGGATCAAGGCGCACGGCGAGGGCGGCCACATCGTCAACACCGCGTCAATGGCGTCGTTCATCTCGGGTCCCGGCGCGGGCATCTACACGGCCGCGAAATTCGGCGTGCGCGGGCTCTCAGAGGCGCTCCGCTTCAGCCTGCATCCGCACGGAATCGGCGTGTCGGTCTACTGCCCCGGGCTGCTCGACAGCAACATCCATCTGAGCGACGAGCTTCGCCCGGCGGCGCTCTCGACCGACATGCGCCCAGCCGATCCGGAGTTCATGGCTCGCCTGCCCGAGGTGCAGCGCCAGGGCATGGACCCCCGCGAGGCGGGCGAGAAGGTGCTGCGCGGGATCCTCCGCGGCGACTTCTACATCTTCAGCCACCCCGAGTTCAAAGACGAGCTGCGCGAGATCTTCGACGAGGCGCTCGCGGCGCTGCCGCAGGAGGACGCGCCCGCCAACCGCCTAGCCTTCGAGGACTTTCGCCGCGCCGGCAAGGCCGCGGCGAGATCGTCCTGGCCGGCCGAGGTCGGCTCATGATCCGCCCACTCGCGGAGGTCTCGGGCAAGGGAGCGTTCATCACCGGCGGCGCCAGCGGGATCGGCCTCGGCATCGCCGACGCCTGCGCGCGCGCAGGGATGCGAGTGGTGATCGCAGACCTGCGCCCCGATCACATCGAGGACGCGCTCGCTTCACTCGAGGGTTGCGGCGAGGTCCACGCGCTCGAGCTGGACGTCTGCGACCGCGACGCGTTCGCCGCGGCCGTGACGCGCTCGCGCGAGCTCGTCGGCAACGTTCACCTGCTCGTGGGCAATGCCGGGATGGGGATCGGCGGGCCAATCACGATGACCCGCTTCGACGACTGGGACTGGGGCATCTCGGTGCTGATCGGCGGCGTCGTCAACGCGATCCTGAGCTTCCTGCCGCAAATGCTCGAACACGGCGAGGGCGGCCAGATCGTCAGCACGGCGTCGATGGCCGGGCTTCTGCCGGTGCCGCGGACCGCGATCTACAGCATGGCCAAGGCGGCCGTGATCGGCCTCAGCGAGACGATCCGCGAGGAGCTCAGCGAGCAGGGAATCGGCGTGTCGGCCTTCTGCCCCGGCCCCGTGCAGACGAACATCCGCGAGACCGGCCGCACCCGCCCGCAGCGCTACCGCGGCGACAGCGGCCTGCTCGAGCTGGAGGCATCGCTTGAGGAGCGCCCAAACTCGCCACTGTGGATGGACCCGATCGAATGTGGCCAGCGAGTTCTCGCCGGCGTGCGCGCGAACGACCTCTACATCCTCACCCACCGCGAGTTCAAGGACGGGATCGCCGAGCGCTTCGATGCGATCCTCGCCTCCTTCCCCGACGAGGAGGTCGACGAGGCGCGTGCCGCGGAGATCCCGTTCCTCTTGCGAAGCCGGGTCTTCAGCGAGCTGCTCGAGGAGCGCGGCGGCGGCTAGGAGCGCCGCCGCGGCGCGATCGACAGGCCGTCGCGGCGGCGGTGGATCGATAGGTAGCGAAGACCGCCCACGCCGGCCGCGATCGACCAGCGCTCGCCCTTGGGAATCACGGCGGCGTGCTGTGGCCCAAGTTCGCGGTCGGCGCCGCCGGCCCGCAGCGTGCCCACGCCGGCCAGGACGACAAGCAGGATGTCGCGCTCCTCGTTGACCTGCTCGGCGACGCCCTCGCCCTGACCCCACTCAAGGAGCGTCGCGTTCAGGTCCTCGCTTGCGATACCCCAAACCGGGCCGCTGCCGGCGAGTGCCGCGAGGTCGACCGGCTCATCCATGGCCCTTCATCGTCTCGCAACCGCCAGACTTGCGCGGCGTGTGGTTCGTGATCCGACTGCTCCACCTGCTGGCGATGGCGTTCTTCGTCGGCGGGCAGATCGTCTTCGCGGCGGTCGTCGTGCCGGTCTCAAGGCGCTCCGGCGAGTCCGCTTCGATCACCGCGATGGCCCGCCGCTTCGGCTACGGCACGCTCGTCGCGCTGGCGCTGCTCGTCGCCACCGGGTCCGCGATGGCGTCGCACGACCACCTCTGGGGAGACTCGACCTTCCAGGCCAAGCTCGGCCTCGTCGCGCTGATCGGCGTCCTGCTCGCCTGGCACGTTCGCCGGCCGGCGCTGCACGTCCTCGAGGCGGCCGTTTTCGTGCTCTCGCTCGCCGTCGTTTGGATCGGGCTCTACCTGGCCAACGGATACACGTGACGCTTGGTCGCGGCCGAGGAGGCCGCGGTCGGTCGCCTGTCTCCGGAGGTCACTCCTCTGGTCGCGTGCAATCAGGACAGTGGCCGACGAGCGCGAAGTGGGTGAAATGCACTTCGTAGCCGAAGCGGCGACAGACGTAGCGGCGCACGGGGTCGAGAAGCTCGGGACGAACGGTTCGGGCCGTCTCGCACATGGGGCAGTAGATGTACTCGCGCTCCTCGGAGCCGATCAGCGCATAGAGACCCGGACCGTGTCCGAGGTGGACGTGGCGCACCAGCCCGTGGCGCTCCAACGCTTCGAGATTGCGGTACACCGTTGTTGGCACGAGCTTCAGGCGCGACGCCATCGACTCAACCGACATCGGCCGCGCTGCTGCGAACAGGGCGTCGAGCACGCGCTGTCGCGTCATCGACAGTCGCAGGCCGCGCACGCGCAGCGCGTCGATCGCGTCATCGATCGTCTCGAACGGCAGCCGCCGCACGGGGTGAGCGGTGCTCGTCACGGATCCGACCGGTTGGTAGGCACCAGGTGTGCGCCCCAGCGCTCCTCGATCCGCGCGAAGCGCCACACCGCCAGCGCGACCAGCCAGGTGGCCGCGAACATCGCGACGATGATGAAGCCGATCGTGTTGATGTTGATGTTCTCGAGGCTGCTCCAGATCGGGCCCCGAGCACCCAGGTGCTCCGCGATGATGCCGCCGAGCTCGATCGTGCCGATAACGAGGGCGACGGCCACCGAGAGCCCGGTTATCGCGAGGTTGTAGAAGACCTTGCGAACAGGCTTCGACAGAGCCCATCCGTAGGCAAAGTTCATGAACGTGCCGTCGATCGTGTCAAGCAGCGACATCCCTGCCGCGAAGAGGATCGGCAGGCAGAGGATCGCGTAGAACGGCAGGCCGGCGCCCGCCGCGCCGGCAGCGATGAAGAGCAGGGCCACCTCCGTGGCGGTGTCGAACCCGAGACCGAACAGAACCCCGACCGGGTACATGTGCCAGGACTTGGTGATCGTCTTGGTGAAGCGGCCGAAGACGCGGTTCATCAGGCCGCGGCTCTGAAGCTGCGCCTCCAGCTCGGCCTCGTCGTAGGTGCCGGCGCGCATGTCCCGGAAGACTCGCAGGATGCCCAGCAGTATCAGGATGTTCAGCGCCGCGATGAGGTAGAGGAACAGGCCCGAGACGCCGGTGCCGATCCAGCTGGTGAGCGCGTGCAGCTGGCTGTGGCTATTCGACACCGGTCCCGCGATCGCCTTGATCCCGCTCGCGAACAGGAACGCGAGGACGAATACGACGCTCGAGTGCCCGAGCGAGAACCAGAACCCGGCGGTCATCGGGCGCTTTCCCTCCGCCATCAGCTTTCGCGTCGTGTTGTCGATCGCCGAGATGTGATCGGCGTCGAAGGCGTGTCGCAGGCCCAGCGTGTAGGCGGTCACGCCGGTACCGATCGCAAACGCGCCCCCACCCGCGAGACGGTAGTGGTGGGGCAGCACCGCTCCGAATAGCAGAGCGAAGCCGGCGACGTGGAGGCCCAGGACCGCCATCGCCATCGCGGCGACCGTGCGCCGTTCGCCCCCGCTCAGGCGCTCACGCCGTCGCCACCCGGCAAAACCGCGGTCTGACATCGTGCTCTCCCCTTCGGTCCAGTGCAGGAACTGCCCCTGCCGCTCACACCGCGCCCCAGCCAAATGCAACCGACTGGCGCTTGTGTGTTGCGGGTCTGGTCGTTATTACGCTCGCGATCCTGAAATGGATGTGTCCGCGGAGAAAGAAATTTCGACCCCCCGGCGCCGTGCTTCACAGCGCCTCCCGCCGGCTCGTCCACAGCCCATCCAAGGGACCCGAAAAGGAGGATCTCGTGAGTGACCTCACACGGCGTGAGCTGGTCAAGAACTCCGCGATGGCAGCGGCTGGCATGACCGTGATCGGAGCGATCGCTGCCGACGTGGCGAACGCCGACACCGGCGCAGCCGGTTCTGACCCCGTCGTCGCCTATGTCAGCAACCCAAACACGGGCGAGATCTCGCTCATGCACGGCGAGCGCGAAGTCAAGTTGCATGACCGCAAGCTCGCCCGGGACATCGCGCGCGCAGCGCGCTGAGCACCAGCAAACGACCAACTTCAAAAGGAAGGACGAGGATCCCTATGTCGTCCCATCGTGAGGCGCCGTCGATCAGCAAGGACCCGGTCGCCGACAGCACCGATCTATATGCATTCGTGAGCCCCGACGACCCGAACACGGTCACGATCATCGCGAACTATTTGCCGGGCGAGGCCCCGTTCGGCGGACCGAACTTCTACGAGTTCGGCGACGACGTCCGCTACAGCATCAACATCGACAACGACGCCGACGGCAAGCCCGAGATCGTCTACGAGTTCGACTTCAGGACCGAGGTCTCCAATAACGCCACGTTCCTGTACAACATCGGCCCCATTACGAGCCTCAGCAGCTCGGCCTGGATCCGTAAGCAGTTCTACTCCGTCACCCGCGTCGAGAACGGGAAGCGAACCCTCCTCGGCCGCGATCTCGCCTGCCCACCGTGCAACATCGGCCCGGGCTCGACGTCCAACTACGCGTCGCTCGCTTCCGCGGCGATCCATGGGCTGGGCGGCGGCCATACGGTGTTCGCGGGCCAGCGGCTTGACCCGTTCTACGTCGACCTCGGCTCGATCTTCGACCTCGGCGACCTGAGGCCGCTGAACAACGTCGGTCCGCTGAAGCTGGCGGCGACGCATGGCCTCGACTCGCTGAGCCAGATGAACGTCCAGTCGATCGCGCTCAAGGTCCCGAAGACAGCGCTCACCAAGAATCGCTCAAACCCCTCTGACGTGTCCAAGGCGACCTCGGTGATCGGCGTCTGGACCTCGGCCAGCCGCCAGAAGTCGGTGATCCACGCCGGCAACGGCTCGACCACCCGGACAGGCCCATACGTCCAGGTGTCGCGGATGGGCAACCCGCTCGTCAACGAGGCCGTGATCCCGATGGCCCTCAAGGACGGCTGGAACGCCGACGTGCCGGCCGGCGATGCTCAGTACGCGAAGTTCGTCGCCCACCCTGAGCTACAGTCGCTGCTGAACGTGCTCTACAAGGGCGCGTTCCCGAACCTGGCCGCGCTCGCGTCGTCGGGCAAGCCTCGCGCCGACCTCGAGGCGGTGCTGCTCACGGGGCTCCCGTCCGGGATCGTGCCCGGATTCCAGAACAACACGGGCAAGACGCTGGCCGACCAGCTGCGCCTCAACATGGCGGTCCCGCCCGCCAAGAACCCCAACGCCGGTGGCCTGGCCTTCGGCGACGCGGCGGGCTATCCAAACGGCCGCCGGCCGGCTGACGATGTCGTGACGATCGTCCTCCGCGCCGTCGCGGGACTGCTCTATCCACTGATCGACAAGAGCTACAAGGTCGACGCGGCGGTGTCGCTCGTCAGCGACGGCCTCGGGCCGCAGGACAGCTCCTACCTGCCGAGCTTCCCCTACCTCGGAACCCCGGCAAGCGGCTACGACACCCAGCCCCTCGCGGCATAGATGGAGTCCGCGATGCACACACACCACGCTCACGATGTGGGCATCGGCACCCCGGCGTCGAGCGCGAGCGTCGCGCTCGACATCGGGGGCGGCCGCGGTGCGCTGATCATCTATCCGAGCGAGCGCTACCGCGGCCTCGAGATCGAGATCAGCGCCGCCGACGGCGAGGAGAAGCGAGTTCACACCGGCGTACACGACCGCAGTTCCGGCGCCGGCTCGACGCTGACGGCGATCTTCGGCTCGCTCCGCGCCGGGCAGTATGTCATCTGGGACGCCGAGGCGAGCGCGGCCGAGACCGTCACGGTGCCGGATGGAGCGGTGGCGGAAGTGCACCTCGACGACGAAGATCGCGTGAGCGTCGAGGGACGCCGGTGAAGCTGAGCCAAGACGGGAAGCGCAGCGGCCGAACTCCGGCCGCTGCGCAGGAGGAGAGGCGCTACGGCCTACGAGGACACTGCGGCGTCGGCGCCTCGACGGTGACCGCCGACGTCATGCCTCACCGGAAGATGAGGCCATGAGCTCGAATAGGTGCCCGTCCGGCATTCGGAAGAACAGACCGCGCTCTGAGAGCGGGTGATCGGTCCGACCGTTCGCTGGGTCGTTTGGCTGGCTGCCGTACCCGACTCCTTGCGACTGCATCCTCTTGAGGATCGCATCGAACGTGGCGTCGTCGACTCGGAACGCGACGTGCGTTGGCTGGATCTGCTCGAAGTCGTAGAACACGATCGTGAATTCGGGGCTGACTTTCAGCGAGGCGAATCTGCCGTCGTCAGCGATGTCGCGGTCGAGATCGAGATCGAGAAGACCGGCCAGAAAGCGGGCGGCGTCGAGCCTGGTGCGCGCGGGAAGGCCGATGTGGTCCACCCGAATCACTGCGCTGAGCCCGGCTGTAGGTCGGCGGTCGGTTGGCTCACCGCGGGTTTGAGCCCGGTCGCGGCAGCGACCTGCTCGACGTCCTCGGCGTCGTAGGCGGTGCGCACCCCCGAGATTGACATGCCAGCCGCGTCCGCCAGGTCAGCGAGCCGATACGCACGCGGCCGGGTGAACTCTCGCCCGTAGGCCAGCAGGCGGCGGATCGCGGCATCGAGCTCGTGGCGCTGTCGCCGCAGCCCGGCAAGCGTTGTCAGCAGCGGATCGTGTCCGTAGAACCCGACGACCTCCGCCGTCGCTCGCAACCTCTCAGCAACGAGCGCCCGCCGCTCCGCCGGTTGCACTGCCGACCCGCCCCCGCCGGGTAGCGGCTGCTCGACCTCAAACGGCCCCGACGGCGCGATGCCCAACAAGATCTCTGCGAGAACCTCGAAATCCTTCATGTTGCGATGATCGCATAATAATGCGATCATCGCAACAGGCTGAGTGTCAGCCCACTCGCCGCACCTGGTCCGCCCGGGCCCAACTGCAGCGTCTCACCGTGCACGGCCCGACCGATGCGCCTTATCGCCCACCAACGTTGCGGCGTGCGCACACGCCCCCGCCAGGATTCGAACCTGGGACCCTCGGATTAGAAATCCGATGCTCTATCCAGCTGAGCTACGGGGGCTCGTTGACATCTTGGCGGACGCTGGCGACGCCGGCTCGCAGCTAGTGTGCCTGCCGTGAGCGACGGCGATCCAGCGGAACGCAACTGGGCGATGTTGCGGCGGTTGATCGCGGTGCACACGTTCCTCTATCGCGCCACACGCGGACGCGTCGGTCACCACGTGCGAGGCACACCGCCGATGCTTCTACTCGAGCACGTTGGGGCCCGCAGCGGCAAGACGCGGACGACGCCGCTCGGCTATCTGAGCGATGACCTCGGGCTGGTGATCGTCGCTTCAAAGGGCGGCGATCGCCGCAACCCGAGCTGGTTTCACAACCTGCGCGCCCATCCAGACACCGAGGTGCGTGTCGGCGCAAAGCGCCAGTCCGTGCATGCGCGGATCGCCGACGCCGCCGAGCGCACCCGCCTGTGGCCGAAGGTTGTCGAGATCTACCCGGGTTATGACAGCTACCAGCGGCGCACGCAGCGTGAGATCCCGCTCGTGATCCTCGAGCCGCGCTGAGTGAGCCCTGCGATAGCGTGGGGCGATGGCTATCCCCACACGCCCCCTCGGAAGCACCGGCTACGACGTCACGATCCTCAGCTACGGCGCAATGGAGCTGCGCGGCTCAGGCCATCGCGGTCCGGAGCTCGACGACGCCCAGGCCGGACGGCTACTGAACACGCTGCTTGACTCGGGCATCAATCTGATCGACACCTCGATCGACTACGGCCGCAGCGAGGAGCTGATCGGCCGCCACCTCGAATCGCGACGCGACGAGTACTTCCTGGCCTCCAAGTGCGGCTGCATGCTCGACCTTCCGCATGACGCGACGCCGCCGTACCCGCACGACTGGTCGCGCTCGAACATCCGCGCCGGGATCGAGCAGAGCTTACGACGCCTGCGCACCGATCATCTCGACCTCCTCCAGGTTCACCTTTCGCCGACCCGTGCGCAGATGGAAGAGGACGGCACGATCGAGGAGATGATCGCGCTGCGCGAGGAGGGCAAGGTCCGCTTTCTCGGCATGTCTGGCCTGCTGCCCAACCTGCCCGAGCACATCGAGATGGACGTCTTCGAGGTTTTCCAGATCCCCTACTCGGCCCTCCAGCGCGAGCACGAGGGGCTGATCACCCAGGCGGCCGAGAAGGGTGCGGGGGTGCTCGTCCGCGGCGGCGTCGCGCGCGGCGCGCCATCGGTCGACAAGAACTGGACGGTCCCGCCGATCGGCCTCGGTGAGGGCGAGGCTCGCAGGCGCTGGGACGAGGGCTCGATCGAGGACCTTCTCGACGGCATGAGCGCGATGGAGTTCACCCTGCGCTTCACGCTCGGACACCCGGGGCTCTCGACGACGATCGTCGGCACGAGCAAAGTCGAGCATCTTGAGGCAAACATCGCGGTCGCCGAGAAGGGACCGCTGCCGCCAGACCTCTATGCGGAGGCCAAGCGGCGACTTCCCGCCGGCTGACGCCGGCGGTTGCTCCCAGGTTCAGGCGGCTGCGCGGTTAGCTTCGAACTCCTCGAGCATCGCCGCCTCCTTGGCGGGGATGATCGCAAGCGCGCACTGCCGGATGGCGACCTCGAGACGACGGTCGATCTCGCTACCGGTGGAGGCACGATCAGCAGCGTCCATGAGTGCGTCCATGGCCGCCCACAGCAGTTCGAGAACGGTCGTCGCTTCGGTTGTGTCGGGCATTTGGCTTCCTTTCGCTCGCTCGCGAATCCGATCCTCGCCCATCAACGCATGCCCGCAACGGTCGCTCGCCGCGATTGGACAAAAAGGGGACTGAAAAAGGTGGTGGGTTTTCACACCTTTCGTGCAAATTCCGGTATTCGCGTTCGCCGGGCTCCGTGTAAAGCCGCAAGCGCTCCGCCGCCCGCTCAGCTCGGAGCTAGTCGCCCGGGTTGTCGCCGAGGCCCGCGGCCATTGCGTCGGCGACGTCGCTTGCTCCGGACGGACGCTCACCGCGCAGGCCGGCGACCACGCCGAGCTGGTCGGCCTCGCTGCGGTTCTGGCTGAGCTTGGCCTTGCCTTCGACGCTCTCGAGGTGGATCTCGACGCCGACGATCGCCCGCAGTTGGCTCTCGACGAACTCGCCCGGCGCATCGGTGACGGCCCAGGGGTGCGTTCGCCAGTGCTCGTGACGCTCGGTGAGCGCGGTGACGGCGCCCCGCAGCCATTCGCTGTCCTCGTGGACGCTCGCGCGGCCTTTGAGGTGCACCGTCGAGTAGTTCCACGTCGGCACGACCTTGCCGTGCTCGGCCTTCGACGCGTACCAGCTCGGCGAGATGTAGGCCTGCGGGCCGCCGCAGACAAGGAGGACTGGCGCGTTCTCGCCGATCTCTCGCCAGTGGCGGTTGGCGCGCGCCATGTGTGCAATCACGACGTCCTCCTCCCAGAGAATTGGAAGCAGCGTCGCGCGCGGATACCCGTCGCCTCCCACCGTGATCAGCTCGGCGGCGCCGACCGCCGCCACCATGGCGCGCACTTCGAGCGCGTCGTCGACGGCGTTGAAGCGCGGCCGGTACATCGATTGATCGTAACCGTGCTCAGGCTTCGCCTCTGGGCCGGCGCCCCGTTCGAGACCGGCTAGGGGTACGCTTCCGAGCGCAGCCGAGGGTCAGCTAGGGCCGTCGAGCACGCACGATCGCGGCCGCGGCGTGCTCGTGGACTCGATGAGTCTCGCGTATGTCGACCTCAAAGAGGCCCGCGTCGCGGAGCGCTTCGCGAAACTCCTCCTCGGTCAGAGCGCCGGCGATGCACCCAGTCCAGGCCGCGACGTCGGCGCGCGTGGCTTCGTCGAGATCCGGATCGGCGATGACGTCGGAAAGCGCGAGCCGCCCACCGGGGCGCAGAACGCGAGCCGCTTCGCGGAGGACAATCGTCTTATCGGCTGCGAGGTTGATCACGCAGTTGGAGATCACGACGTCGACGCTCTGGTCGGGGAGCGGGAGCTCTTCGAGGTAGCCCTTGAGAAACTCGACGTTCTCGACCCCGGCGGCAGACGCGTTGCGTCGCGCAAGGTCGAGCATCTCATCGGTCATGTCGATACCGATCGCCTTGCCGGTCACCCCGACGCGGCGCGCTGAAATGAGGACGTCTGCGCCGGCGCCGGAGCCGAGGTCAAGGACGGTCTCGCCTTCGTGGAGATCCGCCACCTCGGTCGGCACTCCGCAACCAAGGGATCCCGCGATCGCGTCGGTCGGTGCCTCAATCTCGCCGCCGTAGAGCGCGCCACCGAAGACCTCGACCCCGGCCGCGTCGGCAGTCCGCGCATCGCCGCCGCCGGTACCGGCGGCGGCAGCGGCGTACTTCGCGCGCACCGCTTCGCGCATGTCCCCCGCGTCGTTCTGTTCGTCCGTGCAGCCGCAGGCAGCCGCCTCGGGAGCGCAGCAGTCGGCTTTCTGGGCCGGCGCACAGCACGACACCTGCGCCTCGGGTGAGCAGCAGGCCGACAGTTCGGGAGTCAGCTCAGCCACTGCGAGAGCTCGTCGAGCGCGTCGGGAATCACGTAGTAGTAGGCCCAGAGTCCACGGCGTTCGGAGTCGACGATTCCGGCATCTCGCAGCACCTTGAGATGGTGGGAGACGGTTGGCTGGCCGACGTCGAACAGGGGCACCAACTCGCAGACGCAGACGGCCCCGGCGTGCTTGCGAAGAACATCGACGAGCTGCACGCGGATCGGATCGCCAAGCGCCTTTGCGATCACGGCCATGCGCTCGGCCTGCCCGCGCTCGACGTCCGGGTAGACAACCGGATCACAGCACGGCTCGCCGGCTGGTCGCTTCTGCTTCGGCGCCAGCTCGAGATCGACAATCATCGATTTACATATATCGATTGAACTCACGATTGTCAATGGATACGATCCGGCCTGCCGTGCTGCGTCGAGCCCTTTTCGCTGAGTACCTCGGCTCGGCGCTTCTGGCCGCGCTCGTGATCGGCTCCGGCATCGCCGCGCAGCGCCTTTCGCCCAACACAATCGGGCTGGAGTTGCTCGAAAACGCGGCGGCGACCGCGGCGGGGCTCTACACGATAATCCTCATGTTCGGCCCGGTCTCCGGCGGCCACTTCAATCCGGTGGTCTCGCTCGCCGACGCTAGTCTCGGCGGCATCAGCTGGCGCACCGCAGCCGCCTATATCCCAACGCAGGTCGCAGGCTGCATCAGCGGCGCGATCCTCGCCAACGCGATGTTCGCGCTCAGCGCTGTCAGCATCTCTAGCCACCATCGGGCGTCGCCGGCGCATCTGCTCGGTGAGTCCGTCGCGACCGCCGGGCTTGTCGTGCTGGTCTTTTCGCTCGCGCGCACCCGTCGAGCGGCCACGACGCCGGCGGCGGTCGGCGCCTACATCGGGGCTGCGTACTTCTTCACAAGCTCGGCGAGCTTCGCCAACCCTGCGATCAGCGTCGGCCGGATCTTTTCCGACACCTTCGCCGGGATCGCCCCGGCATCCGCCCCCGGTTTCGCGGTCGCCCAGCTCCTCGGGGGTGCCGCTGCGCTTCTCCTCGTCCGCATCCTCTACCCCGACGTCACCGCCGCCGACGCGGCGCAAGTCATCGTCCCCCATGCCGACGGCGACCGCTCGCAGCCCGAGCCGAGTTTCCGATGAGCACCGTCCTGTTCGTCTGCCGCCAAAACGCCGGGCGCTCCCAGATGAGCGCGGCTCTCTTCGAGCGAGCCGCCGAGGGACGGCATCGTGCCCTCTCCGCCGGAACGACACCCGCCGAGCGCGTCCACCCCGAGGTCGTGGAGGTCATGCGCGAACTCGGCATCGAGCTCGGCGATCGTGAGCCCCGGGAGCTCACTCGGGAAGTCGCCGCAGAAGCCGACGTCGTCATCACGATGGGCTGCGGCGACTCGTGCCCGTACGTACCTGGCAAGCGCTACATCGACTGGGATCTCACTGACCCCGCCGGCCTTCCGCTCGACGAGGTTCGCGAAATCCGCGACGAGATCGCACGACGAACTGCGGACCTTGCGAAGACCCTCTAGCTTCGACCGGCCCTAGTGATCCTCGACCGGGATCGACTCTGCCAACGAAGCGCGCGCGGAGGGCGCCGGGAACGGGTCGGCGAAGTACTGGGTCTCGTGCGTCACGCGGCCGTCGGCGACCTCCATGATGCTGAGCGAATACGTCGGCACGCCGTCGTAGGTGATCACGCACTCGCTCACCCAAACGTCGCCGACGCCCATGATCCGGCGGACGGTGAAGTGGCGTTCGGCCGGGTGCCCGCCTCGTTGAGCTTGGATCCTTGACCGGCCTCTGAAGCGCTCGCCGGACTGCGGGTAATCCAGGATCGCGTCCGCCGCGTAGATCGCGTGCTCTCGGTCGCTGTCCCCGCGCTCGGAGGCCTGCCAGTGCTCCTCGAGCCGAGTCCGAAAATCGGTCTCACCGGGTGCGCTACTCACCCTAGGTCCCGTGCGGTCGCGTTCATGGGTAGAGGATGGCGTTGAGCGGGCCGTGCGGGCGCGGGAGGTAGGGCACGGCCGCGGCTCGCGCCACGGCAACCTCGGCGTTGCGCCCGGCTCCGGGCCACCCCACGGTCACCGTCACCAGCACGCGGTAATTCATCGCCATCAGCTGGTCGGTGTTCGGGAACCAGGACGCAAACGGGAACAGGCCTGACAGCCCCTCTGGCGCGCGGAATCCCGGCGGCGGCGCACCAAAGATCTGCGTTGCCTCGTTGATGGTCCGGCCGAGCCTGAAATAGGGCTGCGGCCCGTTGTCGACGTTGACGGTCACGACGACCTTTCGACCGCCGGCCCGCGCCCTGAACGCACATTGCGGCATGGCGTTGTTGGCGATCGAGTGGGTGTAGGCGATGGAACCGGGCTTGATGCCCAGATCCCGCGCGATGGCTTGCTGCGCCTTCAGCTTGCAGACCGCGGGCCGCGCCGCGACGCTGCTGGCGCCGCACGCAGCGACCAGCTGGGCCAAGCCGATCGCGATGAGAACGGTCGCGAGCCGCGCGCCAAATCGCGCGTTGCATCGGGGACTTGCAGCGATTGTGAGCATTTCCGGGTGGGCTGTCCCCCTTTGTTTTAGTCGGGGCGGTCGGATTTGAACCGACGACCTCTCGCTCCCAAAGCGAGTGCGCTACCAGGCTGCGCCACGCCCCGTACCGGCTGAAGACTACGCGGCGGCGACGTCGCCGCCGACGGCGCGGTCGAGGCATTAGCCTGCGAGGCAGGCGATGGCGGACGTCCAACCACTGCGCGCGCTCCATTACGACCTCGCGGCGGCGGGCTCTCTTGGCGACCTTATTGCCCCGCCCTACGACGTGATCGACAGCGAGCAGCGCGCCGCACTCCTCGCCCGCTCGCCGAACAATGTGGTCGAGGTCGACCTCCCCGTCGGCGACGATGATCCCTACGCGCAGGCCGCCGAGCGCTTCGAAGCCTGGCAGCGCTCTGGCGTTGTCATCCGCGACGAGGAGCCGGCGCTGTGGCTGCTTGAGCAGCGCTATCGAGGCCCCGATGGAGCGGCCCGAACCCGACACGGCTTCTTCGCGCGGGTCGGCGTCGAGGACTACGGCGCCGGGCGGATCCGCCCTCACGAGCGAACGCACCCGGGCCCCAAGGAGGACCGGCTGCGCCTGACGCGCGCTACGCGCGCCAACCTTTCGCCGATCTTTGCCCTCTACTCGGACCCGACCGGCGGTGCCTACGGCTCCCTCGCTGACTCTGCGGCCGGCGCGCCATGGGGCGAGGCTGCCGACGATGACGGAACGATCAACCGGCTGTGGCGGTGCGCGAACTGGGCCACGATCGCCGCGACTCAGCTGGTGTTGGCCGGCTCCGAGCTGCTGATAGCCGACGGCCACCACCGCTACGAGACGGCGCGCGCCTACGCCGAGGAGATCGGCGGCGAGGGCGAGCATCGCTATGTCCTGATGTGCCTCGTCGCTCTCGAGGATCCCGGGCTCGAGATCTTCGCGACGCATCGCCTCGTCTCCGGGCTCGACGACGCGCGGCGCCTCGCCCTCGCAGAGGCGATCGAGCGCGACTTCGACAGCGAAGCGATCTCCGCCGACGACCTCGCCCCGCCGCCCGGGAGCGGGCCGCTCGAGCTCGGCTACCTGGACTCCGACGGCCCCCGGCGGCTTCGGCTTCGCGATCAGGCGACTGCCGATTCGGCGCTCGCCGACATGCCGCCGCCGTACCGCGAGCTCGACACGGGCGTCCTCGAGGCGCTCCTGCTGAAGGGCGCGCTTGGCCTCAGCGACGACGACATCTCGCACCTCAACGGCCTGGGCTACGCACGCGATGCGCACGAGGCGATCGCGCTCGTCGAGAGCGGCGCCTACGACGCCGCGTTCCTGATGCGCCCGACGCCCGTCGAGCAGGTTCGCGAGATCGCGGCGACCGGTGTGAACATGCCCCCCAAGTCGACTTATTTCTTCCCCAAGGTTCCGACCGGACTGGTGTTCAATCTGCTGGCCTAGAAAAGGTCTGGCGGGAGTACCATCACGTCCAGCGTCCCGATCACGGAAAGGCAGCGCTCTCCATGGAGCACAAGGTAACGGCACGTCGCACCTCCGGCTTCTCGCACACGCTCGCGCTCGGCGATCACCAGGTAACGATCGACGAGCCCCGTGACGTCGGCGGCGACGACGAGGGTCCGTGCCCTGAGCAACTGCTCGCGGCCAGCCTCGCGAGCTGCACCGCGATCACGATCGAGATGTACGCGCAGCGCAAGGGGTGGGACATCGGGCCGGTCGAGGTCGACGCTGGGTTCACTCCAGCCGAGCGTGGCTGCCCGACGCGCTTCGAGCTCGTTCTGCGGCTGCCCTCGCACCTCAGCGAGGAGCAGGTCGCGAGCCTGCGCGTGATCGCCGCCAAGTGCCCGATCCATCGCACGCTGGACGGCGAGGTCATGTTCAGCGAGCGGATCGAGCGCGTCAACCTGGCCCCATGAGCTCGGCGCAGGCGGCTCGCCTGCGCGCCGCGCTGCTCGACCCGACGGAGGCGGAGGCGATCGAGGTCGCCGGATCGGTGATCGCGGCCGTCCTCGTCCCGGTCTTCGAACGCTCCGGCGAGCTCTACGCGGTCTTCACGCGCCGCCCGACGCACCTGCGGCTTCACGCCGGTCAGATCTCATTCCCGGGCGGTCGGCGCGAGCCCGATGACGCCAACCTCACCGCGACCGCGCTGCGCGAGGCGCACGAGGAGATCGGTCTGCGGCCGGAAAGCGTCGAGGTGCTCGGCGCTCTCGCCCCGACGCCGACCGTCGTCAGCGACATCGCGATCTATCCGCTCGTCGGCATGATCGCCGAGCCGAACCAGCCATGGGCGCTCGCGAAGGACGAGGTCGATTCCGTCATCGAAGCCTCGCTCCCGCGCCTTGCCGCGACGCATCGCCTTCAGTCAATCGAGCGACCGGACGGCACGAGCGTGACGACCGACGCCTACACCGCCGAGGAGGAGACGATCTGGGGCGCGACCGCGCGGATCGTCACGGATCTCCTCGTCCGCCTCGCGAGCGTGCCCTCCTAGAGTAGGCGCGCGATCGCCGAGCGAGCCTGCTCGAGCCAGGCGCTCGAATCGGCCGGATCGGCGCCGATGACCTCGAGCGGGATCGCGTTGCGGGCCGCGCGCTTGGTGAGCAGCTCGCGACCCGTGGCGAGAATCTCGGCCGAAACGCTGCCCGCCGCCTCATAGACGAGTCCCCGCACCGTCGTGTCGATCGTCTGTCCGGCGAAGAACTCGAGCCGCGAGCCGTGGAGCGCCCGCAGCTCCTCCTCGCTGCCGCGGGCAGTGCCGAGCAACCAGCAGGCGATCGTCACCCCGTCCAGCGCGTAGCGGAGCGTGCCAACCCGATCTGGAGTGGCGATCCAGCATTCCGCGCCGAGTGCCTCGATAGCCGCGCGACCGCCCTCCTCGCGCGTCGTAATGCGCACCGCGTGGCCCTCCTCGACCAGCTCGCCGGCGAGCGCGCGGGCGCGCGCGCCACCGGCGATGATCAGGAACCGCGCCACGGCGCGACAGTAGTCGATGACCTCACGAACCGAGCGCGCTGCGCGTTATATGAGTCAGTGAGCAACCCGCTCCCACCCTTCCAGTCACTCCTTGACAACCACAGCGAGGACGTCTGGCGCACCCTCCGCGCGATGGTCGGAGCGCAGGCGGCCGAGGACTGCTTCCAGGAGACGTTCCTCGCCGCGCTGCGCGCCTACCCGCGCCTTCGGCCGGATTCATCGCCGCGCGCGTGGCTTCTGACGATCGCCCACAACAAGGCGATCGACCATCTGCGACGCACGCGAGCACATGAGCTGGAGACCGACGAACTCGAGGCGGCACCGGGCCCACCGCCGCCCGACCAGGACATCTGGGGGGCCGTGGCGGCGCTACCGCCCCGCCAGCGCGCGGCGGTGGCGCTGCGCTACATCGGCGACCTCTCGCACCGCGAGATCGCCGGGGCGATCGGCTGCTCGGAGGAAGCCTCGCGGCGCTC
>Ga0070733_10001371_pt1 | contig 18244 bp, 14 predicted proteins | sample Coa_R1_9_FD_66450 | JGI IMG/M metagenome (GOLD analysis project Ga0070733, IMG submission 66450) | Surface soil microbial communities from Centralia Pennsylvania, which are recovering from an underground coalmine fire - Coalmine... | ecosystem: Environmental > Terrestrial > Soil > Unclassified ... | reverse complement strand
AAAGGACAAGTCGACGTCGTCGCTACCTTCACCGAGGAGAACGAGGTGCGGGTTGCCGGTGTCGACCGCGAAGGCGCGGCGGCCTTCGAGCGGCGAGGACGAGAGCTCGTGAAGCGTGACGATGCCCATCCCAACGCGAACGGTTCTTTCGTCCTCTGTCCGTGCCGCATCGATCGAGGCCGGGACGCGGCCGGCGACTGTCTCGATCAGTAACTCACCCGGCGGGACGATTCCTTCGTCGACCGAGCACAGCACCGCGCAGCGCATTCCGTTCCCGCTCGTCTCGGCGGGACTGCCGTCGGCATTCAACAGGTCCATCCGCAAAGACCCACCCGCGTGTGGCCGGGAGATCCGGATCAGCCCGTCAGCGCCGACACCGCGGTGTCGATCACACAGCGTGACGGCGAGGGCGGCGTCGAAGGTCCGACCTTTTTGCCAGTCGACGAACAACAAGAAGTCGTTTCCGACCGCTTCGTATTTCAACAGATCGAGTACGCCCACCACGTCAGTCTCGCGCCGGGTCTCGTTCAATCCGCGCGCCGGCGACGGCCTCGTCCAACGCCGCGTCGAGACCTGGGTCGGTCGCATCGAGCCAGACGATCCGGGGATCGCGCCTGAACCAGGACTCTTGGCGTCGAACGAGCACCTTCGTGTGGCGGATGATCGCGTCGCGCGCCTCGGCAAGCGTGAGCTCGCCGGCTGCGTACGACAAGAGCTCTTTGTATCCGAGCGCTTGTCGGGCGGTTCGGGAAAGGCCGCGGGGCCGACGGGAAAGCTCGACGACCTCGTCGACGAAACCGGCGGCGAACTGTGCGTCGAGACGAAGCGCGATCCTCTCGTCGAGCTCGGCGCGCGGCACCGAAAGCCCGGCGCAGAAGAAACTCGACGGCCCGTAGTGCAAAAGGCCGGGACCAAAAGAGCTGAACCGGTTGCCCGACCCGAGCACGACCTCGAGGGCTCGAACAAGTCGACGTCGGTTCGACGGCGAGATCTTCGCCGCCGCATCGGGATCGAGCTCGACTAGACGGTCATACAAGCGGGCGAGGCCTCCCTCCTCGTCGGCTTGGCGCTCGAGGGAGGCGGCGACCTCTGGAAACTGACCTGGCAACTTGAGATCGTCGACGATCGCTCGGTGGTAGAGGCCGGTGCCCCCGACCACCAAAGGGACATGACCCCGCTCCTCGATGGAGGCCACCGCCACCCGCGCCGCCTCTTGGAAGCGGGCGACCGTGTACTCCTCTCCAGGGTCGCAGATGTCGAGGAGATGCCAACAAAGACCGTCACGCTCCTCAGCGGTTGGTTTGGCCGTTCCGATATCCATGTCGCGATAGACGCAAAAGGCGTCTGCCGAGACGAGCTCGGTGTTCGTAGTCCGCCGCGCGTAGCTGACGGCGAGCGCGGTCTTGCCGGTCGCCGTCGCCCCGACGATCGAGACCCTCATGAAGAACTGATCGGCCGGGAGCGGCTGACCTGGTCTTTGGCCCCACACCCGCCCGCAGAAGAGATCGCGCGCCGAGAGGCGGCGGCCGGCTCACGCCGACCCATCGCCTCCTTGTCCGGCACGCTTCGCTCCTTCTCCACACAGCACCGACTTCCGGTACCCGCGTGGGCGGGGCTTACTTCTAAGCCGCACCGTGCTCAGCAACCACGGGTTGCCTTACGTGGGTCGTTTCGCCTGCGGCTGGCATCGACTTGCAACCACAGCCCGCTCCCGGCCAGGCCAAAGTCTACGACCTCGTCCGCACGAGGTCCGAGGCCCCGACAAGGTGCTTGACACTTCCTGAGTGTTTGCTCAGAATTGAGCGTGTCGCCGGGAGGATCGATGTCAGCAACAAAGGAGTTCGAACCCGCCGCTGCCCCGCGCAGCGGCCGAGCGCCGATCGAGGCGTTGCGCGGGCAGACCTTTGGCGCGGTCGTGGCCCTCGTCATCCAGTACGGACTCGGCATGTGGGTCAACGTCTACGGCCACCTGCCCAAATCCGATCACAACAAGGGTCTCTTCGATGCATTCGGCCGGGCGGTGGTAAACGGCCCCGCCGGTTTGTCGATCCATGCCGTCCTTGGCGTCGTCCTGCTCGTCATGGCGATCGGCGTCGTCGTGCGCTCGGCGAGGTTGCGCCGCCGCCTGGCGACGGTGCTCGGCGTCATCGCGCTCATCTCGATCGTGGGCGCGGCGGTCAACGGGGCGAGCTTCGTCGGCTCGGGGGCGAACGGCGACAGCTTTGGGATGGCGATCTCTGCCGGCGTCGCCCTTCTTTCCTATGTGATCGCGCTCTTCTCGCTGAGCTCGGCTTCAGCGTGAGCTCGCCCGGGATTGCCTCTCGCGCCTAGGTCCCAGAGGTCCAAGAGGCGAGGTATTCCACTTGGGCGGGCGTCAGCAGGTCGATCCGCACACCCATCGCGGCGAGCTTGAGACGCGCGATCTCGCGATCGATCTCGATCGGTACGTCGTAGACGCGGTTCTCGAGCTTGGTGCGCTGACCGAGCACCCACTCGACCGCCAGCGCCTGGTTTGCAAACGACATGTCCATCACTACCGCTGGGTGCCCTTCTGCGGCGCTGAGGTTGACGAGGCGCCCCTCGGCGATGACGAGAATCCGCTTGCGGCCGCCGTTGCCGTCGGGGATGGCGAACTCCTCGACGTTCGGGCGCACCGACCGTCTGTGACCGTCGGCCAGCTTGGCGAGCGCTTCGAGGTCGATCTCGACGTCGAAGTGCCCCGAATTGGCAAGGATCGCCCCGTCGGGCATCCGGTCGAAGTGCTCTTTCCTCAGCACGTCCCGATTCCCTGTGACCGTGACGAAGATCTCCCCGTCTTCGGCTGCGATCTCCATCGGCGCCACTCGGAATCCGTCCATCGCTGCTTCGAGGGCGCGCAGCGGGTTGATCTCGGTGACAGTCACGATCGCGCCCATCCCCCTCGCTCTTGAAGCCACCCCTTTTCCGCAATAGCCGTAGCCGGCGACGACGACCCGGGACCCGGCAAGCAGGATGTTCGTCGCGCGAACGATCCCGTCGAGGGTCGACTGCCCTGTCCCGTACCGGTTGTCGAACATGTGCTTGGTGTCGGCGTCGTTCACGGCGACGATCGGGTAGCGAAGGGCGTTGTCGCGCTCCATCGCCCGCAGCCGGATCACGCCCGTGGTCGTCTCCTCGGTACCTGCGACGACCTCTTTCGTCTGCTCGGGCCGCTCTTGATGAAGACGCGAGACGAGGTCACAGCCGTCGTCCATCGTCACCGTCGGATGGGCGTCCAGCGCCGAGTCGATGTGCGCGTAGTAACGCGTCGAGTCCTCGCCGCGCACGGCGAACGTCGAGATCTGTTCGTCGCGAACGAGTGAGGCGGCGACGTCGTCCTGTGTCGAAAGCGGGTTCGACGCGCAGGCGACCACGGTTGCCCCGCCGGCTGTCAACGTGCGGAGGAGGTTCGCCGTCTCGGTAGTGACGTGCAGGCAGGCGGCGATCGTGACACCGTCGAGCGGACGCTCTTTTGAGAATCGGTCGCGGATCGACTTCAGGACCGGCATGTGGGAGCCGGCCCATTCGATCCGCTGGCGGCCGAGATCGGCGAGCGCCATGTCGGCGACGTCGTGCGCGACCTCGTTGTTATTCGTTGTCTGCTCTCCCACTTCTACCCTTCCTCGCCGATCGGCCCGATCTCTGTCCGGGCGCGCGCGCTCACTCGCTTGTTTGCGCGGTCTGACCATCGTGGCCGATGTGCCCTGTTTTGTCACGTCTTCGGCCGGCGGTGCGTGGCCCTGGTCGCTCGAGGTGGGTCTCATCGATCGCCGGCGCCGGTCCGGGATCGATCCCGAGAGCGGCAGCGAGGCCAAGTGAGACCAGCTCACCGACGATCACGAGGTCGATGAGCTCGGCGGTTGGCGTCGAACCTCGTGCGTTGACCGAAACTACGTCTGAGACCACTTCCAAGAGCTGGTCGTCAAGAGAGCTGAAGAATTCGTCCGCTCTTGGTGGCTCGACGGAAGACCGAAGGACAACGAGAGTCAGCACCTGGCGCGTGACGTCGCCCGACTGGCCGAAGGCGGCGATCGTGTCCGAGAAAAGCGCCGGGACGCTTTCGGCCAAACCAAGTGTGCGTGCATTGGCGGCGATCTCCGACCGCCACCACGCCGCCGCCGCGGCGCCGACTCCGGACGCGCCGACGATGAAGGGGAAGGTACGTCCGATTCGCCGAGCGATCTCACCTGGGACTGTCGCGTCGACGACCGGAGAAAAAAGCCGGGCTTCCGCTTGGCTCGCCGCTCCGTCGAAGGACTCGGCCGCGTTGACGACAAGCCCCGCTCGCTCCACCAGCGCGCCGATCGCGGTGAGGATGGCGACGACCGCCGATCGAGGCCGTGGCATCTGGCCGAGCGCGACGACGCCGGCGCTTTCCTCGCGAGCGAGCTCGGCGAGTTCGCCGTCGCCTGTCACGCATGCGAGGCATGCGCCGCGGCCAACTGCTTTCTCGGCGGAAGAGACGACGAGTGAGTCGTCGCCGCTCACTGATATCGCGACGACGAAGGAGTCGGCGTCGACGAACCCGGGAAGCTCTCCTGGTGATGCAGTGACGACTGGAACCGAAGCCAACGGTCCAAGCGTCGCTTCGAACATCTCGGCGGCGAACGCCGTCGGATGAGAGCCGACGAGGACTACCTCGTCGAATCGGCTGGCTGGGATGACGACTGCGGCCGCCCCGGCCAACGTTGCTCGAATCTGGTCTGGGATTCCCGCCGCCGCCTTCGCCATACCGAGCGAATCGAGCGGCGACGTACTCGTCACTCCCTTGAGGGATCGCTCGAAGGACCCGACCCCGTAACGATCGCCTCCGCCTCACGCGCCGCGAGGCGTTCTGCTTCGGCGGCGTCGACGCTTTCTGCCTCGTCGATCAAAAGAATCGGGATTCCGTCCCGCACCGCGTAGCGACGTTTGAGTCTCGGATTGTAAAGGGCGTCCTCGTCGGCGAAGTACCAAAGAGGTTCTTTGTCCTCTGGGTCGACGAGTATCTCGACGAGAAACGGATTGAGCGACATCTGGCTCCCTTAATCCGCTGGGTCGACGCGCCGAACGAGCGCCAGCACCTCATCGACACGTGCCGTGCAGGACTCGGTGTCACGTGCTTCGACGTTGAGACGGAGCAAAGGCTCGGTGTTCGACGGCCGAAGATTGAACCACCAATCCCCGAAATCGACTGTCAGGCCGTCGAGGCGATCGGTGCTGGCGCCGGCGTTCGCGTAGTGATCGGCGACAACCTCGATCGTTGCTCTCGGATCTGCCACTTCCGTGTTGACCTCGCCCGAGTCCGCGTACCGCTCGAACGGTTGGCGTAGCTCTGAAAGCGGGACTTTCGCCTGAGAGAGCGCTTCGAGCACGACGACGGCAGCGATGATCCCGGAATCGGCGCCGTAGTTGTCGCGGAAGTAGTAATGGCCCGAGTGCTCGCCGGCAAACAGTGCTCCGGTCCGCGCCATCTCTGCCTTGATGAATGAGTGACCAACGCGTGTGCGAACAGCGGTGCCGCCACACTCTGCGATCACCTCTGGAACCGACTTCGAACAGATGAGGTTGTAAAGGATCGTTTCGTGCGGGTGCTTTTCGAGCATCGACTTGGCGACGATCGCTGTCGTCGTCGACCCAGAAAGCGGAGCTCCTTTTTCGTCGACCAAAAAGACGCGGTCGGCGTCGCCGTCGAACGCCAGCCCGACATCGGCACCGGTGTCGATGATCCGCTGGCGCAGGTCCTTTAAGTTCTCGGTGTCGATTGGGTTGGCCGGATGGTTCGGAAACGTCCCGTCGAGCTCGCCGTACATGAGGTCGAGCGAACATGGCAAGCCGGAGAAAACTGCCGGTGCGATGAGCCCGCCCATGCCGTTCGCCGCGTCGGCGACGACCTTCAGCGCAACGAGCCCTTCGAGGTCGATGAATCCGCGCACGTGGTTTGCGAACTCGGCAATCCAGTCGCGCCCGTCGGGGCTCGCGCTCGACGCAGAGACGTGATCTCCGAGCCCTGTCAGTACCTCTTCTGCATCGGAGCGGATGTCTCCGAGCCCGGAATCAGAAGCGACTGGCTTTGCGCCAGAAAGGCAGAACTTGATGCCGTTGTATTCGGGCGGGTTGTGAGAGGCCGTCAGCATCGCGCCGGGGGCACGGAGCTTGCCGGAGACGAAATACAAAAGGTCCGTCGACGCGAGGCCGACGGCGACAACCGTTGATCCTTCGGATTCGATTCCCGCGCCAAACGAAGCGGCCAGTTCTTCGCCCGATGGACGCATGTCATGGGCGACGATCACCCGCGAAGCGCCTTCCGCGTTGCGCGAAAAACGGGCGAATCCCGCTCCGATTGCGAAGCTCTTTATCGGATCGAGCTCGGTCGGCACGATGCCGCGCACGTCATAGGCCTTGAAGATCGACGCGAGCGAGCCATTGTCAGCCACGACGGCCGAGGTTACTCGGAGGCGGCGAGACGACTCTCGCCGATCATGGACGGATTAAGGCGAGCGAGATGAACGTCACGGAGTTGAAAGCCATGTGCGCGACGATCCCTGTCCCGAGACGACCGGTCACCAAGGCGGTGATGCTGAGCAGCATCCCGAAAGCGACGAGGGCGCTCAGCTCGAGCGCTTCGAAGTGGACGAGGCCAAAGACCACCCCGACGGCGATGACCGTTGCCGGAAGAGCGATGCGCGGCGACGTGTTCAAGAACCAACCGAGGACCGCCCGCTGGAAGACTCCGCGGAAGTAGAGCTCCTCGACGATCGGCGCGCCGAGACAAACCAAGATGCCGAGCACGACAAGGCCGGGTCCATGGACGTTGGCCGTCAAAGAGCGCGCCGGTGCACCGAGGCGATGGAACAGATGCGGGACGAACGGGACGAGCGGCAATTCGAAAAGCGGAACGAGGACGAACTGGGCCGCGACACCGAGGGCGATCCCGACCGGGAGGTCCGGCCACCAGCGGAACGAGAGGCCAAACGCAGACGCGAGGTCGGCGACAAGCCCGCCACTTTCGCGACGAGGGCGCGTCCGCACTGCCACGATCGCCGTTCCGACAAGGCCGAGCCAGAAACCGGCGAACCAAGTGAGGTCGCCACCAAACGTCACCGTCGATGCCGTCGTGTGGCTGGCGGCGTCGAAGGCGGAAACGGCCACCTCGCCGAGCAGGTAGGCCGCCGCCAGCCCGAACAGAGCGATCGAAAGTCCCGAGGGATTCGCGCTCGACAGTCCAGGTCGCGCGACGCCCGAGCGTGCGGCGGTCGCTGGTGCCACGAACGAAGCGTCGCCGCCTCCATGCGCCCAGGTCAACTCGCAAACCGCCGGCCGCGACGACCGATTCGCACTGACTTCGGGCCTACGATGGGCGAATGGGCCGGCGACCCGACGACATGCGTCAACAGCAGAACCAAGGACCCGGCGCGCCCAGTCAGGGCGGCGACTCGACCTGGCGTTGGGTTCTCGCCGGACTCGTCGTCGTGCTCGTGCTCGTCTTGTTCGGTTCGTCTTTCCTTTCGCACTCGACGGCGACGCCGATCAGTTGGTCGACGTTTCAAAAAGACCTTTCGACACACCAGTTCAAGACGATCATCGTCAACAACACCTCCGGCGCCATCACCGGTCAATTCACCGACGGCTCTAGCTACTCGACCACCGGGCCGATCACCCCGACGCAAGCCGAGATGTCCGCGCTCGAGGCGTCGGGCGCGAAGGTCCAGTTCCAGCCGCCGAGCTCGAGCCTCATTCCCGATCTCATCATCTACATCCTGCCGATCGTCGCCATCGCCATCTTGTTCGTCTGGCTGCAACGACGCGCGCAGGGCCAGATGTCGGGGATCATGTCGATCGGGCGCTCGAGGGCGAAGATGTACTCGAGCGAGCGGCCGCGCACGACATTTGCCGATGTCGCCGGGTACAACGGCGTCAAGCAAGAGATCTCAGAGATCGTCGAGTTCTTGAAGTCACCCGGTCGCTTCCGCGAGATCGGGGCAAGGATCCCAAAGGGCGTCCTCCTCGTCGGTCCGCCGGGCACCGGAAAGACCCTCCTTGCCCGCGCCGTCGCCGGTGAGGCGGGTGTGCCGTTTTTGTCGGTTAGCGGCTCGGACTTCATGGAGATGTTCGTCGGCGTCGGCGCCAGCCGGGTGCGCGACCTGTTCATGACGGCGCGCAAGCAAGCCCCGGCGATCGTCTTTGTCGATGAGATCGACTCGATCGGGCGAAAGCGCGGCGCGGGGCTCGGGGGCGGACACGACGAGCGCGAGCAGACGCTCAACCAAATGCTCTCCGAGATGGACGGCTTCGACTCGGCAGAGGGCGTCGTCATGATGGCGGCGACGAACCGGCCGGACATCTTGGACCCTGCCCTTTTGCGCCCGGGCCGTTTCGACCGCCAGATCGTCGTCCCTCTCCCCGACCTCTCAGAACGAGTCCCGATCCTCAAAGTCCACTGTCGCGACAAGAGAATCGGCCCCGACGTCGATCTCGACCTCATCGCCCGCGGCACACCGGGAATGAGCGGCGCCGACCTCGCCAATCTCGTCAACGAAGCAGCCCTCCACGCTGTTCGTCGCGGCAGCCAGGTCGTCGAGATGCAGGACTTCGACGCCTCTCGCGACCGCGTCCTGATGGGTCAACAGCGCGACTCGCTCGTTCTGTCGGAGACGGAAAAGGAGCGGATCGCCTACCACGAGACGGGCCACGCCATCTTGTCCTACGTGCTTCCCTTCGCCGACCCACTATTGAAGGTGAGCATCATCCCCACCGGGCTCGCACTCGGGGTCACCCAGCAGCTGCCGGTCGAAGAGCGCCACATCTACCGGCGTGAGTACATCGAAGATTCGCTCTGCGTGCGCATGGGTGGGCGTGTTGCCGAGCAGATCATCTACGGAGACCTGTCGACCGGCGCCAGCGACGACTTGCAGCGCAACACCGAGCTCGCAAGGAAGATGGTCCGCGAGTGGGGCATGTCCGACCGCGTCGGCCCGATGGCCTGGGGCTCGCAGGGAACTGTCTTTTTGGGCGAGGACCTGATGCACACGCGCGACTACTCAGAGGACACGAGCCGCGTCGTCGACGAGGAGATCGCCCGCATCCTGCGCGAGCAAGAAGAGCGCGCCCACAAGACGCTCGAGGCACACCGCTCCGGCCTCGAGGCGGTGGCGCGCCAGCTGCTCGAGCGCGAGACGATCGACGGAGCCGAGGTGGCGAAGCTCATCGACGCCGCCTACGGCCGCCCCGTGCACGGAGAACAGCCGGACGCGGTCCACGTCGTCGCCGGGATCACCGGCGGCCGGCCACAACCCGTCCCGGCTGGTGCCGGTGCTGCGACGGGGTCAGGGTCCGCCTCAGATGCGACCCTTCCGAGCTTTCCTTCTTCTCAATCGAGCGGGATCGCCACCGACGAGGTGAAGCCGACCGATCCTTTGTCGTAGAGCGAGCCGGTGACGACGACCGGCTCGCTGCTCAAAACAACGATCGAGAAACGGCCAGTCGCGCTCGCCACGTCGGCGAAGTCGATCACATCGGAGGCGAACGGTGCGACGACGATCGAACGAACGTACGGCACCGTCCCTCCCGGCCGGACGATCTTGACGACCGCCCGACCGGGCGTCGGGTTCGTCACCGTCACGAGCTCGGAGGCGGTTTTGTCCGCCTCACCGCCCCCGACAACCCAGCGCTCCGCCGGGCGAACGACTCCTCCGGTGATCGTGTAGGCGACACCCACCCTCGGCACGATCAAAAGCGCCCGCCGTCGTCGCAGCACGGGGTTGCGCTCGGGCAGCTTTGCTTGGGAGATGGCCGTCGCCACGCGAAGCTCGCGCCCGGCGACGACGGGGACGCCGTTGGTCGACTTCACCACGGCCGCGCCGAGAGCCCGGCTCTGAGCCTCGGAATTGAGCGCCACGCGGGCAAGTCCCCCCGCCGGGACGACAACAGCGATCTTCGAACCTCGACTCAAGCCCAGGTAGCCGACTTCGACCTTCGCAGTCTTTTTCGACGGGTTGAGCAAATCGATCACCTGGGATGCCGCCGGTCCTGCCGGCGCGGCAGCGAACAGCCACCGACCCGACGTCGTGTTCCCCCCTACTTCGAGCGCTTCGAGAAAAGATCCGCTCAGCCGGGTCGAGTCGAGCGCCCCGACGGCAACGCTCCCGCCGCTCGTTCGAACCGTCATCGCCACCTCGGGCGCGAACGGCAACCGGTCGGCGACCGTCAAGACGACGAGTTGACCGGCGCCGACCGGGACGCCTTGGAACGTCGGCGGCGCCTGGCGCCCGCTCGCGGTCGAAAATGAGACGCTCGCCACGGCGGGCGTCGCTCCCGGGTCGTAAAGCGAAAGGGCGATGTTGTCACTTCTTCTCGTGTCGCCGGCGACGAGGTACTCAGTCGTCGAAGTGACGGCCGTGCACGGGGCTGTGATCGGTCCTGACGAGCCGTGGATGAGCTCGACCACCGAGAGCCCGGATCCGTCGGCGAGGACGCGAGCGGCAGCCATTCCCCGGGCGCGAGCGCCTGGACGGGCGACCATCGGAACACCGGGGACGACGACGAAGTGCTCGGTAGTCGGCCCGCCCTTGGTCGAAGAAAAGGTGATCGCCGCTTGGACGGGTCGATTGGCCGTGTTCGTGAGCTCGATCGAAGACGACACCTTGGGGTCCCCGACGGGAAGCGGCCCGGCGCACGACCACTGGGTCGAGCTTGCTCCCGGAACGCCACGAACGGCGCTCGCTTCGCCGGCAGTCGTTCGGCCCGAGCTCGGCGCGCGCACGGCGACGCTCGCCAGGCCGCCGAGCGCCAAAGCCCCGGCAAGTGAGGAGACCAGCGTCACACGTCGTCTCGGTGAGGGGTTCACTACGGTCAATTCGGCGCTCCAGCCGCGACGAGCTCGCGCTCGGGCACAACCTCGTCGAGCGTCATCGGTTGCGCGTAAGCGCGCGCCCGGCGGTCGCGAGCCCTGCTCCGGCGTCGGGCGATGAACATCAAGGCGATCATCAGCCAGGCGCCGATGGCGCCGACGACACCGAGAACTCGAAGAACGCCCGACGTCGAGCCTGCCGGCACGGGAATGGCCCCGTTGGCGGGCGGTTGCCATGCCGAGTTCGCATACAGGTAGGTACCGCCCTCGCTCGGCAACTGGCGCAGGTCCTGTTGATTCGAAAGCGTGCCGAGAAGCCCGGCCGGCGGCGGGGCGAGCGTCGAAGTCTGCACGCCGCTGAGCACGGGCGCGAACGCCGTCGGCACGACGATGGCGGTGACGCCGTAGCGGGCGACGAGCCGGCCGAGCTCGATCGTGCGGCCGAGCTCGGCGTCGCTCACCGCCGCCGAAAGGCGCGTTACCGTCCCTGGGTTGGCGCTCGGCAGCAACGAGGTCGCATCGGGAAGGACACTCGAGGTGAGGGACGCCTCGAATCCGGGCCGCACCTGCCACCCGTTGGCCGGCACCGCCAGCGGCGCGCCGAGCCATAAGTAGCGGCCGCGCGGAACCACGCCGTGCGATCCGGCGACGCCCGACAAGACGGTGTCGTATCCGGTCCCGGGAACGGTCCAACGTCCACCTGGGCTCTCACCGAGGACTGGCAAAAGGCCGACGAGGCCGACGAGGACGAAGGCGACGCTCGTCGTGTGTCGCCAGCCAAAGCGGGCCGTCGACACCTCCGTCTCAATCGAGGCGACCCCGAGGCCGACTGCGGCGGCGATGCAGGCGGCGGCCGGAACGACGAGGACGCGGGTGGCGCCGCCGCCGTGCCCGATCCAACCTTCCCCAGCCACCCAGGCGACGACACCGCTCGCGATGGCGCCGCCCCAAAGGCGCGCCCCCCAAGCAAAGCGGTCTGACCCCCCGACAAATAGCACGAACGCCGCCGCGACAAGGGCGGCGTAGCTTAAGACCCCGTGCCCGATCGGCCCAAGATCGAAGCGGCCGATGGCGGCGAGGTTCGGGACCCCGCGACCGGCGGCGGCGACGCCGGCAAAGACGCTAAATCGCGCCCCCGGCTGGACCAAGGTGAGCGACCACGGAAAGCAAAGGACGAAGGCGACAGCCACCGAGCCCGCCGCGACGACGATCACCCGCAGCGAGCTCGCCCGGGCGCCCAGTAAGAGGGCGACGAAGGCGATCCCAACGGCCGCGGCTCCGGTCGCGAGCACGGCGGCTGGTGCGAACGAAGAGACAAAGGCGACGAGGAGCCCAAGACTGATCGATTCAAAGATCGTCGAGCGCGATCGCACAACGGCCCCGGCTTTGGCGAACGGCGACTCGCCCGTCGCCCGCGCGATGCGAACGAGGATCCACGGCATGGCGCCGTACACGGCGAGGGCCTGCAGGTCGCCGCGGGCGAGGTCGTTCCACGCCAGCGGCAAGAACAGGTATGTCAGCCCGGCAGCGAACTGGGCGCGCGGGGCACAGAACGGTCGGACCAGTCGAGCGGCCCCGAAGGCACCCGCCGCGACGGCGGCGATCATGGCGACCTTGAGGACGAAGCCCATCGCCCCGAATGCGACGATCCCGGCGACCCCGAGGATCGCGTAGGCCGGAGAGACGGGTCCAACCGGCCCGTTGCCGGCTCCCGACGAGCCGCCGAGATAGTCAGCTATGAGATGGAACGGGCCGGGCAGAGGGAGGTAGCCGCCGACCAAGGGAAGGTTCGCAAAGATCAAGAGCCTCGAGCCGAACACGATGACGAGTCCGGCGGCGATGGCCGCCAATGTCACCCAGGTGGGGCGCTGCTCCTTGCGTTCTTCGTCGAGGAACCCGTGCGCGCTCGGGGCACGCCCGTGTGCCCAGCGGGCGAAGGTCTCTTCGCTCCTTGCCTGGATGGCGCGAAGGAACCGGAACGAGCCTCTCGTCGCCAGGCGCAGGACGAGCCGATCGGGCAGTCGTCTCGTCGACGCGACCGCCGCCCTCGCTTCGTCGAGGTGACGGGCGCGCGAAAAGTTCCATCTCCACGCGTCGACGACCTCGCGGGCGCGGCGACGCCGGCCGGCGAGGGTGAAGTAGGCGATCTCGATCACGCTCAGCACAAAGAGCTGCGCGACGATCCGTGAGCGCCGCGCCGGGCCGTAGTTCTTCAACACGGCGCGCAACTCGTGTCGCCATTGCAAGGCACGTGCCTCTGGAAGAGGTCGGCGCCTTGCCGAAGTGGCCTCGAGATGGCGGACAGTGGCGAGCGGAGTGACGACGACACGGGCGCCTGCGATGCGGGCACGCCAGGCGAAGTCAATGTCCTCCCCGAACATCGAGATCTCGTTGTCGAAGCCACCGACAACGGAGAACAAGTCGGCGCGAACGAGCATGCACCCGCCGGGAACGGCGAACACCTCGCGCGCCTCGTCATGCTGCGCCTGGTCGAACTCTCGCCGCTCGACACGGCGAACGGGCGCGCCGAAGCGGTCCATGTCGAGACCGAGCTGCAGGATTCGATCCGGCTGGTCTTCGTCGACGAGCTTTGGACCGACGATCCCGGCGTTCGATCTGAACGCCTCCTCCGCCAGCCGCCTGACGGCGTCCGGTTCAAGGATCACGTCGTCGTGACAGAACAAAAACAGCGCCGCGCCCTCGGTAAGGCTAAGGACCGCGTTGGCGCTCGGGCCGTAGCCGCGGTTCTCATCCAAGCGGGCGAAATAGAAACCGGGGGTGACGGCCGCGACACGTGCCGCGAGTGACACCTCACTCGCCGCGTCGATGACGATCGTCGTCAGGTTCGAATAATCCTGGCTTGAGATCGACGCGAGACACGTTTCGAGCCACGGACCCGAGTCGGAAGCAACAACGACCGCGACGACCGGTGGCGCACTTTCCTCCGGCATGCAGGGGCAACGCTAGCCGGGCACCTGCGGGTCGTCCTATTCCGCCCCGATCGGCGAAGATCAGGTTGTGGAAAACGGCCGAGAGCGCCGAGACGACCTCATGAACGCCGCCGCCGAGCTCGGCGAGATCGCGGTCGGCTTGGCGGTCCTTTGCGCCAAAGAGATCCTCACCAGAGCGCGAGCTGCAGCTGGACGCGCCGCCACCCGGTCGGCTCCGACTACGAGGCGATCGGCCCCGGGGCAAGCTCCAGGCGCGCCCGCCAGTCAGTGACGACGTCGGCAAGGGTCTGGCCAAGAGGTATCTCGGGCTTCCAGCCGGTGAGCGATTCGATCTTTGACGGGTCGCCGACGAGGGTCGGGACGTCGACCGGGCGAAGAAGATCAGGATCGACGACGGGACGGACCGGGCTTCGCACGAGGCCGACGAGCTGGTCGAAAACGAGGGCGATCGGGACGGCCTGGCCCGAGCAGACGTTGTAGACGTCGCCCGGTGTTCCCTCCTCGACGAGGAGACGATAGGCGCGAACGACGTCTCTCACGTCGGTGAAGTCACGGGCGGGCGACAGGTCACCGACGCTCACCTCGTCGCTTCCGGATCCTTCGGCCTCGACGAGTCGCTTGGCGAGGGCAGAGACGACGAATGCCTCGGCCTGACCGGGTCCGACGTGGTTGAAGGGGCGAGCCCTGATCACTTCTATCCCGCGCCCGAGATGAGCCTGCAGGCCGAGGTACTCGGCCGCCACCTTGCTCGCTGCATACGGCGTCACCGGCCGGAGGGGCGATTCCTCGGTGACCGGACCACCGAGGGGCGGGCCGTAAACCTCTGCCGAGCTCACAAGGAGCACCCGGGGCGGATGCTCGAGGAGGCGGACGGCCTCCAGCAAAGAGAGGGTTCCAGTGGCGTTGACGCGGAAGGTCTCCTCAGGCGCCTCCCAGGAACGCCCGACGTGGGTCAGCGCGGCGAGGTGATAGACGGCGTCGGGGCGTGCCCGCGTGATCTCGAGTGCAACGGCAGCCGTGTCGGTGACATCGATCCCGTCACTCAGCGCGGCGACGTCGTCGCCCTCGGCCTCCAAATGGCGGATCAGCCAAGAACCGACGAATCCCGTCGCTCCAGTCAGAAACGCGCGCACACCACATCCTTGCAGACCTGAACCTATTCACCTGCAGCGGCAAAGGCCGCAAGGTGCCCCGCAGCCGATCTCTCCCATGTGTACCCAGAAGCGATGACAAAGCCTTCCTCTCGGCGCGTTTGTCTCGCCGCGGCGTCGCGCAACGCCTCGTCGATCCCGGCGGCGATGGTCTTTATGTCCGACGGATCGACGAGAATCGCGGCGTCGTCGGCCACATCTGACATCACCGTGTCGATCGACGTCACAAGAGGTGCGCCGCAGGCGAGCGCTTCGAGGGCGGGGAGCCCGAAACCTTCTGCGAATGACGGGTAGGCGACAACGGCGGCGCGGCGCAACAGCGCCGGTACGTCGTCGTCCGCCACGTAGCCGAGGCTGACGATTCGATCCTTGTGTCGCGCGCTGGCGCGGGCACGCTGTGTGGACTGCGCTCCCCACGCCTGTGATCCGACGAGGACAAGCGAAAGTTGCGGGTAATCGGCCGCCACCGCGTCGAACGCCTCGATCAGCCCGGGAAGATTCTTTCTCGGCTCGACCGTGCCGACATGGAGAACGAATGGCTCGATGACGCCGAGTCGCTCGAGCGTCGCCTCGTCAGATCCAGCGCTCGGTTCGTTCGGAGAAAATCGACTGTGGTCGATGCCGTGCGGAACGACGACGATTTTGCCCGAAGGATGGAAGCGCTCAGAAAGCCGAACCGCAGTCCGTTCGCTCACACACACGAGCACCCTTGCGAGCTTGGCGGCGCGTCGAAGCGCGGCGCGGAAGTAGATCGCCTTCACCGGCTCATGCCATTCGGGATTGTCGACGAGCGTGAGATCGTGAACCGTCACAACGGCCGGCAGCCCAAGCCGAGTCGGGATCGTGTAGTGCGGTCCAAAGAACACTTCTGCGCTCGGAAAACGGTCCGCGATGACCCGGGCGAGGGCGAGCTCGCCGTAGACGATGCGCGTCGGCGTCGCGTCAGGCGAGACGGGAGCGACGAAAGAGCGCGGAGCGACCTGTCGCCACCGATCGGCATCTGAACGCCGGGTGATCAAGTCCAGTTGGACGTCCACTCGACGGCCCAACTCAGCGATCAGCGACCACGTGTACTGACCTGCTCCGGCTAGCGCTCGCGGAATAGCCGAGACGTCGGTCACGACAGCCAGCGGAGAAGACGAGTAATCGCGTTTTGTCAACTCGCTCCGTTCGCGACGCGCCGCCAGATCGTGACATGACGGCGAGCCGTCTCCTCCCAAGTGAGCGAACGGGCGCGTTCTCGTCCGGCGGCGACGAGTCGATCGTGAAGCTCGCCGTCGTTGCCGACCGCCACGAGCGCCTCGGCGATCTCTTCTACGTCTGTCGGATCGACCTCGAACGCGGCGCCGCCAGAGCTCGGCACCGGTGACGAGACGACGGCCGCCCCGGCGCGCATCGCCTCGGCGACCGGCAGACCGAACCCTTCGATGAGCGGAACGTAGGCGACGATGCGGGCCCGCTCGTAGAGGCCAGCGAGGACCGACGGCGCCACCTCGCCAGCAAAAACGACTCCCTTTGGGGGACGGATGGCGCCTTTGCCCCACCCGACCGGCCCGACGACGACGAGCGGCCACGCTTCGTCCAACTTCGCGCGGGCAAGCCCATAGGCGTCGAACAAGCGGATGAGGTTCTTTCTCGGCTCGAGAGTGCCGACCGTCATCAAGAAGTCGCCTCCGACTCCGAGGCGGCGGAGGACGCCAGCCGTGGCCTCGGTGTCGCCGTCTGGAAGATGGTCCGAGCCGTACTCGACTATCTCCATCCTGTCCTCGCCGATGCCGACTCCTGAGTCGCGAACGGCGTTCTTGGTCGCGATCGACGGCACGATGCAAAAAGCCGCATGGCGGGCGACGCGGCGCAGCGCCCGCTCGTGCCAGCGAAGACCGTGGCGCGGATAGGCGTCGGGGACCGAACGGAAGGCGATGTCGTGCAGCGCCACGGTGAGCGGCACCGACGTCGGCGGGACTGCGAGGGAGACGGCGTGCACGACGGATGCGTCGCGCCCGATCCTCGGCATGCCGATCTCAAAGCCGCGATCGAGCAGAAAAGGTGAGAGCCAGCTGGTGTCGACCGGGATCCCCAGTTCTTCTAGCGGGTCGGGACGCACGGGCGATCGTGAGGCAAAGAGGCGAAGAGGCGGTCGCTCGCTTTGTGCAAGGCGGGCCGCGCCGGCGATCAAAGAGCGCGTGTATGTGCCAATCCCTCCCGGCACCTCACGACGGAGCTGCTGGCCGAAAACGAGGACGCCCGAAGAAAGCGGGTCTTCCTCCTTCACGCGCCTACTCACCGGAAGAGATCTTCTCCATGCGCCCGAACGATCTCTCTCGCAACCGAAGACTCGCGAAACCACGATCGGTCTATGCCGCGGACGATTGCGGATGGAACTCTTGACGCCTTTCCCATGACGAGCTCGGCCGCCGCCGCGATCTCGTCGGCGACGCACATCTCGGTGACGACGAGCTCTCGACCCGTGCCATCGAGCTCACCGCGAAGGTCGACCACGGCGGCGACGCCGGCGCAGCCGATCGCGATGTCGACGAGCCCTCGGCGCCACGGCCGACCGAACGTGTCGGAGATGACCACCCCGACGTCGACCGACTTGAGAGCTCTTATGGCGTCGCGGATCCCCCGTGCCGACCGGTCCGGGTCGATCGGCAGCAACGCCGCGTAGCCGGCCTCGACATTCGAAAGATCTACGCCTGAGTTGGCGCAGACGAAACCGTGACGTGTTTCGGTGATGATGAGCTCTCCGCGCCGACGCAACACCCGGAGGGCTTCGGACTCGGCGAGACGCCGCTTCGCTTCGTGGTCGGTCGGATCGACCGCGACGAGGCGACCCTCTGCCTTCGAGACGATCTTTTGCGTGACGACGACAACATCGCCCGATTCGAGGTCTGCGAGCGCACAAATGAGCTCACCGAGGTTGCGGCCTGCGGTCACCTCTGGAAACCCCTCGATCGCAACGACCGTGATCGTCGCCGTGTCGCTCATGTGCTTACCGTGTCGATAGCGATCTTGGCGAGTGATGCGGCAGCTTCGGGACTGCGCATCACGGTATCGGCGATCACGGCATGGACTCCTTCTGATTCGATCTCGCCGGCGAGGTCGGCGTCGGCCGCGTCGACGATGAAGCTCCCCGCTACCGGCGCGATGATCCGCGCCACGCCTTTTGCCGAAGGCTCGTGCCCGAGCTCAGAAAGGAGATGATCAGCCGGCCCTTTGAGCGCCCGACCGGCGATGATCGGTGTGATCGCGACTACGGACTCGCGTCGCCGTTCAAGTGTCTTTCTCACGTCTCG
>Ga0070733_10001370_pt1 | contig 18257 bp, 20 predicted proteins | sample Coa_R1_9_FD_66450 | JGI IMG/M metagenome (GOLD analysis project Ga0070733, IMG submission 66450) | Surface soil microbial communities from Centralia Pennsylvania, which are recovering from an underground coalmine fire - Coalmine... | ecosystem: Environmental > Terrestrial > Soil > Unclassified ... | reverse complement strand
CGGTTCGACGGAAGCGCCAAGTGCGCCCTCGCGGGTCCGCACACGGAATTCACCATTACAACGATCTGCTTGGCCAAGCACGTAACCTACGACTGCAGCATAACCGGAGGGCGTTCGGGGTATGAGGGAGAGCACTCGCGAAGTGACTGACAGGATTGAAGAAGAAAATCTTCAGAGGGTTGTCACGCTAAATTTTCGACTTAGGATAGCGGGCGCGCATCCACTCCACAAACTTCTGCGGCGCGGCCATGGTGGACAGGCGGCCCTGGCGGACCAGAGCCCAATCCTCGAACTGCTTCGATTCCTTGATCTCCTTGAGGGTTACGGGAGGGGCGATGCGGCACAAAAACTCCAGATCGACCACCGCCGACTTGGGATTGTGAGGGTCGGGCGCGGGCTGGGAGCGCACGGTGGCCATTCCCACCACTGCGGAGACGCCGCCGGAATGGTAAATAAAGACCCGGTCGCCGGGCCGCATTTCCCGAATCGCGCGCACGGCTTGGGGGTTGGTAACTCCGTCCCAGGTGGTCTGATGCTCGCGCTCAAGTTGGTCGATAGAGTAAGTATCCTGGTCCGTCTTGGCTAGGAAGTAGCTCATAGGTGCGCAGCCAGAGACTAGGCCGGTTCCAGTACCATCGCATACTGGACACCCACCGGAATCTTTGGTCTTCTGTCTATGTTAGCAGCGGCGGCAACGCGCAGGGCATGCGCCGGAGTATTCGACCACGTTGTACACTAGAGAAAGGCTTATGTTTCGAGATACCTTCCCCAAGAACAGCGAAGTGTTCTGGAAACGCATAGCGGTACTGCTAGTTTTACCGATGCTGTTTACGCTCCCCTCGCTCGCGCAGAATCAGCCCGGTCCGACGGAATCGAGCGGGGCGCCGAACGCACCCAAGCCGCTGCCCGGATTGGATGATCCGGCGATCAGCGGAGCCCAGGTGGACCTGGGAACGTATGTTATCGGCGCCAACGATATTCTGAGTGTCAATGTCTTCCACGATAAGGATTGGACGGGGCTGTACCCGGTCCGGACGGACGGCATGATCACGGTGGCGACGTTCGGCGAAATGAAGGCCGAGGGGCTGACGCCGCGGCAACTGGAGAGGCAACTGACCGAGGTGCTGACGCAGAAGCTAAAGGACCCGGTGGTCACCGTGGGGGTGTACCAGGTCCTCAGCAAGAAGTACACGGTGACGGGCCAGGTGAAGCGCGCGGGCTCATATCCGCTGATCCGGCCCACCAAGGTCTTTGAAGCCATCAACGAAGCCAGTTTTGCGGACAATTTTTCCAATCAGAAGGACATCCTGATCCTGCGCGGTGATCAGACATTCCATTTCAATTACAGAGATTATCTGAGGGGCAAGAACCGGGATAAGAACATTGAGCTACAGAATGGCGACACGATCGTAGTGAAGTAAGCGGTGTCGTGAAGTACCGTCCGGAGGAGATTTAAAAGTTATGCAGCCAACCGAGACATTTAACGTATCCAGAAGGTCACTGGACGTCGAGGATTACATCGATATTTTGCGCCGCCACAAGGGCTGGATCTTCGGCCCGTTCCTGTTCGCGCTGGTGGTCAGCGTGGTGGGCGGTTACCTGTGGCCGGAAACGTTCGTTTCCAAGGGCATCATCAAAGTGGAGCCGCAGCAGGTTCCTGAGAGTCTGGTACAGGCGACCATCTCGCACGACATGCTCGACCGGCTCAACTCCATGCTGGAGAGCATTGAAAGCGTTAACAAGCTGACCGAAGTCATCACGACCTACAATCTATATTTGAAGGAGCGCAGCCGGGAGCCCCTCTTGGACGTAATCGAGGAGATGAAGACCAAGATCCATATCGATCCTCTGGGGCAGAACACGAACCACCAGGTGCCCGCTTTCCAGGTTTCCTTTTCCTACGCGGACCGGCATCAGGCGCAGAAGGTGGTGCAGGAACTCATGTCCCGCTTTCTGGATGAAAGCAAACGCACCCAGTCCAACACGACTTTTCAGTCCGCGGAGTTCATGAAGGATTTAGCGGACACGGCGCAAAAAGAACTGGACGGCATCGAGGACCGCCTGGCGGCTTACAAGATCCAGAACAACGGGCGTCTGCCGGAGCAGGCGAACAACAATTATTCGAAGTTGCAGAGTCTGGAAACGAGGCAGCAGAGCCTGGCGACCCAGCTCAACGGGTATACACAGAATAAGATGTTCGTGGAACAGCAACTCAGCCTGTACACGAAGCAGGCAAACGAGCTGGCCCAGATCAAATCGGAGCCTGCCGCTATCGCCGCCGCCGCAGCCGCACAACAGCAAAAGAGCCCGCGGCTGCAACGGGCGGAGCAAGAAGTGGAAAGCTGGGCGAACACGTTGCGGCAATTGCAGCAGAGATATACAGACAATTATCCTGAGGTCAAGACCGCCAAGGAAGAATTGGCCACATCCGAGAAGAAGCGGGACCAGATTATCAAAGAAGATAAAGAGGAACTGGACGCAAAGTCCGACACCAAGAAGGATGCTGTGACGGGGAAGGCGGCGGCGGCGACCAGTCTGGCCAGCCTGAAGGACTCCCAGGACCGGGAGGCCACCGTCCAGCGCATGCAGGCCAATATCGCTCAGTACGACAACCAGATCGAGCAGCTTAATGCGGAGGCGAAGCAGGTAAAGCAGGAGATCAATTTGCTCCAGGGCCGATTGGATTCGGTTCCGCAGAGCGAGAAGGAATATGACGACCTAAGGCGGGAGCGGGACATCAAGATGGCCCAATATGAGGATATGAAAAAGAACCTCACGAAGGCCCAGGTCCAGAAGGAAATGGAGAATCGCAATGAAGGTGAGAACCTCCAGATTCTGGACGGGGCTTCCCTTCCGGAGACCGCGACCTATCCCGACCATCCCCTGGTGATCGCCATCGGAGCCGGAATCGGCCTGATGCTGGGAATCGTCATTGCGGGCGCGCGTGAGATGAAGGACACCTCGCTCAAGAACTTAAAAGACGTGCGGGCATACACGCAGATGGCGATTCTGGGGAGCATTCCGCTGCTCGAGAACGATTTCGTGGTGCGGCGGCGCAGGCGCTTAGCCTGGCTGGGCTGGACCACGGCCTGCCTCGCGTCGGTGGTGCTGATGGCGGGTTCGGTGGTGTACTACATTTCGACGAAAGGCCAGTAGAGATTCGGAGGACCATGCAATGAGCCGAGTACATGATGCCCTGCGCCGCGCCGAGCAGGCCGGGCTGCTTTCCCCGCCAGTGGCGCGTCCGAATCACGAAGGACAAGGCATCGCGACCGCTACGCTGGATGCCGGTCCCAACCTGGCGGGTCTGCTGGAACAGATCGAGGAAGTTCCTTATCGGACCGCCACCGATTCGCTGCTGATCGACATCACACGGCCTCACGAGGCTCCCATGGAGGAGTTTCGGACGCTGCGAACGCGGCTGAATCACATGAAGAGCCTCCAGCCGATTCATTCGATCGTGGTGACCAGCCCGTCTCCGGCGGAAGGCAAATCGCTCTCGGCGGCCAATCTGGCGCTGGCGGAATCGCACCTGGCGGGCAACAGCACGCTGCTGGCGGATTTTGATTTCCGCCGTCCCATCATCCATACGATGTTCGGGTTGGACCGCAGCCCCGGGATCACGGATTATCTTCTGGGGAAGGCTCCGCTGCATAAATGCATCAAGAAGATCGCCGGGACGACGCTGTACGTGATGCCCGCCGGCGAGGCTGTCATCAATCCGCTGGAGCTGCTGAACCTGCGCGAGGTGAAGCTGTTGATGGACCGGCTGCCGACGCTGTTCAACTGGATCATTCTGGATAGTCCGCCGCTGCTGTTCGCGGCCGACGCCAATCTGCTTTCGACGCTGTGCCATGGCACGCTGCTGGTGGTGCGCATCGGCCATACGACCATCGATTCGGTTACGCGCGCCATGCAGTCCCTGTGCAACAACAACGTGCTGGGAATCGTGGTCAATGGCGCCCGCCGCGGCGAGCTGTATAGCAAGTACACCTACTATCACTCCTACTACACGCCTAAAGAGCATGGAGAGCCGTCCGAGCTGGAGTTGCCCAAGATGGAGGAGCGCGAAGCGGTGCCGGTGGGCGCAACCTCGCTTGGTGCAGGGCCGGGATCAAGTGGAGCCGACAAGCCCTCGGCGGACTCGTCGCCGGAATAAGGCCGCACCACGCCACGCATGCCGGACCAGCGCTCGAGGAAAGCGCCCGCTACGACGGAGCCCGGCTTGAAGCAATCCGCAGCTCCCGAGGCGGATGAGCCGAGCGGGCCGCGTGTGTCGGCCGTGCTGGTATCCTTCAACCAGGCTCCCGCGTTGCGCCGCGCTCTGGAGGCGTTGGAAGGCTCCCAGGACCGGGAACGGCTGGAGATCGTGGTGGTCGATTGCGGAAGCCAGGACGAGAGTCCCCGCCTCGATGCGGATTATCCCGCAGTGCAGATCCTGCGTCTCCCGCAACATTTTGGAGCTACCAGGGCGATGAATATCGCCATGCGCACCGCCAAGGCCGAGTTGGTCCTGCTGCTTTCCCCCAGTGTCGAGGTCGCGCCCGATACGGTGACGCGCCTAGCCGCGAGCCTGGAAGAAGACGCAGCCACCACCGCGGTCTGCCCGCTTTTGTGCGATCCGTCGGGGGAGCCGGTCCCACAGGTGTACCGCATTCCTTCGGCCGGAGCCCTGGCCGCGGGTGCGCTGGAACCCGTCGGCGTCGACGTAACAAAGGAGTCGATTCCGATTGATGAGTACGCCGGGCGCGATGCGCTGCTGGTGCGCAAGCAATTCATCCGGGGCATGAACTATTTCGACGAGCGCTTCGGGGAGTATTGGGCCGATCTCGACCTGGCGATGCAGATCCGGCGCGCCGGCAAAAAGATCCGCGTGTACCCCTCGATTCGCGCCACGCTGCATGCCGATCCGGACCCCCTGCAAGGCGATGCGGTGGCGGCGGCCGATAGGATTCTGGGCGCGGCGGCGTTTGTGGGAAAGTACGGCGGCTCCTTCGCCGGCTTCCGTTTCCGGCTCAGCGCGATTCTGAAGGCGCTGGGCCGGTTCGATTTGCGCGGCATGAGTTTGCTGATCAGCGGAGAGAAGATCGGCTCGCAAGCGGGGCGGTAGGGCGAAGAACGATTTTGGCAGTGAATGAACGTGAATGCACGTGAATTGAAAACCACGTTCCTTCACGGCCCTTGTATACTAGCGCCATGACTCCCATTACACGGCGAACGGTGATCGCGCTGATCCCCGTGACGGCGATCCGCTGCGCGGCGCAAAATCCCAATCAACCTCGTTCGCTGACGCCGGCGCAACGCCGGACCACGGAGATGCTGGTCGACCGGATCATTCCCGCCGACGAGCTGGGTCCAGGGGCGCTCGAATGCGGGGCAGCGAATTATATCGACATCCAGATGGCGGACTATCTCGCGCCTCAGAAGGACGCGTGGTTGGCGGGGCTAGCCGCGCTGGATGCGTTCGCGATAGAGAAGCAGGGCGCGGCGTTCGCGGATCTCCCGGCTGAAAAACGAGACGCGGTGCTGTTAGGGCTTCCACAAAATCTAGAGTCGTTCTTCAACATCGCTCGCACGTACACGATGCAAGGCACGTTCGGCGATCCCCACTATGGAGGCAACATCGGCGGCAAGGGATGGGACATCATTCGCTATCCCGGCCCGCGGCCAGCGACCTCCCCGGACATGCAGAGGATGGACAAGGAGGCCGAGCCGTATCGCCGGTCGGCGTGGGCTTAGCCGGGCAGGGCCTATCCCGCACTACGGTTTTTACCCTACTCCCCTAACTTTCTTCCCATCCCCCGCCGATAGATTCGCTGTAGGTGAAACCATGCACATGGAAGCGTTTCTATGGCTCTTTCTACCGGTATTCGTGGCCGGCGGGAGCGCGCTTTTATCGTATTACATAATGCAGGCAAAGATGGAAGTAGCTTTGGCGAAGGAGCGGGAATCGCTGGCGGAAGCGCGGGCGACCATTACGTCGCAGAAAGTGACGATGGAGGAGCGCATCAAGGCTACCGAGGAATCGACCAAACGCCTGGCGATGGACGACTTCATGCATGATTTCCGGGTGGAGGAGCGCAGCTACGCTCGCGAAACCCGGTCGCTGACGGCTTCCAGGAAGAGCATGGTGATGCAGGAGCGGCTTTTCTTCCGCAACATTCCGCTGTCCAACTGGATCGAGCACGAGATGATCGTGGAGGATGGCCGGGACCTGGACCAGTTGCCCAAGGAGTCGGTGTTCACCACCTCAACCGTGGCCACTTCAAGCAACGGCACGGCCAGCTTGGGCGGCTTCAGCAATGGCGCTTCGTCCCTTTCCAGCACCGCTCTTTCCAACATTGAGGTGAGCGAAAGCGAGCTGCCGATTTCCCGGCTGCCCGTCTCCCGGCTGCCGATCTCCAAGACGCTGGACGAATTCGATGCGCCGCCGCAAAAGCCGATGCGCGAGAGCGTTTCGCTGATCCATACGCGTGTGGTTGCGTTCGGGGCGCAGTAAAGCAGTCCCTTCTACCTGGGACTGGATTGACTGTGACACTTGCAAAAGTGCCACAAGCGGTGACGATTCCCATGACTTTGCCGGGAACAGCGATCGGAAAGACCAGGGCCAGCATGAGGTGGAACGCGCTTGGCCGGCCGACGTGCGCGGCCTATCCAGTGAACGAGGAAATGAGGACAATTTCCTTCGTCTTGTTGCTCGGATTGGCCACTGTTCCTGGACGTCTTCAAGGCGAAGGAATTACCGCTGTGGTGGCGCAGGGAAAGAGCGCATGCCGGGCGATCAATATTCCGCACACCTGGCGGATCGACAGGCCCGTCATTTATGACGGCATCTTTAGGCGCGATGACCGGTTTAGGCTAGGCGGAAACTACGACGGCTTTGAATTTCGCGCAGCGGAGGGGAGCGAGCAGCGCGAAATTCTGGTGTCGGCGGTGCGCCGTGTGCCAGTGCCTCCTGAATCTCCCTCCCGCTCGCGCACATGGCGTTCATCCTACAGTCTCGACCATTACGCGGTTCCTATGTCTGGCCCCCCCTCAATCCGTGTGGCAACGAAGCAAGAGTGGGATGCCGCCGGGCCGATGTTGGACTCTCGCTCGCCTGCCTCGGAACAGTTTTCCAAGGTTCCGGATGAATTCACGCTTACCTACCGTGGCAGGACGTTTCCCAAGTCGGGTGAACATTGGCAAGGATCGAGCGGCGCGGGAACAGAGTCCGCGTCAAGATTGTCGGGCGACGGCATGTTTCTTTCGTTGAATAGCTGGTCCGGAGTCGACCTGCCGAGCGGATGGCCCCTGGACAATAGTCCAAGCAATGAGAACGGGGAATATTTCGTCGATATCTACCGGGTCGATCCGCCAATCAAAGTGATCGAGATCAGAGGCCTGTTTCATCGAATCAGTCCTAGATTATTCCAGGACCAGTCGTTTTGGCTCGGCAAGCACTCTTTTGTCCTGCCCCTTAACTACGAAATGACGAAACTGCTGTTTTGCGACTCGCAGGCGGCGGCAAAATGACTGGCAACCCTGCGTGCTTTCACGGTCGTCACGACGACGGGAGAAAGGCTCGCCTGAAGGCGATGGGTATCGACGCCAAACACCATGAACTCCCGTGTTATCCTAGTACCGTTATGTCCATTCCAAACGTCAAACGATATCGCATCACCAGCCCGGACGGCACGCAAACGGCGTCGCTGATGGCGGTGCTGCCCAAGGATATCGACGTCTCCAAGTATCTCTCGGATGCCGCGCAGCGCTTCGACTGGAAAGGGTACCAGGAAGCTCAGGCAAAGCAGTTCAAGGTTCGCGTCGGACAGCAGAAGCAGAAGAAGGCCAAGTAGGCTTTCGAACTTGGCAGGTCGAAGACCTGCCCCGCACTACTGGAGCCGGCCTCTCAGGGTCCGCAGATTGCGGATGCCATCCTGCGCCACATCCGGATCCGGGTCCATCGACAGCGTCTCCAGATACGGCACGCTATCCATTTCGCCGGAGCGCGCCAGCACGGTCCCCAGCTGCATTTTTTCATCCTTGGTCGCGCCGGTGAGCAGCGGATACAGCGTCTGGCGGACGGTCTGATCCCGCGCCAATTCCACCAGGAAGGGGAAAGACGGGGCCTGTCTCTGGTTGAGGGTGTTGACCAGGTAGCGGAGCGCGCTGAACTCGCCCGTGTCCAGGTTGCCCAGCGAGACCACGGCGAAGGCTTCCGATAGCCTGGCATTGGTTCTGCGCTCGGTGTTAAAGGCTTTCTCAACGATGGGCCGGTCGGCGGGATTCTTCAGGCGAGCCACGCCCTCGGCGGCGGCGGCGCGGAGCGAGTCGTCGGCATAGTTGGCGAGGTCGCGCAGGAACAGGTCGTGATCGGCCGGTTCGGCGAGCATGGCCAGCGAAGAGGTCGCGGCCCTGCGGACCCGCGCGGAACGCGTGCGATTGATCACGTCGCGGAAATCCGGCGCGGCTTCGCGATCCAGCAGAATGCCCGCGGTTTCGATGGCCGCCACTTGCACTTTCTCATCCAGGTCATGGACCAGAAAAGTGACGCGCGAGGCGGCGTCGGGGTCGCGGATTTTCTGAAGCGACAGCAGCGCTTCGTACATGGTGCGATTGTCCTTGGAGTGCAGCGCTTCGGCCAGTTGCGGGATGGCGGCGTGGCCGCGCAGAATCCCCAGAGCGCGGCAGGCGTTGGCGCGGCTGTCCACGGTCGCCCCCGACACGGCCAAGTGCCCCAGCGTCTCGATTACCTCCGGCCGGACCTCCACGTATTGGTCGATGATCTGGTCGTTGCCGTCGCCGAATCTGACCCTGACGGCGTCCCCCACGCGCTGCAGGGTGGCGCTGATTCCGGTCTTGAGGAACCCGGGCAGATATATGTTCACCAGGCCGTCGGTCGCGCGAATCTGGATCTCGGGATCGGCGTCGCGCGACGCCTGCACCAGCAAATCCAGGGTCTTGGGACCGCCGATTTCATCCAGCGATTTGACGGCTTCGACGCGCACGCTCAAGTCGGTATCGGTCACGTAGGGCGCCAGCTTCGGGATTGCGGGGTCGCCCAGCTTGGCCAGATCGTGCGCCGCCCGGACGCGCAGTTTGGTGTCGACCTGGGTTTGTGCAAACGCTACGGCCGCGGCAATGAGAAATAGGATGTTCCGTTTCAACGTACAAACTCAACCGAAACGCGGTGCGGGATCAAACCGGCCTGGTAGCCCAGGTCGAGCAGCTTTTGCGCCGCCTTGGGCACCAACTCCCCGCAATCCACGGTGAAGTGATTGACGTACATACCCACGAACTTTTCGGCGAGCGGAGCCTCCAGGTCGCGGGCAAATTCCATGGCATAGGCGAGGGCTTCCTCGCGATGATCGAGCGCGTATTGAATACTTTCCCGCATCATGCGGCAGGCTTCGCTGGCGATCTCCGGGCTCAGGCCGCGGCGGAGCACGTTGGCGCCCAGGGGAAGCGGCAAGCCGTACTTGTCCTTCCACCACCGTCCCAGATCCACGATGGTATGGAAGCCTTCGCGCCTATGCGTCAACTGGGCTTCGTGGATCACCAGGCCGGCTTCGGCCTCGCCGTTGTTCACGGCTTCGAGAATGCGATCGAAGGGCACCACGACAGGCTCGAAATCCGGCTGCATGAGGCGCAGGGTCAGATATGCGGTGGTGAGCTTGCCTGGGATCGCGATCCGCTTGCCTTTGAGATCGTCGGGCGCGAGCGCGGTTGTCGCGACGACCATGGGACCGTAGCCATCGCCCACGCTAGATCCGGCGGCCATCAGCGAGTATTTGTCGGCGATGTAGGGATAGGCGTGATAGGAAACCGCGGTAAGTTCGTAGGCGCCCTCACGGGCCTTCTGGTTGAGGGTCTGGATGTCGTCGAGGACGTGCCGGAACTCGAGCAGCGGCGAGTGGACCTTCCGTTTCGCCAGAGCGTAGAACATATACGCGTCGTCGGAATCGGGGCTATGGGCGCAAACAATCTCGGCGACTTGAGTAGGCATTCGTCCCTACTCAGTTTAGAGGCTTTCGAGGTCTCCGCGCAAAGCCTCGAGCGCCTGTTCCAGAGCCGCCAGCGATTCGGTGGCGCCGGCGAGGTCGCGGCTACGGCCCAGGTTTTCCAAGTTGAGGGAAGCTTCCACCGCGTTGCGAGCCCCGAAATTCGCCACCGATCCCTTCAATCCGTGAGCGGTGCGCTCCACGGTTTGGGCGTCGCCGACGGCCGCCGCTTGCCGGATTTCCCCCAGCCAGTCGCGGTAGTTTTCGAGGAACAGGGACGCGATTTCCTTCAGCAGTTCGCCGTCGCCTCCCATCCGCGCCAGGGCGACTTCACGATCGAGCGACCCAATTGGGGAAGTCTTCATGCGTTGGTCTCAATCTACTTATCGGCAGGATTTCGGCGAGCTTGATATTTTTCGAGGGATTTCTTGCCTTCCCAACGACTTGGCAACCGGTTTTACAGGCGCCCCCGGGCCACCAACTGGGTCCGGTCGCGGTGCAGTGCCGAAAGATAGGAGCGCTGCGCCTCCGTCATGATATCGGGAAGGCGTTCGCGAAGCCGCTCCAGGGCCTCTCCGCGGGCGATCTCCTCGTCCAGATCCCCGAGGCTCATGCCGCCGGCCTCGATGAGCCGGTGCGGGATGGATCCCAGCCACAAGGGATGTTTGCAGGTGTGAATCATCTCGAACTGGTCGGTAACGAGCTTTGTCATTACGGCCGCTGGATGATCACCGCCGCTGGCGTGCGCGCTGGTACGATTTCAGCTGTTCGAGCTGGCCTCGAATCACGCCGTTCGCGGGCTCGATTTCGAGAGCCTTCTCCAGATTTACGATGGCGGAATCGTCATCCAGCTTGCGGGTGTATGCAAAACCGATCTCCGCGTAGGAACCCGCCGAACGCGGATAGAATTCAAGATTCAACTGGAGCAGCGCGATGGAATCACTGGGCCGGCTGGAGGTGATCTGTTGCGCGACGCCGATCAGGGTGTTCTCTCCGAAGTCGTAGGCCTGCCGCCCGTAGAATTGCCTGCGCAGCTCGCGGTACTGGTCGATCGCAGCAGCGGCGCCCTGGGCCTTCAGCGTCTGCGAGAGGATCTCGGAAAGCTGGCGCGGAATGGGCACGCCGCGATGGCAGGTCACGCACTGAACCTCTGTAGTTGCCGTACCCGCGGCGGCGTGAACTTTATCGTTGATGTCGCGGGTCATGGCCATCATCGCGCGGGCGATGTCTTTCTTGGGCTCGGGCTTACCGCTTCCGCGGTCGGCGACATGGCAATAGTCGCAACCGACGCCGAGAGCTTGCGCGATGGCCTGCATGCTCTTGGAAAGGTCGGCGGGAGGGGCTTGCGCGGCGGCCGTCGCCGCGAGACCGGACCAGAGAATTAAGTTATAGCTCGTCCGCATGATCGCTCACAGCATGATAGCGCGCCCAAGGGCACATTTAAGCAGAGCCTCAGTGATGGCGCAAAGTTCGGGGGCGCACGAAAGGAACGAACTCTTGCAGGAGGTTGTACGCGAAGTCGCCGCCCAGGATGATGCATCCGCGAGTGAGGCCGCGCCCTGGAGTGCTGGTGCTCGGCGGCTGCCAGACGTTGGCGAACTCACCGGCGGCGAAAGCGCTGCCCATACGCGCCCAAGCGAAAGTTTCCTTTCCGGAATCGGTACGCGCCACCACCGTTTGCAGCAATGCGTTTCTTAAGCGGCGAGTGAAGCCCTTCTCCTCGCTGGGAAAGTAGCGCGGATCTTCGTGCAGGAGGCTCTCCAGCCCGAAAGCCGAGAACTGCCGCGTCAAGTTGGTTCCGAGCGACGCGGAGTACCGGATGGCATAGGCTCCCCAGCCCTCACCCCATTCATGCGGAACATCCCTCTTCTGGCCGATTGCGGCGCCGACGCCCGCACCCGCGAAGCCACGAAACCCGAAGGACTGGACCACCCGATAGTCGAACTTGTCGGCGACAGAAAAAGGAGTGGCGGTCATCGTGGGACCGACCTGGTTCGGTAGATTCGCCGGATTTTGCGCCCAGGCTGTGACAGAAAGACTCAGGGCCAGGAGGCTCACCAGATTGATGCCGCGCGAGTTAGGCCGCATCGCGGTCTCCATACGAATGAGCATGGAGCATGCCAGTGGCCACGATGGTAGCACATGATGTTAGGCTGAAGAAATGCGTGGACTCTTAATTTTTTTCCCGGCATTGCTGCTGGCGCAGACGCCGGCTCCGGCAACGAAATCAACAGCGGCGAAATCGGCGGCTCCTGCCGCGGCCAAATCGACCGCCGCCCCCGCAGCTTCGGCGGCCGCCGGCATGACCGACGACCAAAAGACCATCTATGCTCTAGGTCTTTCGATCGCGGATTCGATTGCCCCGTTCAGCTTATCGCCAGCCGAATTGGAGCTGATGAAAAAGGGAATGGCGGATGAGGCGGCAGGAAAACCCGCCCTCGATCTGAAAGTTTACGGTCCCAAGCTGCAGGCTTTGGCGGCCGCTCGCACCAAGGCGGCGGGAAAAGCTTATTTGGACAAAGCCGCGGCTCAGCCGGGCGCCGTCAAACTGCCTACGGGAGTAATTTATCGCGAGGAGCGTGCCGGCACGGGCGTGTCGCCGAAACCCACCGACACGGTTAGCGTCAACTACCGCGGTACGTTTCCCGACGGAAAAGAGTTCGACAGCTCCTACAGCAGGAACATGCCGCTTACAAGGCCTCTGACAGGCCTGATTCCATGCTGGGCGGACGGCGTTCCGAAGATGAAGGTCGGCGGGAAAGCCATGTTGACGTGTCCTTCCGACCGCGCCTATGGGGACGCGGGCGGGCAGGGGATGCCCCCCGGAGCCACTCTGATCTTCGACATCGAGTTGCTGGCGGTAAATCCGCCAGCGGGGGCGACCAAGTAGGCAGGTCGTCGACCTGCCCTACTTCTCTAATTCAGGCTCGCCGGGCCTTGCAGGTGCTGGGCGTCCTGCTGGTTCTCCTGGCAGATGTACTCGGTCAGCTCGCCATTGGGCTGCGCGCGCGCGGTAAACGTGACCGTGAACTTCTTGGTGTACATGACCGGATCATCGATGGTGGTGGCGATGACCAGGGTCGCGGAATCGGTGCGAGTATACCGTTCGATGGTGTGAAGTTTCTCCGAGTGCGGATGGCCGGCGAAGTCGAACCAGAACTTGTCGTTGTATCCGACTGTATCCACTACCAGCGTGTCGCCGTCCCAGCTTCCAATGGAGTGCCCGTACCAGGTGGGGTCGGGGTCGTCGGGATGCTTGCGGCCATCCATGAAGATCTGCCGGTAGCTGTGGATGTTGCCTTCAAAGATAAAGAAGAAGTGAGTTTTATCCGACACGATTCTCCAGGGATAGGGAGAATGTCGCGGGACGCCGGTGGGCAGACAGTTGGCCTCGGGATCGTTCTTGGACAACTGCCCGGCCAGAACCTTCTTGCCCTCGGCCGAGAGCGGAAGCGCTTCGCGGCAGGTCGGGGCTGCCGGAGCTCCGCCCTTGGCTCCTCCACGGCCACCGCCTTGCTGCACGGCTCCAGGAGTATCGCACGGAACGATGGGCATGCCCGCGGCGATATCGCCGACAGGGCCGTTGGGGGCGCCATAGATGCCCACCAGGTCGGGGTGACCATCGGGCAGACGCGGCGTGGGTCCAGCGGGCACGGCGGGTCCGCGACCACGGCCGCCCTTGGCCGCAGCCTTCGCGGTATCGGCATTCGCGCTGCCGCCCGCGGGTGCGACCGCCTGCTGCGGCGTCAATCCGGCGGGCGCTTGCGCCCACAGAGAAATACCCACGGCGAACGCGGCGCAAGCGGCCGACACGATCGCTGCGGAACTGACAAAACGAGTCCTCACTTCAGAACCTCCCTCTCACTTAGAGCGTAGCCTAATATATCACTGCCGCAGCGCATAGACAAACAGAGCGCTTCCGGCGTTGACGGCGATGTACTGGCGCCCGTTGACCGAATAGCTCATGGGGCCGCTGTTGACCTGCCCGCCCAGCGAGGCCTTCCACAGCAAATCCCCGGTCTTGGCGTTGAGCGCGAAGAAGTAGCCCTCGCGTCCGCCGCTGAACAGGAGATCCGAGGCGGTGGTCAGCACGCCGGCCCAGGTGATGTCGGTCATCTTGTACTCCCACTTCTTTTCACCGGTGTGCGGATCGATGGCGCGGACCACTCCAATGCCATCCGATTCCCGCTTAGTGTTCGTCGCCAGATTCACTTGCGCCATCGGATTAGGACCGCCGAAGGCTGGGCCGCGGCCGCCCTTAACCTGGTTGGTTCCGGTGTTCTCCCACGCCGAAAGATAGAACAATCCGGTGGATGGACTGTAGGACGGAGGATACCAATTGGTGCCGCCGAGCACGGTCGGCATGATGATGCTGCCTTCCGGCGTGGGGACCTTCCCTGGCACGCGCATGGGCCGGCCGCGCTCATCGAAACCGCTGAACCAATTTGTGGTGGTGAAGGATTTCCCGAGGAGGAACTGGCCGCTCACGCGATCGAGCACGTAGAAGACTCCGTTGCGATTGCCCCACATCATGACCTTTCGAGGGCGGCTTTGTCCATTAGCGTCCGCCCATTGAATATCGGCCAGCACCGGGACTTGCGTGGAATCGTAGTCCATTTCGTCATGTGGCGTGAACTGGTAATACCATTTCAGCTTGCCGGTATCGGGATCGAGGGCAACCACGGAATCGGTGTACAGGTTGTCGCCCAGGCGCACGTCGCCGTTGGAATCCGGATAAGGATTGCCGGTGCCCCAATAAGTAAGATTGAGATCGGGATCGTAGGAGCCGGTGTTCCAGATGGCTCCGCCGCCCTTCTGCCAGGAATCGCCCGACCAGGATTCGTTGCCGGGCTCGCCCTTGCCGGGAATGGTGTAGAAGCGCCAGGCTTCCTTGCCGGTCTTGACGTCGAAGGCGGCGATAAAATCGCGCACGCCGGTATCGCCTCCGGCGGTGCCGATAATGACCTTGTCCTTGACGATCAAGGGAGCGTGGGTGATCACGTAGCGGTCGGTCGCGGTAATCGGCGTGACTTCGGTGTTCCAGATGATCTTCCCGGTCTTGGCGTCGATTGCCAGCAGGTGCGCGTCGAGAGTGCCCATGAACAAGGTGTCGCCGAGAATCGCGAGCCCGCGGTTGACGCGCCCGCAGCACGGATTGCCGTTGGCGGCATTGGGATAGGGAAGCGTCCAGAAGATCCGTCCGGTGACGGCATCGAGAGCCACCACGTCATCGGGCGCCTGAATCGTGTACATGACGCCGTCTACCACCAGAGCCGTGGCCTCGAACTTCTCGGTGGACTTGGCTTGCCAGACCCACTGGAGCTCGAGATTCTTGACGTTGGCGGGAGTGATCTGAGTCAGCGGACTGTGGCGCTGGCCGTTCACCGTACCTGAGTAGGTGAGCCAGTTCTGCGGCTCCTTACCGGCGTTCAGAAGGCGATTGAAGGTGACGCCTTGGCCGAATATCGAGCCCGTCAAAGTGAGCAACAACAGGGTTCGGAAACACATGCACTACAGCATATAACGGAAATTCACGCGTGGGTAGGGAGACGCGTCAGCGAGTAACGTAGCCTTCGCGGGCTTTGACGATCGCATCTGGAAAACGGCGGCGTGCTGCCTCAGACAGGTCGACTTTAATGGCGCGGGACTCCCCAGTTGGCACGTCAGAGGGCTGATTGAACCATAGCGTGTAGCGCTGGCGGAGCGGCGTCAGCAGGTCCAGCGGATGCTGCGGCGCTCCCTGATCTTGGTCTAGCGCGACGATTCGATCTCCCCCGGTCGCCTGAGCAATATGGATGGGATTGTAGCGCCGGAACAAAATCGTTTGCGATTCGCCGCCGCCGGAGTGCTGCACGCTCTTGGTCGACTCGGTGGGCGCGGCATCGTCGATTACCGAAAGAACAATATTCTGGTCCCACAATCGCCGGATGATGGGTTCATCCGCGTAGCGGGTTCCGACCCCGAATATGTTCGAAATCAAGACAATCAGACGCCGCCGGCTGGTGCGTGCGTTGGGATCGTTCCGCTCCACATCGGCCAGCATGCGCACGGCATATTCGATCGCCAGTGCTTCCGAGGAGACGACGATATTCTCGTCGGCGTTGGCGGGGTCGTCGAAGCGCTTGATGGCGCCCGCGACGGCTTTGCGGTTCTCGGTGAAGCGAAGCTCGATGCGCGGGTCCCGGCCGTAGCTGACCATCGCAAAGCGGTCGCCCGGACGCGCGCCCAACACCGCATTGGCGGCTGCATTCATCAGCCGCTGGGGCGTGTTCTCGTTCCTAAGAGCAAAACCGCCTTGGTGAAATTCAAGATCGGAAGCGATCGGCGGCGGGACATCGGTTCCATCGTTGCGGAGCTTGACGGAAACCCCATTGGGTCCGCGTAGAGGGACTTGGCACACCAGAACAATGTCCAGCGGCAGTTGGTCATGCGCGATCCCGGAGATCCTTAGCGGCTGGCCATTCTCCAAGAGCACGAAGTCCTCGCGTTGCAGCCCTTCAATCAGCCGCCGATCGCCGGTCACGGCGGCTTCGACGAGCACGCTGTTGGTGCTGGCGGTGAACACCGGCGGGGCTTCCGGAGACTGCCCGAAGGTAATGAGCGACGCGAACAGGAACGCGAGCTTTTTCATTTCATTTGCACAGGCCTTTCATTTGCAAAGATCCTGGCCGGGCTCATAGGTCTGGCGGGGCGCTTCCCGCTCCGGATCGGTAAGAGACGAGCACGTGATGTGCGTGCGGAAACCGCCGGGGACGCTAAGATTCACGATCTCCGGATCGGGTTCCGTAAATCGGATATTGTGGAGGCGTTGCTCGAAAACAGTATGGTCCGTCTTGTATTGGGCGAACAGAACCAGTCCGAGCTGATCCGAGGTCCAGACCTCATAACTCACGCCATGATCGTCTCCAGTTCGGACCGTTGCCTTCAATCCTTCGACGGTTTTATTTCCGCCCTTTCTGGGATCGATTTTGCCGTAATTGAAAGGCAGAATATTCCACGGGTCTGCGCGAAAGCTGGAGGGCTCTCGGGGTGCGGCCTTTTCCTCTATGTCGATCAGACGCAACTGGCGGTCGATTCTTACGTGGATCACGGGCCCGCGGCGGTCGCGCATATCGGAGACTCCGTAAGCGTCGTCGAAACGGTCCTGGCCTTGGCTGTTCCGCCAGTATTTCCCGGATTCGACGCTCGTGATCTCACCCCACGGGCTGCTCGCCTTCAGGGTCGCTGTAATGTCGGCAACCAGGGCCCTGGTGTCGGACGGTCGGGTATCAGACCAATCCGCCAGAAAGTCGAAGAACTGTGCGTGGGCCAGCGAAGCTGTGCCGGCGAGGAGCAACAGGTATCGGATGAGTCCCACGACTTGCCTCCAGCACGGCTGCTTACGTGCCTAACAAGAAGTATATGGGCCGTGAATAAGGCGAGCAAGCCAATCTCAAACGTTTACGCCTTGGCCTTGCGGATCGCTTCTGCCAGCGCGGGGACCACTTCGAACAGATCGCCGACGATCCCGTAGTCGGCGACCTCGAAGATGGGCGCGTTGGCGTCCTTATTGATGGCGACGATGGTCTTGGAGCCCTTCATTCCGACCAAGTGCTGGATGGCTCCAGAGATCCCCACGGCCACGTACATTTTGGGGGAGACGGTTTGCCCCGAGCTTCCCACTTGCCGCTCCATCGGCAGCCAGCCTGCGTCGCAGATGGGGCGCGATGCGGCCAGCTCCGCTCCCAGGGCTTTCGCGAGTTCTTCGACGACCGGGATCTTATCTTTGTCGCCGATGCCGCGGCCTACGGAAACGATGATCTCGGCGGCGGTCAAGTCCACGGCTCGCGCGGATTCGCGGAAAGGAGCTTCGGGCGCTTGCCGGATCCGCGAGGCGTTCAACTCGGGAGTAAACGGTTCCACAGAGGCGGAGCCGGATTCGAGCGCGTCGGCTCGCCAGGCGCCGGCTTGCAACGAAACAAAATGCGGACCCGGCCCGGCGAGGCGAATATCGCCGTTCAGCTTGCCTTGAAAAAGCTGCCTGACGAACACAGGCGATGTGCCTTCCATGCGCGCCGCGATTACGTCGCTGATGAGGGATCGTTCGAATCGCGCGGCGAGCTTGGGTGCGAAGTCGCGCGTCTGATAGGTGTGCGGGAGCAGCACCAGGTCGGGATTCGTTTTTCGGATCAAAGCCTCGACCGCGGCCGTGTAGCCGTCGGCGGTGTAATTCTCGAGCAGCGCGTGCTCGACCGAGTAGACGCGGGCGATCTTCTTTGAAGCGATTTCCTGTGC
>Ga0070733_10001368_pt1 | contig 18279 bp, 18 predicted proteins | sample Coa_R1_9_FD_66450 | JGI IMG/M metagenome (GOLD analysis project Ga0070733, IMG submission 66450) | Surface soil microbial communities from Centralia Pennsylvania, which are recovering from an underground coalmine fire - Coalmine... | ecosystem: Environmental > Terrestrial > Soil > Unclassified ... | reverse complement strand
TTTTCATTATCCAACATTGCGGCGGCGTCGGTATAGGGCTTGGCCCCGTCAAGCTTCTCCGCGCCGGCGCGCGCCTTGGCCGCATCGACGTCGCACACCGCAACCAGTTCGACGCCGTCGGCGCGCATGTCGCGCCATGCGTTGAGGTGATTTTGAGCGAAAAAGCCGCAACCGATCAGCGCGCCGCGCATCGTTCAAGCCCCTTTCAATCGACGATCAAAGCCCGAAACCTTATTTGCCTTTCAGACGTCCGTCTGACGCCAACTGCCGCCGCGATCGCCCTTTCGAGCAGGATTGCTCCTTCATTCAGCGTTTCCTTCTGAACGCATCGGGGCGGCGACGGCGCCTCTCCGATTAAAGGCGGTCGGCGCTCCCGGCCAATCGGCGCGCCCGTTGACGTTTGACGAGTTGGTCGAGCACAACAGCGACGATGATCACCGCTCCGGTCACGAAAGTGCTCCAGGTCGCGTCAATGCCAAAGAAGATGATCCCGCTGCTGATGACTTGAATGATGAGCATCCCGGCGACAGCGCCGAAAACGGTGCCGGAGCCGCCGGAAAGCGGCGTGCCTCCGATGATTACCGCCGCGATGACAGTGAGGACGAAGTCTGAACCCTCTTGCGGATCGATGGCGCCGCGGAAGCCGACATAGAGCGACCCGGAAAGACCGGCGATGGCCCCCATGAGAACCAGAGTTTGCAACCGGACGAGCGCGTTCGGGATGCCCGCGAGCAGCGCCGCCTCCCGGTTGCTGCCGACCGCCTGAACGCGATAGCCGAAACGGGTGCGATGCAAGACGAAATGGAGAATGATCGTCATAAAAACGAAAACCACCGCAACCACGGGCACAAGCCCAAAAATCTTTGCAGACACCAAGGCGAAAAAGCTCGAGCCGGCGTCGGGAGGATTGACGGCGCGCCCGTTGTTGATAACGAGCGACAGACCTTCGAACATCGAGAAGGTTCCGAGAGTGATGATGATGGACGGCAAGCGGAGAACGAGCGCAAGCAGACCATTGACGAGGCCGAGCAGCGCGCCGAAGCCAACGCCTATCAATGTCGCCGCCCACGGATTGAAACCCGCGGCCATCAGCAAGGCCGAGATCACGGCCGAAAAATTGAACATCCAACCGACTGAAAGGTCGATCTCGCCAACCGCGAGCAGGAAAACCATGCCGAGGGACAGCATTCCCTGAAAGGTCGTATTGCCGAGAATGGTGAAAAGGTTGATCGGATTGAGGAAGCGAGGCTTGGCCACGCCGATGAACAGCATCAAGATCACGAGCGCCGCGACAACCCCGATTTCGTCGGGCAAGCGGATGCGGCGTCGCGCGCGCGCAGTCGCTGGCGCAGCCGCGCTCTGCGGCGAATTAAGCTCAGGTTTCGATCGATCGACCTCGCTCATTGGAGCCGCATCTCGGATGGTTCCTCACCGGTGTTGACCAGGTGAAGGAGCTTCCGGTTGTCAATATCGCCGCCTTTAAGCTCGCTGACGAGCCGGCCCCGATAAAGAACCAAAATGCGATCGCATAAGCCGACGAGCTCGGGCAGCTCTGTCGAGCTGAAGATTACGATTCGGCCTTCGGCCGACATCTGCCGGATAAGCGCGTAGATCTCGCGTTTGGCGCCGACGTCGACGCCGCGAGTGGGATCATCGAGAAGCATCACCTTGGGCGCCGCCTCAAGCCACTTTCCGACGACGACCTTCTGCTGATTGCCGCCGGAAAGCTCGTTCGCCAGCGCATGGGGCGAGCGCGTCTTTATGCGCAGACGCTCAATCTGACGCCGGGCCCGGGCCTCGGCGTCCCTGGTCCGGAACAAAGGAAATCCCACGTTGAGCGCCCCAACGACGACGTGGCTGATGTTGAAGAGGATGCTTTGATCGAGCATCAAACCATTACGCTTCCGGTCCGCCGGCACAAGGCAAACGCCCCGCCTGGCCGCTTCGGTCGGGCTGCGCGGAAGTCCCCGCGAATCTGGAAAAGTAACGCCGCCCGCCTGGGCCTTTTGCATCCCGAAGAGCGCCTTGAGAAGGGTGGACACGCCAGACCCTTCCAACCCGGCAAGACCGACCACCTCGCCTGAACTTGCCGTAAAGTGGACGTCCTTAAGCTCCCCTGCGCTGAGGCCTTCGACAATCACTCTTTGCGGCGAAGCGAAATTGGGACGCGCCGCCGGCGCGGGAAACAGATCCTCCTGATGGACGCCGATCATGCCCTCGATAACCTCCGGCATCGTGAGCGCGGCGCGGTCCTTGGTCAGAACGTCCCTGCCATTTCGCGTTACAGTCACTCGATCGGAGATTGCAAATACTTCTTCCAGCCGGTGCGACACGTAGAGTATTGTCGCGCCGCGCGCCCGAAGCTGCTGGAGCACGCCAAACAGGCGCGTCGTCTCCCGTTCGTTCAACGCCGAATTTGGTTCATCGAGAATAAGCAACCGGGGCTCTTCGAGCAAAACGCGAGCGAGCTCGACAAGCTGCTGTTCCCCGATGCTGAGCTGACCGAGCGGGCGATAGACGTCTACATTGAGGCCGAGTTTATTGATCAGGTCGCGGCTCTCTTCCTCCATCGCGCGGGTGGAAACAAGCCCACGGCGCATAGGCTCGCGATTGACGAAGAGATTCGCCAGCACCGAGCGATGCGGAAAAAGGGACAGCTCCTGATAGACGATGCCAACCCCATGCCGTCGGGCGGCGGCGGGCGAATCCATCGACACTTTAACACCGCCGAGCAGAACCGAACCGGCGTCGGGCTTGACCGCGCCGGCCAGCACCTTCATCAGCGTCGATTTGCCCGCGCCATTTTCGCCGACAACGGCGTGGATCGTACCCTCGTAGGCGTCCAGATTCATGCCGTCGAGGGCGACGACCCCGCCATAGCGCTTGACCAAGTTGCGGACGGATACAATCGGTGAGTCAGCCATCGAGAGCTTCGTCGGCTGGGGCGGTCATTCAACCGCCCTCGCCTTTGTCACAACGCAGGACTTTACTGCGATTCAGCCTCGACGGGCTGCATTCCGGGAGGCGTCGGCGCGCTTGTGACGGATTTAATCCAAGGCTTGTAGAATTCGGCGGTGGCTTTTGGATCGGCCGAGAGTTTTTGCAACTCGTCGAAGCTCACGTTGGGCAACCCATTGCCCATATCCACGCTGTTCGCCGTGACCACTTGCGTGCCGGAATCATAAAAGCCGACTGGCGTGGGCTTCTTGGCCTTTACGGCTTCGGCGACCAGCAAGACAGAAAGATAACCCTGAACAAATGGGCTCTGTCCCAATGATACATAGGCGTGATTGCCTTTGATCGCCGCGAGGTTTTCAGCCGTGAGATCGTAGCCGCCGGCGACGAATTTGTCCCCGTTCGCAGCATTGAGCTTGCCGAGGCTTGCAATGTCTGGCGCGCAGAGTCCGATCATGGCGACCGCGTCGGGATTGGCGGCGTAGAGTTGCTCCCAATGATTGTAATTGTCGACGGCGCTGACCTTCACGTCGAAGGGTCCGAGAACGGTGAGACCTGGCGCTTCCTTCAAAGATTCCTCTACGCCCTTGGCGCGGTTCTCGAGCACTGGAAATCCCGGGAAGCAGTTGCCGAGAACCACTTTGCCCTTAGCCGAAGCGCCGCCCAGCTTCTGCAGGACCATTTTGCCCAGGATGCGACCGCTCTGCGTCGATTTCTCCCCGACATAGACGGCCTTCACCGCTTTGCTCAAAATGTTGAACTGCGCGACGGCGATCCCGCTGGCGGCAATATCATTAATGCCCTTGGCCATGGCGTCGCCCGGCATCGACGACGCAATCCCATTGACCCCCGCATTCGCCAAGCCCTGCGCCAGCTTGAGTTGTCCTTCGGGCGAACCGCCCGGCGATTCCTCGACCTTTAGCGCAGCCCCAAGATCGGCAGCCGCGGCCTTGGCGCCGTCTACGATTTGCTCGACGAACGGATTGCCCTGAGCGTGCGTGACGAAGCCAATGGTCATTTCGTCGGCGCGGGCGCTCGACGCAGCGAGGCCCAACAAGAGGGCGACGAGCGACGTTGCGGTTGCTCTGTTGCGAGGCTTCAAACTCGACATGAACTTTCCTCCCTCATAAATCTTTTTTGCGCCAATTCGCGTGACGGAGTCACGACGGCGAACAAATGATATCGTTTCAAAGAAAGCTCTGTCAATCGCGGCCGCCTTACGCAATGCTGCTTTGAATTCGAAAGCAAATTTGGCGATTCCGACTTCCCTGGCAGGTCAACGCTGTTATGATATCGTTTCATCTATTGGGGACGGAGAGAAAGGAAGGCCGGCATGCGCGGGCTTAAGGGAAAAATCGCAGCCGTCACCGGCGGCGCATCGGGAATCGGCGAGGCCGTGGCGCGGCGTCTCACCGAGGAGGGCGCCGCGGTCGCAATCCTGGATCGCAACTTGCAGGGCGCGGAGAGGGTGGCTGAATCGCTACGCTGTGGCGGCGTGAAAGCAATTGCCGTGGGCGTCGATGTCGGAAACGAAACAGAGGTGGAGGCCGCTTTCGAAAAAGTCGTCAAGGAATACGGCTGCCTCGACATCTTGGTCTCGAACGCCGGGCGCTACATCGCCGAGCGCGACACGAAGATCGAGGCCTTGGATCTGGCGACATGGGACGAGGTCAATCGCGCCAACTACACGGGCATGTTCCTCGCCTGCAAGCACGGCATCCGCACGATCAAGGCGACCGCGAAAAAGGGATCTGTCGTATGCACCGGGTCGCCAACGGGGATGTTGGGGGTGACGCCGACAAGCACTGCTTATAGTTCAAGCAAGGGCGGCGTTCACGGCTTAATGCGCATCATGGCGGTCGATTACGCGCTCGATGGAATCCGAGTGAACGCGGTGGTCCCCGGCTTCACCATCACGCCAATCGTCAAGGAGCTTGCGGCCGATCCGGAATGGTTGGCGTTCACGACGCGAAGCATACCGATGCGGCGCGGCGCGCAGCCCGAGGAAATCGCAGCGGCGATCGCCTTCGTCGCATCAGACGACGCCTCTTACATGACCGGATCATTTGTGATCGTTGATGGGGGCTTAACGGCGGTATGATCCTTCGTACCAAGGCATAGTCGACGTCTTCGCCGCTCAGGCGACAAATCTAACCGCCCTCGGACAGGCCGGCTTGTCGCTTAGGGTCGCGTCGGTCGCGCGGCTTCCGATCAATCCGCGCTTAACGTCGCCAAGCAACGGCGGCGCAAGATTGGATCAGCAGAAACGACGCTCGGGCGGAGTCGTGATCGCGGGGCCAAGCCCAATTGTCCCATCATTGCCGGGACACAGGGGCGCAACTATCTCCGACCACCAGCGCGGGCTGAAACACGACCGTGCGCCCCTCCAGCCGATAATTTTGCTTGATGCGATCGATGAGCAAGCGGATCGACTCGTTCACCATGTCGACAATCGGATGCTCGGTTCGCGTCAACGCCGGTCTTAGGCCGCGAATGCCTGGAATATTGTCGGTTGAGGCGACGGAAATGTCCTCCGGGCATTTCAGACCCACGTCAGCGATCGCGCGCATGACGCCAAGCGCCATCAGTCCGTTCGCCACATAGATCGCCGTCGGCCGTTCGGGCTGCGTCAGAAGGTTGCGAGCGGCCGAATAGGCGGCCTCCTCGCGGAACTCGCCAGGCCGCACAAAGCGATTGTCGAGGACGAGATTCTTCGTCTTCAGCGCGGCCTGCATTCCCTCAAAGCGCTCCTTTCCGGTGCTCAGATGCATCGGGCCGGTGATCGCGCCGATGCGGGTGTGGCCAAGATCGATCAGATAGGTCGTCGCTTGATAGCTCGCGGAGAAATTGTCGATCGTGACCGCGTCGAGACGATCGTCGCTGATCGTGCGTCCGAAGAGCACCGTTGGCGTATGGCGTCCTTCCGCGTCGCGCTGAGCGGTCTGCACCGAGTCTCCGACCGGAACCAGCACCAGGCCCTCGCAGTGGAGCATGCGAACGCGGCCGAGAATGCGTTTCTCCGCCTCGGGCTTTTCGTCGCTGTTGAAGACGACGAGCGAATAGCCCCAGGCGGTGACGGCGGCCTCCGCGGCGCAAACGACGCGGGCGTAAAAGGGGTTCGCCAAATCGGCGACGGCGAGCGCGATCAGCTCGCTTTGTCCGCGCCTGAGGTTGCGCGCCAATTGCGACGGCGCGTAGCCAAGCTCGCGAATGGCCTCGAGCACTCGGGCCCGCAGGGCCGGGCTGACATAGGCGGTGTCGTTGACGACCGCCGATACGGTCGCCGTCGAGACCCGCGCCGCAGCTGCTACGTCTTTGATCGTCGCCATGGGCCAATAGCTAATCGTTTCGGCGCTTATCGACCATGGACCCTGCGCTTGTCCAGTCAGGAAAACAAGAAATTCTAGCCAGATTTCGATATAGCGCGACAGATGGCTACGATTTTTGACTTGCGAAAGGCCATCCTTTGGGCAAGTTTAGCGAAACGGTTCGCTGAGTTTCGCCAGCGGACCTGTGCACGGGAGGACGACAGTATGAAAATCACAGGAATGGCGCTGAGCGGGGCCCTCTTCGCGCTCGGCGCGCCAATCGCCTTTGGCGCGGGCTCGGCATTGGCGGATTCCCCGATCGTTGGGATTGTATCGATCTCGGCGACTGAGGCGAACAATGCGCGCTACATTTCAGGAGCGCAGGCGGCGGCGAAAGAAATTGGATGGACCGTGTCGGTCATTGACGCCGCCGGCAACGCCGATCAGGCGAATGCGGCGATTCAGAATTTCGCGCAGCGCGGCGCCGGCGCCATCGTTGATATGGTCTTTCCTTATTCTTCGATCGGAGCCGGACTTGCGGCCGCGAAGGACGCCAAAATTCCCGTGGTGACTTGGGGCGGCGGGCTCGGCGGCGCGGTCGCCGCGACCAATGGCTCGGGCGGGCCGATGACCGCGCCGGTCGACGATCTCATGATCAAGAACATGGATGGCAAGGGCTCGATCCTCGAGCTCACCTATCACACCGGCGAAGTCTGCCGTAACCGCGAAGTCGAGCTCGACAACGCGCTCAAGGCATATCCGAATATCAAGGTGACGAAGAACGAGGTGCGCATTCCCGGTTACTTCGAGGACGGCGCGCAATATGCGAATGCATGGCTCGCCTCACATCCCGCCGGAAAGGAAAATCTGGCGATCTGGGGCTGCTGGGACGATCCGTCGATCGGCGCAATCGGCTCCTTGCGCGCCCAAGATCGCTCCGACGTCAAGGTTTATGGCGTCAACGGCAATGCGCAGGCGCTCGAAGACATAAAGAAGGGCTTCATGACAGCGACCGCCTGGCAGGATAGCTACACGGAAGGGTACAATATGATCAAACTTCTGCCGGACATCGTGAAGGCGGGCGCAAGCTGGACGCCAAAGGCCGTCGAAGTCCCCGCAGTGTTGGTCACCGCCGGCACGATCGACAAGTTCCTGGCGGATCATCCCGCGGCGTTGAAATGAACGTCGCCTAGGTCAATGAGCGCGTTTGCTCATGCGGGGACGCCGTCGGCGTCCCCCTTTGTTTCCGTGAAGGGTCTCACCAAGACCTTTGGCGGCGCGCAGGCGTTGAAAGGCGTGTCGTTGTCGGTCCTGCCAGGCGAAGCGCACGGTCTGGTCGGGGCGAATGGCGCCGGCAAGTCGACTTTCATTCGCATTCTCGCCGGCCTCACCCAGCCAGACGGGGGCGAAATTCTCGTCGACGGACGGCCGCTTACGTCGAACGACCCGCACCGCGCCAATGAACTCGGCATGAGCTTTATTCATCAGGAGCTTGCCTTCGTCGCCAGTATGAGCGTCCTCGAAAACATCATGCTCGGCCTTCCCAAGCGAACCCGCCTCGGCTTCGTCGACTGGCCGACGATCGCGCGCGATGTGAAGCCGATCGCCGATCGGGTTGGCGTTACCGCGCCGCTTAACGCAGGCGTGAGGGGACTTTCGACCGCCGAGAATTGGTTGATCAATATAACGCGAGCGCTGGTTCGCAAGGCGCGCCTCATCGTCATGGACGAACCTACCGCGGCGCTGTCAACAGCGGAAAGCGTAAGATTGTTCGACATTATTCGCGATCTGAGGACCTCCGGCGTATCGGTCCTTTATGTTTCGCATCGCCTCGACGAAATCCTCGAACTCTGCCAGCGGGTCACGGTATTTCGCGACGGGCAATCCGTCGCCGAACTCGATGGCGCTCAATTGACGCGTCAGGGATTGGTCGAAGCCATCGTGGGGCGCTCGATCGAGCAAGCCAAAAAGCCCGCCTCCCTCTCGATCGGCGAAAGGGTCGTCCTTTCGGCGCGCGGACTTTCGCGCCTTCCGAAAGTCAAGGACGTTGCCTTCGATTTGCGCCAGGGCGAGGTCCTTGGCCTGGGCGGGCTTGTCGGCGCCGGTCGGAGCGAGCTCGCGCGCCTTCTTTTCGGGGCTGATCGGCCCGACGGCGGCCGCATGACGCTCGACGGGAAGCCGTTCGCGCCGCGGAGCTGCGCTGAGGCGGTGGCGGCTCGGATCGGACTGGTTCCGGAGGAAAGGCGCTCTGAAGGGTTGATTCTTTCGAAAAGCGTCGCCTTTAATTTGGCCCTAGCCAATCTCGGGGCGCTTGTCATTGCGCAAGGTCTACCGCTGATCAGCCCGCGCCGGTGGAGGGCGACGACGGAAAAAACGATGCGTGATCTTATGATCAAGGCGTCGGGCATTGACACGCCGGTCGGCCATCTCAGCGGTGGGAATCAGCAGAAGGTGGTCATCGGGCGATGGCTCCAGGCGATGCCCAAGGTGCTGATCTTGGACGAGCCGACGCGTGGCGTGGACGTCGGTTCTCGCGCCGAGATCCATCGACTGGTGCGAGAACTGGCGAGCAAAGGCATGGCGGTTCTGGTCATTTCCTCCGAGCCGGAAGAGCTGCCTGATCTCTGCGATCGCGTCTTGATCATGGCCGAAGGGCGCATCGTCGCCGAACTTTCAGGCGAAGCGCTGACGCGTGATCGGGTCATTGCGGCGAGTTACGCCGAGGCTTCAGGGTTCGCATGACCGACCTTTCCGGCTCGACGCGCCGATTGTCGCCGGCCGCGAAAGTCGGCCTTGGCGTCTTCGCGCGCTTTGCGACGATCTTCGGATTAATCCTCATGATCGTCGTCTTCTCAATTCTCTCGCCCGAGGCCTTTCCGACTTTCAGCAATTTCATCAATGTCCTCAATCAGGCGTCGCTCGCCATGATCATCGCCGGCGGACTGACGCTGGCGGTCATCGTCGGCGAGCTTGATCTTTCCATCGGCTACGCCGCGAGCCTTCACGGCGTGCTCGTGACCGGCTTGATCGTCCAGACCAGGTTGCCGATCGCGATCGCAATCGCAGTCGTACTGGGCCTGGGCGCCGCGATCGGCGTCGTGAACGGGCTCATTGTCACCAAACTCAAAGTCAATTCCGTGATCGCGACTCTCGGCGTCGGCACGATCATCGTTGGACTTTCCTTCGCCTATTCCGCCGGCGTCCCAATCGTCGCCGGCGTGCCTGAATCATTTTTGCAATTGGCGCTTGGCCGTTGGCTTTTTGGCATTCCCAATCCGATCATCATTATGGCGCTGGTCGTCGCCGGACTCTGGGTGCTGGTGGAGCGCACGGCGATCGGACAGGAGATTCAGGCTGTGGGCGGCAACCCGGCCGCCGCGCTACTCGCCGGCGTCGCCGTCGATCGGATCAAGATCTTAGGTTTTGTCATCTCCGGAATGTGCGCGGCGCTCACCGGCGCCCTTTTGGCTTCTCGCCTCGGAAGCGGCACCACCAGCGCCGCAGACTCCTATCTCCTGACCGCATTCGCCGCGGTCTTTTTAGGCTCGGCGACGCTTCGCGACGGCGAGTTTCACGTGCTTGGCACTTTCATCGGCACCTTGATCATCGTTTTCGGCTTCAACGGACTTAATATCTTCGGGGCCCCGACTTTTTCGCAATACATATTTCAGGGAGCAATCCTGATCGTCGCGGTAGGACTGTCCAGCCTCGGCCGCATTCTCGCCGAGAGCTGAAGGGAGAGCGCAGAATGCAACAAGGCGCAAATTGGGAAGTCTATGTGATGGAGTTCGCCCGCTCCAAGAATCAGCCATGGGTCGATCTAATCAGCGGCATGTACCATGAAGGCGTCATGGACCTCCCTTTTTCGTTCATTCTAGCGCGCCAAGACGACAAGAATGTTCTCGTCGACACCGGCTTTATGCAGGAGCATCCTCGATCGAGCTTTTCCCGGAAGTTCGGGATTCCGACGTGGATATCGCCTCTTCGCATGCTAGCGGAAATGGGGCTTCACTCGGACGATATAGCCGACATCTTCATAACGCACGCCCATTTCGACCATATGGGCTCTATCGCGGAGTTCCCCCAGGCGCAAATCTATATCCAGAAGAGCGAGCTGCTGTCGTGGTACGAAGCGATCGCGTTGCCAAAGCGCTTCGGACACCTCACCGCCATCATTGATCCGGACAACTTGCGGACCGCGCTCGATGCTTCGATCGCACATCGCGTTACGCTCGTTGACGGCGACAAGGACAACGTCTTGCCCGGCATTCATGTGCGCCTCGGGAGCGGTCACACGATTGGACAGCAATTCGTCATCATCGAAACGGACGTGGGCCGGCGCGTGGTCTCCGGCGACTGCGTCTATTCGCGCCGCCAATTTACCGGACACAACAATGACGGGGTCTATGCGCCGCTCAACAACGCGGTCGGCAGCGTGTGGGAACAGCTCAAGACGATTGACAAAATGAACGACGAGCTCGGCGGCGACCTCAGCCGGTTGATCGTGCTTCACGATATCGAACGTTGGAAGGGATCGCCGATAGTCAAGGAGGTCGAAGGATTCAGGATTGTCAAAATCGGCTAGGGCCAACACGGGGCCGACCACTTGCGTCCGCGATGTCCGAGGCGTGGCGCGCCGCCCATTCGCCGAACCACGCTCTGCCCGCGCGAGGCTATGCGCCCTTCCCTAGCGTCGATCGCTTCGAGCCCGCCGGGCCGAAGGGCGCACGGGCGATGATGCGAAAACGCGCCGCCGCGTTCTCCTGCTTGAACAGCGCAAGATCATCGATCGCAATCGCGCGATCGCCCAATTCCGAGGAGTAAGCCTCTCCAATCGCGGCGAGCGTCCGTTGTCTCAGCTCAGGCGGCAGATTGCCGCTCAAGGTGAAATGCAGGCGGAATTCTTCTTTGACATAGGGATAGCCGTAGCGCGCCAGCAGATCCTTCTGTCTTTCGTTGAGCGGCGTTGCGAGCCTTCTTTTCAATTCCTCGTCGGTCAAGGGCGCGCGAAAAGCCTCGAAAGCCTCGAGCGTCGCCGACTCGAGCGCGGCGACCTCGACATTGGGCGCAACGAGCGTCAAGGCGACGAAACTGCCCAACAAGCTCGGCCGCAGCGCTATCGCGAAAGGCTTGCGCCGTCGCGCGAATTCGCGCAGCGCGCGCGTCAGCTGGTCTTCAGTTTGGCCTTCGGCGAGGCGGAATGGCGCCTTGAGCGTCGCATGGAATCCATATCGTCGGGGCTCCCTCGACCACCGGGTCCATTCTTCCGCGCCAAAGCCGCGCGGCAGCGCCTGAGGAGCATCCCGACCCAACTCGGCGTCGTAGCCGAGAAGGCTCGAGCCAAAACGGCAAAACGCCTCGGGCTCCGTCGGCGCGAGATAGATGGCGTAGCGCTCTGCCTTCATCGTTCTGCTTCGTAGCGCTCGAGAAAGGCCTCGATCGAAAGAGCGCGAAAATCAGGCAGGGCGGCGCGAAGCCGCTCATGGTCCCAGTCCCACCACCTTAGCGCGAGGAGCCGTTCGGCGACCGCAGCCTCGAACCTGCGGCGGATGGGTTTGGCGGGAACGCCGGCGACGATCTCATAAGGCCCGACGTCTCGCGTCACCACCGCGCCGGCCGCGACGACCGCGCCGGCGCCGATCGCGCGGCCAGGCAGGATGATCGCGCCGTGACCGATCCAGACGTCATGGCCGATCGTGACAGGAAGGGAGCGGCGCCAATCGAAGAAGGCCGTTTCGTCCGCCTCGCCCGGAAAATAGGCGGATGCGCGATAGGTGAAATGCGATTGGCTCGCCCGCTCCATCGGATGATTGCCGGGATTGACCCTTGTATGGGCGGCGATCGAGCAGAACTTGCCGATCGTCGCATAGATCACATCGGAATCGTTCATCACGTAGGAATAGTCGCCGAGCGCGCTCTCGACGATCGATGTTCGCGCGCCGATCTCGGTATAGCGGCCAAGAGCGCTGCCGACGACCTCCGCCGTTGGATCGATGGTTGCAGCCTCGGTCAGTCGCTTCATGGCCCCGTTCGTTCGCAAGCAAATATGAAGCTTCGGTGACAATTCACAGCCGGGCAGGTGTCGCGCTTCTGTCATCAAAGCTTAGTTTGCCGTCGCTACGCGTATTCTTAAGTCGCGAGAACCGCGTGAGGGCTTAATGCTGGCGATCGAGGGCCTCACCCGCAAGTTCGGCGCCAAATCAGCCGTCGACAATGTCTCACTGGAAATCGATGAAGGCGGCTTTATTGGCGTGATCGGCCGTTCCGGCGCCGGCAAGTCGACGCTGCTGCGCATGATCAATCGGCTCATCGAGCCGACGGCGGGACGCGTCGTCTTTGGCGGCGTCGACGTCACCAAGCTAAGAGGGCAGGCCCTTCGCGATTGGCGCGCAAGCTGCGCGATGATTTTCCAACAGTTCAATCTGGTCGGCCGGCTTGACGTCCTCAACAATGTGCTGATCGGCCGGTTGAACAAGACGCCGACCACGCGCGCGGTCCTCCGTCTGTGGCGGCCAAGCGACGTCGCCATCGCGCTTGCCGCGCTGGAGCAATTCGACATCGGCTCGCTCGCCGCGCAAAGCGCCGAGAGCCTTTCGGGCGGCCAGCAGCAGCGCGTCGCCATTGCCCGCGCCCTGGTGCAAGAGCCGAGCTTGGTCCTCGCCGACGAGCCGGTCGCGTCGCTTGATCCGCGCAACACCAAGATTGTGATGGACGCGTTGCTGCGCATCAACAAGCACTACGGCATCACCGTGCTTTGCAACCTCCATTCGCTCGATCTCGCGCGGCAATATTGCGATCGCTTGATCGGCATGGCGCAGGGTCGCGTCGTCTTTGACGGCGACGCCGCCGCGCTCACCAGCGCCGCCGCGCGCGAACTTTACGGATTGGAAGCTGACGAAGCGCTCGGCAAGGAGAGCCAAGGCGGTGAAGCGCTTCCCGCCGGGGCGCTCGCCTTCGCTAACGGCTGAGCCCACAAATTGCGGCGATTCCGCCGCCTCGACTTAAATGAGGAGAAACCCAATGTTTACTCGCCGTCTCATTCTCGGCGCCGCGCTGGCGGCGGCCGCGTTCTCAGCCGTTCGCGCTCACGCCGAGGATTGGCGCGCAAAGTATCCGGAGATCGTCTTTGCGATGGTCCCGGAGGAGAACGCCTCGGGCGTGACCGACCGGTACGCGCCATTCATAGACTATTTGACCAAGGAGCTCGGCGTCAAAGTCACGCTGCGCATCGCCAATGATTATGCCGCAGTCATCGAGGGCCAGCGCGCCGGCAATATTCATATAGCGTACCACGGCCCCGCCTCGTTCGCTCGCGCGCTTGTCACAGGCGTGAAGGTCGAGGCTTTCGCCATCGACGTCAACAGCGACGGCTCTAAGGGCTACTACTCCGTCTTCTATGTGAAGAAGGATTCTCCCTATCAGAAGCTCGACGATCTGAAGGGCAAAGTCATCGGCCTCGTCGATCCGAATTCGACCTCCGGGTACAGTATGCCCCTCTTCATACTCGACAAGATGGGGGTCGATCCTGACACGTTTTTCGCCAAGCAACTCGTCACCGGCAGCCATGAGAACGCCGTCATCGCGCTGACCAGCGGCCAAGTGGACGTCGCCGCCAATTGGTGGAACGCCCCGGGCGATTCCAATCTGACGCGCATGCTGAACAAGGGCATGCTCAAGAACGCCGACGGGACGCCGATGAAAGAGGATGATTTCCGCATCATCCTGAAGTCGAATCTGATCATCAATTCGCCGACCGCCTATCTCGCCGACCTGCCGGACGACATGAAAGCGGCGATCCGCGAAGCCTTCTTCAATGCGCCGACCAAGGCGAAAGACGCCTTCGACAAGCTCTCCGACGGCAAGAACCGCCCGTGGGCGCCAATCGCCAACGCGGACTATGACGACACCGTCAAACTGATCAAATTCGTCGACGGGCTGAAGAAGAGGAAATCCTAACGCTCGGGTCCGGGTCGCGCCGCCGGCGCGGCCCCTCCTAACTCCTCTGCCCATGCCTGGCGCGTCGCCCTCGGCCATTGTCGTCCTGCCGGAAGAACGCCGCTTGGCGCTCCAGCGAAGTTACGCGCGCGCGGGCGCCGCAGGACGCGTCAAAGGACTGGTCGTCTTTGCGGCTTTGCTGATCGCCGTCGCCATCGCGGTTCGGGTGGCGGAAATCGACCCGGCGACTTTCTGGCGAAAGATCGGCGGCTTCACGAGCTATGTCGATCGCATCGCGACGCTCGACAGCGGCCAGCGCGTCTGGACCAACCCGATCGAATGGTTCTGGGGCCTGAGGCGGTGGCTGAGGCTGCTCGGCGAGACGCTGCTGACAAGCTACGTCGGCACGCTCTGGGGCGCGGCGGCGGCTTTCATCCTCTGTTTCGCGGCCAGCGCAAATACCTGCCAGAGCGCGGCGCTTCGCTTTTGCGCAAAGCGATTTCTCGAGTTCTGCCGCACCGTGCCGGCGATCGTCTTCGCCCTTGTTTTCGTGGTCGCCTTCGGCCTCGGGCCCCTACCCGGCGTCTTGGCCCTCGCTGTCCATACCGTCGGCACGCTGGGCAAGCTTTTTTCCGAGGTTGTCGAGAACGCCGACATGAAGCCGATGGAAGGCGTCAAGGCGAGCGGCGCGACGCTTGTCGAGATCATCCGTTTCGGCGTGCTGCCGCAAATCCTGTCCAACTTCGCAACCTACACATTGCTTCGCTTCGAGATCAATGTGCGCGAGGCGACGGTTATGGGCTTCGTCGGCGCGGGCGGCATCGGCGATGAGTTCCTCATCGCCATCCGCAGCTTCTACTATTCGGACATCAGCGCAATTCTGGTTCTGATCATCCTCACCGTTTTCATCATCGATCTATCGACGGAGCAACTCCGCCGCCGCTTCCTATCGGATCGCGTCAAATGAAAATCGTCGATCCCGCGCCCGCCGAAATTGCCGGCCTCGCCGAGCGCTACCCGGAATTCTTGCGCCCGCGGCTCAAGACGCGCATCGCGCCGGCGGCGACCGCCGCCGCGATCCTCGGCCTCTTCGTCTTCGGGCTCGTCTATCTCGATTTTTCGCCGGCGAGGCTGCTCGACGGCCTTGTCGCCCTTGCCCGCTTTGCGGCGTTGATGGTCCCGCCGTCGCCGGAAGGCCATTTCCTGCTGTTCGCGCAATCGCTCGCCGAGACCCTGGCGATTGCGCTGCTCGGCACGCTGACGGCGTCGATCCTCGCCTTTCCTTTCGGCTTGGCCGGCGCGCGGAACGTTGTCGCCAACCCGATCATCCACTTTCTTGTCCGGCGCGTCCTCGACATCATCCGGAGCGTCGACACGTTGGTTTGGGCGCTGCTATGGATCGCAGTCGTCGGACTTGGGCCCTTCGCGGGCGTCCTGGCGATCGCTTCTTCCGATTTAGGCGCTCTCGGCAAGCTTTTCGCGGAAACGCTAGAGACGGGCGATGCGCGGGCGCTGGAAGGGGTGCGCGCCGCCGGCGGCGCGCGCGTGCAAGGAGTGCGCTTTGGCATTCTGCCGCAGGCGCTGCCCGTTTTGGCCGGCCAGGCGCTCTACTTCTTCGAATCGAACACCCGCTCGGCGACCATCATCGGCATTGTCGGGGCGGGCGGCGTCGGCCTTCACCTTTACGAGGCGATTCGCACCCTCGAGTGGCGCGAAGTATCGTTCATCGTCCTGATGATTCTCGTCGCGGTCGCGATTATCGATTTCGGCTCCTCGCGCCTGCGCGCCGCTATGGGCGCGAAGAGCGCCGGCTGATCGCGTCGCGTCATCGATCTGTCGTAATGCGGGCATAGCAGGCCGACCATGCAGCCTTCGCCGAAGGAAGACGACGCGCCTTGCCGGCGCGAATTGATGGGCCTGGTCGCGCGCGCCTCACGCGCGCAGATCGCCGAAAGCCTCGCGCGTCTCGCCGATGTCCCGGACTTTGAGGATCTGCGCGCGCCTGAGGTCGGTCTCGTCATGCTGCGCGGCCGCATCGCCGGCTCCGGCGCTCCCTTCAATCTCGGCGAGGCCACCGTCGCGCGGGCGGCGGTTCGCCTGCCTTCCGGCGAAATCGGCTTTTCCTACGTGCTCGGGCGCGACATCGAGAAGGCCAGGCTCGCCGCCCTCGCCGACGCGCTCTGGGCCGACGAAGGCCGCCGGACCGAGGTGGAGGAAAAGCTCGTCGCGCCATTGCGCGCTTTTTTTGCCGAGCAGGATCGGGCGAGCGCGCGGCGCACCGCGGCGACCAAGGTCGACTTCTTCACCATGACGCGCGGCGAGGACGAGACGGCATGACCGGCCTTGCGGCGCAACGGGGCTTCGCCGATCCGGCCCGCGAGTCTCAGCAGATATTCCGCGCGGCCATGGATGCGATGGCGCGGCCAGGAACGATCAAGACGATCACGACTGGCCTCGCGCCGCCGCCGCCTTTGTCGCCGGCCGCTGCGGCCCTCGCGCTGACGCTCGCCGATTACGAGACGCCGGTCTGGCTCGACGCGTCGCTCGCTGCATCGATGGAGGTCGCAAGCTTCCTGCGCTTTCACGCCGGCGCGTCGATCGTCTCCTCGCCGGAGGAGGCGGCCTTCGCGCTCGCGGCGTCGCCGGAGGTCCTGCCGGCGCTTGATTCCTTCGCCCTTGGGACGATCGACTATCCCGACCGCTCGACGACGCTGATCCTGCAGGTCGAGACGCTTCGGGCGGGCGACGGCTGGCGTTTGAGCGGCCCTGGCGTTCCCGGCGGCGTTCGCTTCCACGCCGCCCCGACGCCGGCAGGCTTTGTTCCTCAGCGCGAGGCTTTGCGGAGCTTGTTTCCCCGCGGAATCGATTGTTTCTTCGTCGCCGGCGCCGCGCTCGCGGCGCTGCCGCGCACTGCCAAACTGGAGGGCTGAGCAAGCAATGTATGTCGCGGTCAAGGGAGGCCAAAAGGCGATCGAGAACGCGCACCGGCTGCTCGCTGCGACTCGTCGCGGCGACGAACGGATCGCGGAAATCGACGTCGCGCAAATCGCTGAGCAGCTTTCGCTGGCCGTCGATCGCGTGATGGTCGAGGGCTCGCTCTATGATCCCGAGATCGCCGCGCTCGCCGTCAAGCAGGCGCGCGGCGATCTCATCGAGGCGGCGTTTCTCGTTCGTGCGTACCGTACGACGCTCCCCCGCTTCGGCGCCAGCGAGCCGCTCGACACCGCAGCCATGGCGGTCAAGCGGCGCGTGTCGGCGGCGTTCAAGGATTTGCCGGGCGGCCAGGTGCTCGGCCCGACTTTCGACTATACGCACCGGCTCATCGACTTCGATCTTGTCGCCGGCGCCTCCCCGCCGCCCCCAGCGGAGGATAGCGACGCCTGCGCGGTCGATTGCCCACGGGTCGCCGACCTCCTCAGCGCTCAAGGCCTCATCGAAAGGCCGGCGCCTGCGTCGGCCGGAGAGACGCCGGGCGACTTGACGCGGGAACCTTTGAATTTTCCGGCTTCGCGCGATCTCCGCCTGCAGAACCTTGCGCGTGGCGACGAAGGCTTTCTCCTCTCCCTCGCCTATTCGACACAGCGGGGCTTCGGCCGCACCCACCCGTTTGTCGGGGAAATCCGCTTTGGCGAGGTCGAAGTCGAGTTTTTCGCGGAGGACATCGGCGCTCTCGCGCCGCTCGGCCGGATCAGCGTCACCGAATGCGAGATGGTCAATCAGTTCAAAGGCTCGGACGTTGCGCCGCCGCAATTTACGACCGGCTATGGGCTCGCTTTCGGCCAGTCCGAGCGCAAGGCGATGTCCATGGCGCTGATCGATCGAGCGCTCAGGGCGCGTGAACTCGGCGAAGAGGCCGGCGCGCCGGCGCGGGACGAGGAATTCGTCCTCTCGCATTCCGACAACGTTCAAGCGACCGGCTTCGTCGAACATCTGAAGCTGCCGCATTATGTCGACTTCCAATCGGAACTGAGATTGCTCCGTGTGCTTCGCGAGGAATGGACGACGGCCGCCGAGGGCAAGGAGGCGGCCGAATGAGCGAGAGCTCCGCGCCCCGCGTTGCGGCGGCTCGAGAGGCCCCCTC